>OFGR01001772.1_pt1 | contig 15995 bp, 12 predicted proteins | sample 1521811 | NCBI WGS metagenome assembly OFGR01 (sample SAMEA3504098, study PRJEB24116) | mouse gut metagenome | biome: mouse gut; feature: mouse-associated habitat; material: faeces | place: Denmark | collected 2011
CTTGCATGTGTTAAGCACGCCGCCAGCGTTCATCCTGAGCCAGGATCAAACTCTCGCATAAAGGACTTAGGGTCGGTCTCTCACGACCCTTACGTCCGTATGCGCTCCTCGACGACTTGGCAAGCAGCCCTTCCAAGGGCCGTGAGCCTAGTGTCGCAGGAGCTACATTCAAACCCAATTTCCATTGAGCCAAAGTTCAATTCCGTTCAAGAAAACGTCTAGCTTTCTTTTCCCGTTCTTTACTGTTTCTAGGTTGACATTCTCATGTCTGTTCTGAATAATTCTCTTTTAGAATTTTCAGGGATGTTGTCTATTGTTTAATTATCAAGGTTCATGTTTTTGTTGCGTTATCAGCAACTTCTATAAGATATCACATTTGTCTTTCTTTGTCAACACTTTTTGACATCTTTTTTTGTTTTTTTATTTACCCGATTTTGTTTTCAACAATTTTCTGGTAAATTTTGCTGCGCTCTCAGCAGCGAAGTTAATAATAACAGCTTTTATTTTCTTTGTCAACACTTTTTTTATCTTTTTTTGGAAACTTTTTCAAAACCTTGAAAACTATGGTATAATTCATAAAAAAGCTAAAGGAGGCCCTATATGAATATTGTGTTTTTAGATGTAAAGACGATTGGCGAAGATATCGACCTGTCCGTATTCGACACTCTCGGCAGAGTCACCAGATACCCCTTCTCGCTGCCCGCTGAAGTTCCGGAAAGGATTGCAGACGCGGATGTCATTATAGTAAATAAGATCCCGGTAAATGAATCTACTGTCGGCAGCGCCGCCGGCCTGAAACTGGTATGCGTCACAGCTACGGGAACAGACAATCTGGACAAGGATTATCTTGATGCCCGCGGCATCGCATGGCGCAATGTCGAAGGATATTCCACGGAGTCTGTAGCCCAGCATACTTTTGCAATGCTGTTCTATCTTCTGGAAAAGCTCCGCTACTATGATGATTATGTAAAACAGGATCGCTATACCAACGACACTGTCTTTACACATTTTGAGGAAGTGTTCTGCGAGCTTCATAATAAGACATGGGGAATCATCGGGCTGGGGAATATCGGGCGCCGTGTCGCAGATATCGCCGGGGCCTTTGGCTCACAGGTTATATACGCCTCCCCCTCCGGCCAGGCTCCTCAGGACGGATACCGCCAGGTCAGCCTTGACGACCTTTATTCCCTGTCCGATATCATCTCTGTCCATGCTCCGCTCAACAGGCATACGCAAAACCTGATCGGCAAAGACGCTTTTACTAATATGAAAAGAAACTGTATCTTTTTAAATCTCGGACGCGGCCCCATCGTCGTCGAGCAGGATTTGTGCAATGCCCTTGAGGATGGGCTTATCCGGGCCGCCGGACTTGATGTACTCTGCGAGGAGCCTATGTCTCCTCAAAATCCCCTCCGCAGGATAAAGGACAGCCGAAAGCTCCTCATCACGCCCCATGTAGGATGGGCAAGCATTGAATCACGCACCCGCCTTATGGATATCATTTACCGTCAGGTAAAAGAGTTCTTCAATCTATGACAGCCCTCGCTGCGTCAAATCTCCTTCAGGATACCCAAGGCGTTTCTGTACCATATCTTATCAAGAATGGTTTCAGTAGCGCCCTTTTTCTTTAACGCCTCCCACAACCTATCCATATTCTCTGCTTTTGGGATGTCCATATGCCCCATTCCGCTGAACCCGTCAAAATCGCTTCCTATCATCGGGAATCCCTCCCCTCCGCACTTTATCATGTGGAATACATGTGCTGTCATCTCCTCAACATAAGACGCGTCCCGGGTTCCGAGAAACGCCCCGTAAAAGTTAAGGCCTGCTGCCCCTCCCTTCTCTGCAAGTTTCCTTATCATACTGTCGCTCAGATTGCGGGGATGCGGGCATATCTCCCGGCAGTTGGAATGAGACGCCACAACCGGGCCTTTTGCACATTCAAGGACATCACTGAAAACTCCGTCCGAGGAATGTGAGACATCCGTGATCATCTTAAGCTCTCCGATCCTTTTCACCGCCTCAGCCCCAAAAGGCTTGAGGCCCTTCATCATGGCATCCTTATCTTTGCTTACCGGATAGCCAAAGCAATTTTCATTGTTCCACAATATGGTCACAAGCCGTATGCCTTTTTTCCGCAGTACGTCAAGCCGCTCCATCTCCCCGTTAAGGATGCCCCCCTCTTCCACGGTAAGAACCGCCGACACTTTTTTCTTCCTTTCATTCTCCAGGATATCTTCATAGGAATAAGCATGTGCCACATCTTCCGGAAATTTCTCAATCTCTGAGTCCATAAACCGGATCATCTCAAGGACATGGCGGTACCCTTCATCATATCCACCCTCCATCCCTTGCAAATACGCAAAACAGGCAAATAGCTGCACTGCCGTGCCTGCCTTTTTCATCCCCGGAATGCTGACGGCGCATAGATTGTCCTTAAGGTCGCCCTTTTTATCCAAATCCATCAATTTCCATATCGTATCGCAATGCATATCAATTAATTTCATATCTCCTGCCCCTTTTTCATAATAAATAATAAATACCCATATTGCAGAAAGGCGTATTATGAGTCCTGTAATCGGAATTTTGTTCTGCGGCTTTGACAAAAACCGGCAGTTTGTCACGTCGCCCTATATCGATGCTATCTCAGACGCCGGCGGCATCCCGGTCATCATCCCCTACCCCGGCAAGGACGCTTACTTTTCAAAATATTTCCAAATCTGCGACGGTTTCCTCTTTTGCGGCGGCGGCGACATTACCCCTCTCCTGTTCGGCGAGAACCTGATAGCAAGAAAGGGAGCCACTGACTGGAAGACCGACAGTTTCCATCTGAGGTTCATGCAGCATGTGCTCTCTTTTAAGCTGCCGGTGCTCGGCATCTGCCGCGGCATGCAGGTCTTAAATCTTGCGCTGGGAGGAACCATCTATCAGGATATCTCCCTGCGCCCGGAAAAATCGCTGAACCATATGCAGCTTTCCTCCGACCGCTCGGATGCATGCCACCGGATATCTGTCTCCAAAGGCAGCCTGTTATATAATATATGCGGAGACTTCACGGATGTAAACAGTTTCCACCACCAATGCATCCGCTCTCCCGGAGACACCCTGAAGACTTCTGCCATCGCCCCCGACGGGGTGATCGAGGCCATTGAATCATCTGTATTTCCTTTTGCCGTAGGCCTTCAGTGGCATCCGGAATGCATGTACCGCCGCCACGCGCCCATGAAAAATCTTTTTTTGCATTTTATAAAAGTTTCAAAAAAAGAACGGCATATAATCTGATTTTTTACGCATACTAACCGGGAAAGATTATATAAGGAGGATTTTACCCATGGCAGAAATATCAACACTTGACTTGCAGAATCTCCGTCACCTTATCGGAGGGTTCGACACCTGTCACTGCAAAATGCAGGACTACGCGGCACAGGCAAAAGATCCTGAGATCAAACAGCTTTTTCAGGATGCGGCAAACTCGGCAATGAAGAACAAACAGGATTTGATGAAGTTTTTATAGGAGGGACATTATGTTAGACGATAAGACAATGGTATCAGACGCCCTCACAGGCGTAAACGGCGAACTGACCAGATACGGGGAGATGATCCCTCAGACAGAGAACAAGCAGCTTAAGCAGTGCCTTAAGCAGATCCGGAACGAGTGTGAGATGTCACAGGAAAAGCTGTATCAGGTAGCCCGCGAAAAAAGCTACTATGTGCCGGCGGCAAAAGCATCCCAGCAGGAGATTGACCACGTAAAATCAGTTCTTTCCGGCTTGGCAATGAAATAAGGCTCAATCAAAAACAGGCCTGCCCTCTTTACCTTTGGCGGCCTGTTTTTTCTTTACTCCACGCTCTTGAGCGATTCTACCATATCAATTTTTTTCAGCTTAAAATACATCACTCCATTAATCAGAAACGAAAAGGCAATTGTCAGAATCAGGCTGTACATATAGCTCGGCACATTAATCTGCCTGCCGAACATTGCCGAGTCCACCTCTACCGTTTCTATAATAAAGCGGTGAAGCATGTTTCCGAGGCCTGACCCCACCGCGGCGCCGATCAACGTAAGGATCATATTTTCACGGTACACGTATTGCGCTACCTCCCCGTCATAAAAGCCCAGCACCTTCAGTGTCGCCAGCTCCCTTTTCCTCTCGGCGATGTTCACCGTATTCAGATTGTACAGCACGACAAATGCCAGCATCCCGGCAGAAACAATCAGCACCACGATTACAAGATTAAGGCTCTTTAGCATATCGTCAAGCTGCTTTTCTATGTCGTGAGTATATCCGACGCTTAATATTCCCTCCTCCTCAAGCAATCTGCGCCCGCATTTTTCAAGTTTCTCTTTATCCGCATTGCCTGCGGCAAACAATATGCTGTTGTACTCTGCCTCTTTTCCGTACACATCTCTGTAATAAGCCGGCGTAAGATACATGTAATGCCCCATATAATTCTCGCAGATGTGGGAGACCTTCACTTCCCGGTTCCCTTCGTCCTCATCTTTGATGCAGACAACATCGCCCTCCGACACTTCCAGCAGTTTTGCTGTCTTTTCACTGACGATCGCTCCCCCGTCCGTAAGCACATACTCTTCCTTCGTCTTGCGGTTATGGAAGTCCACAAATTCCTTCACCGATTCGGAGTCTTCAAAGACACACTCATATACCGACCGCTCCTTCTTTCCTTTTACCAGAGTAATGTTCTGCATATTTACATTTATATGGCGGTCAATAAGCGCCTCATCATCCAGAGCCTCCTCAATCTGCCCTCTCTGGGCATCCGTCACATCTTCCTCAAGATAGATGCTGCCGTCGTACATCTGGATCTCCGAATATTGCAGCTCCGCGATCTCATAACAGGAGTCTTTAAGCCCGAATCCCACAAGCATGAGCGCCATGCAGCCCCCGATGCCGAAGACCGTCATGAAAAATCGTTTCTTGTATCTCATGAGGTTTCGAATTGTAGATTTCCAGATAAAGCTCAGATGCCTCCACAAAAAGCGTATCCGCTCCATCAACACCCTGCGCCCGCTCTTTGGCGCAGGAGGGCGCATCAGCTCCGCGGGCTGCGCCGCGAGCTCCCTAAAGCATGCCATGAATGTAGCAAACATCGTACAGAAAACCGCAGCTCCCGACGCCATTATCCCATAACCCCAGTCATACGGAACAAGGATTACCGGCAGATGCCTGTAGAGAATCCCGTATGCATATACGATAATATAGGGAAGAATCTTTTCCCCCGCCAGGACTCCGACGATGCTGCCTCCTATAGTAGCCAGGAAAGCATAGCCCAGATACTTTGAAGCTATGGCAAATTTGCCGTATCCGAGCGCTTTCATCGTTCCGATAGAAGTTCTCTGCTCCTCTACCATGCGGGTCATGCTTGTAAGGCTGATAAGCGCCGCCACCAGGAAAAACAGAACCGGGAAGACTCTCCCGATCGCCCCAAGGCGCTCCGCGTTCTCCCCAAACCCGCTGTATTCCACAAACGTGCTCCTGTCGTACACATACCACTTCGGATCTTTAATATCAGAAAGCTCTTCCTTCGCATCTGCTATTTTCTTCTCTCCGTCTGCAATCTCTTCTTCTGACTTGCGTTCACCGTCGCCGTATTCTTCCAGCGCGTCTTTTAGTTTTGCCTCGCCCTCCTTTATCTCAGCCTCGCCGTCCTTTATCTTCCTTTCCTGTTTTTCAATCTCTTTCCAGCCGTCGTCTATCTTAGCCTGCCCGGACTTCAGTTTCTTTGCCGCTTTCTTTAACTCTTTCTCCCCGCTGTCCAGCTCCTTTTTCGCCTTCTCAAGCTCCTTTCGGGCGGCCGAAAGTTTTTTTTGTGCTTTCTCCACCTCTGAGACGGCCATGCCATACCCCTGATTTTGAGCCTCAATCTTCTGTTTCAGCCCGCCTGCCTGTGCCGCAAGCTCCTCAGCCTGGGATTTTATCTCTTTTATCTGCTCTTCGGTCAATCCCGCAGGATTGTCGAGCATGGCACTGAGCTTTTCTTCTTGCGAAAGCAGGCTGCCGTATGTCTTTTCATCCTCCTCAATCTGCGCTTTGAGGGCGTCTGCCTGCGCCTGCCCGTTTTTAATGCCTTCCTCCGCCATCGGCTTATTCTTCTCAAACTTGGCAAGGCCTGCCTTATACTTCTCTTTTCCCTTTCTTATTTTCTTTTTGCCCGACTTATATTCGGATTTCCCTTTATCCAGTTCTTTCTGTTTGGATTTTAATGTTTTTTTCGCGCTCTCAATCTTACGTTTCCCGTCGGAAATCCTGCCTTTCGCATCGTCAAGCTGCTCTTTTGCGTCATCTATCTTCCCCCTGGCATCCGCCAGTTCTTTTTCTGCCTTTACTTTTCCCCGGACAAGCTCATCTTCTGCATCCGCTATCTTTTCATTGGCCTCGTCAAGGATTTCTTTCTTTCGGACAATCCCCCTCTCCCCGCTGAGCCTTTCCGCTCTCTTCAGGACCTTGTCTATCTTATCGTCATACTCATCCGTAAAAGCACGCAGTTCTTTTGCCCCCTCTGCCTGAAGATAAACCTCCGTATATGCCTCAAGGGCAAAAGTTTCTTCCGGCACGATCAGGAACGCGTCAATGCTCCCCGTTCCTATCGAAGTGCTGCCTCTCCCATAGGACAGGTAGCATGGGCTGTTCCCAAGGCCTACAACTTTAAGCTCGTCCGTTTCCAGCGTATCGGACACCGGATCTTCCGTTCCAGATTCCAGCTTTATCCTATCGCCCACCCTGTATCCGGACTCGTCATCTGCGAGGCATTCCCCGATGCCTTCCGGGAAACGCCCTTTCGTCAGAGTCGGCCGATTCATCTTTTTCTGGAGACCCATCACATGGACTACATGCTGTTCTTCCCCGACATCGTACAGAAAATCGGCGCTGTAAGCCCCTTCTGCTTTTTTCACCCCTTCCAGCTCCCCCATGGCGCGCACATCCTCTTGCGTCACTCCATAGGTGCTCAGAGCCTTGATATCCATAAGCTCGCTTGCGTCAAAATAGGAATCGCCCGTAATCCTCATATCCGGCTCTGACGCTCTGATACCTGAAAAAAACGCCACTCCAAGGGCAACGATAAAGAAAATCGACAGAAATCTGCCGGGGCTTTTTTTTATCTCCATGTAAAAATCTTTACGGGCTGCTCTTCTTGCCATCAGATCCACCACCATCCTGCCTGTGCGCTGCCGTCTGCAGCTTTATGAACCTACCATTCGATACTCTCCACAGATACCGGATTTTCATTCACAGATATCTCCGAGACTCTTCCGTTTTTTATCCTGATCACCCGATCAGCCATGGGGGCGATGGCAGAATTATGCGTTATCAATACTACCGTCATGCCCTTGCCGCGGCAAGTATCCTGCAGAAGCTTAAGTATCGCTTTCCCTGTATGGTAATCAAGCGCGCCTGTGGGCTCGTCGCAGAGAAGGAGCTTTGGATTCTTGGCAAGCGCCCTTGCGATAGACACCCTCTGCTGCTCTCCTCCGGACAGCTGTGCAGGAAAATTGTCAAGCCTCTTCCCAAGACCCACTTCGCCAAGCACTCCCCTTGCATCCATGGGGTTTTTGCATATCTGAAGCGCGAGCTCCACATTTTCAAGCGACGTAAGATTGGGGATCAGATTGTAAAACTGAAATACGAATCCGATGTCATCTCTTCTGTATGAGGTCAGCCTTTTCGGAGAATACCGGGCGATATCCTGCCCGTCCACAAGAACCTCCCCCTCCGTTGCCGTGTCCATCCCGCCAAGGATATTGAGCACGGTCGTCTTCCCTGCCCCGCTGGGACCGACCACAACCGCAAATTCCCCTTTGTGTATCTCAAAGTCCATACCGGCAGCTGCCATAATCTCTACCTCGCCCATGCGGTATATTTTTTTTACATTCTTTAACGATATAAATGCGCCCATAAGCTCTATCCCTTCCGACATTCATCTAAAAAAACACTCCGCCCACGGCTTTCGCACATGGACGGAGCGTCTGTTATTCTTTCCCGTTGAAGCAGTAAGTACATACTTTACATGGGCTGATTCCTATAGATTCAATCAAATCGTCCAGCCTGTGATACCGAAGCGTGGTAAAATTCTGCTGCTTTCTGATATCCTCAATCATCTGGGCATACCGGCAGCTGCATGGCTCCGCATACTCGTCCAGCACTTCCTGCGGGCATTCATCTCCCTCCCGCTCCCGGATGACCCGTCTTGCAATCAATTCCATCTCAGTTTTTGAGCGTGAAAAGTTCAGATATTTACATCCGTATAAGATCGGCGGGCATGCCGGGCGGACATGCACTTCCTTCGCCCCGCTGTTATACAGAAATTCTGTCGTCTCCCTGAGCTGCGTTCCTCTCACGATAGAATCGTCGATCAGAAGCAGCGATTTGTTCTCGATCAGCGCCTGCACCGGGATCAGTTTCATCCGGGCAATAAGGTTCCTCTGGTTCTGGTTGGTGGGCATAAAGGAGCGGGGCCACGTAGGAGTGTACTTAATAAACGGCCTGGCATACGGGATGCCCGACTCGTTCGCATACCCGATCGCATGGGCAATGCCTGAATCCGGCACGCCTGCTACGATGTCAGGGTGGACACTGTTCCCGTCTCGTTTCGCGAGCATGCTGCCGCATTTATACCGCATCTCCTCCACATTCACTCCCTCATAAGCAGACGTGGGGTATCCATAATACACCCAGAGGAATGAGCAGATCTTCATCTCCTCCCTCGGAGCGCTTAATGTCTCTACGCCCTCCGGCGTGATAAATGCAATCTCGGAAGCGCCAAGCTCCTTATAATCGGAAAATCCAAGATTAATGTACGCATGGCTCTCAAACGAAACGCAGTACGCCCCATCCTTATGCCCAATGACAAGAGGCGTCCTCCCATAGCGGTCCCTCGCCGCGTATATGCCGTCTTTTGTCATCAGGAGCAGCGTCAGGGAGCCGTCCACAGCTTCCTGCACATATTTAATCCCGTCTACAAAAGAATCCTTTTCACAGATCAGCGCCGCGATCAGCTCCGTCACATTGACCTGCCCGTTTGTCATCTCCTGGAAATGGGAGTGGGCGTTTATATACAGCTCATTCAAAAGCGACTCATAGTTGTTTACCTTTCCGACAGTGGTGATGGCAAAGCTTCCGAGCTTGGAACTGATGAGAAGCGGCTGCGGCTCAAAGTCTGAAATACATCCGATGCCAAGATTCCCTTTCATCTCTCCTACGTCACGGTCAAATTTTGTACGGAACGGTGAATTTTCAATATTATGGATCGCGCGGTTAAACCCGTCCTCGCCATAAGTTGCCATGCCCCCGCGCCTTGTTCCCAGATGCGAATGATAATCCACTCCGTAAAACAGTTCCAGTACACAATCCTCTTTTGAGGCTACGCCAAAAAATCCACCCATATTTATCCTCCTCGTTCTTATTCCAGATAGAAATATCAAATTTAATTAAATTAAAAATCATAAAGCAATATATTATATTGCTCTCCGATTGTATCATAATATCTGCTGCCCTGTCCATAATTTTTCTGCCTATGGAATCCAAAAAATCCAAACCTAGGATGAGCACAGTTCCTGCACTTTATCACGCACATTCGCCATATCCCTCTCGTCCGTAAGCGTCACTACCACATCCCCGACCTGAAGTCTTGTCCTCCCTCTCGGTATGATCTCCTCACTGCCCCTTTGTATCGCCACCAGAAGGCAGTTCGCAGGCCACTCCACCTCGCTGATCGCTGCCCCGTCAAGCTGTGACGTAAACTGCACCACAAAGCTGTCTAAAATCTTCTGCCCATGGCATGTTTCCTGAGCAGGCTCATCTGCATCCTCCACCTGTTTTTTCTGTCTTTCCAGAAGCCGCTCCAGAAGGCTTTCATAAATCGGCTTTGATTTAAGGAACGTCGCTGTTATATACGCTACGATAGAGACAATCGAGAGAGAAAGCATCTGGCTTAGAGAGCCTGTCATCTCGAAGATCAGTATGATGCCGGTAAGCGGCGCCCGCACAATCGCAGAAAAGTATCCTGCCATGGCCAGAAGAACGAAATTATTGATATACATGGCATCCAGCCCGAAATACTGGACAGCCACAGTAGCAAACGCCCCTCCGATAAATCCTCCCAGCACTAACAGCGGAAAAAAGATGCCGCCTGGCGCCCCGGAACCGAAACATACTGCCGAATACACAAAACGGCTCATCAATATGAAAATAACAGTTCCAAGCATAACATCCACATTCGTAAGATACTCGATCAGCGAATGTCCGCTCCCCAGAAGCTCCGGCGCGGCCAGCCCGATAATGCCGGACAGGACAAAAGGAATCATGAGTTTCGACGTTCTGTTCAAGAACCCTGCCTGATTATACATCGACTGCACCTTAAGGGTAAACCAGTTGTAAAAGGCCCCCAGTATTCCAAGCAGCACTCCCAGCGCCACGATCATCCCGTAATGGCCGATCGGAAGCGGCTCCGTGATCTGAAAGGAAAATACCGGAGACATCCCAAACACAGTGGAAGACAGGAAATCTGCTGTCAGGGACGATGCCATGACCGACATAAGGACCGACACGGAAAAATTTTTATGAACCTCCTCCAGAGAGAACATCACGCCTGCCAGCGGTGCGTGGAACGCTGCGGCAAGCCCTGCGCTGGCGCCGCATGTAAGCAGGAACCGCTCCTCCGTCTTTCCTCTGTCAAGCCCTTTGGAGACGCCTTTTCCCGCCATTGCCCCAAGTTGGATGGAGGGGCCTTCCCTTCCAAGCGCCAGGCCTCCCAAAAGGCACAGAAAGCCTCCCAAAAACTTTGCGCCGATCACTTTCCACCAAACCGGGTCAAGCTTTCCCGCCATCTCTCCTTCAAGCTGCGGAATGCCGCTTCCCGAAATCATCGGCTCAAAAGCCAGCAGTTTCCCCACTGCCCACGCCAGTATCAAAAGCGCGGAAAACCAACAGGCCGCCCATAAGAGATTCTGCCTGGCATGCTGCAGGATATGGTTCAGGGCATCCCCCGCAAATTCAAGCGCCATACGGTAAAGGATTACCACAAACCCGGCAATGCCTCCCACCATAAGCCCTTCGCCAATGAGCACGATATGGAAACGCTCCGCGCGCCTTATTGTACCAGATGTATCTTTATCCACAATATTTCCTCCCGAAAAATTTTTATTCAAAAATATTATAAGCCAATCCCGTGCAATATTCAATCTCGCCTTTTCAATTGCATTTTTTATCCCCGCCTGAGATAACATTTTGTAATGCCCGCATTAAAAAAAGTAATAACAGGATTGACACAAAAATAACCAGATGGTATAGTAGATGATAGTAAGGCAAATACTACTGACCAGATATTTGAATTTATCTGATCAAGAACAAGAGAGGTGTATTTTTATGAGTGGTACTAGTATTATTATTTTATGTGCGATATTAGCGTACATGTGCTTGCTGATCGGCGTTGGTTTTTACAATTCAAGAAAGAACAGCACCAGCGAGGATTTCTATCTCGGAGGAAGAAAGATGGGGGCGCTTGTCGTTGCCATGAGTGCTGAGGCGAGCGATATGTCAAGCTGGCTTCTGATGGGTCTTCCGGGAGTCGCTTACCTGACCGGTATTGCAGATGCTTTCTGGACGGCTGCCGGGCTTGCGGTTGGTACATATCTGAACTGGCTGTTCACTTCAAGAAGGCTGAGACGCTATTCCGAGAAGATTGACGCAATTACGGTTCCGAATTTCTTTGCCAAGAGATTCCATGACGAAAAGAACATTATCACAGCGATTTCCGCTATTATCATCGTAGTATTCTTCATCCCATACGTAGCATCCGGATTTGCGGCATGCGGAAAGCTTTTCAACTCCCTGTTCGGGCTGGATTATATGACAGGAGTAATCTTGTTTGCAATCATCATCGTAATCTATACGATTATGGGCGGATTTACCACAGTTGCAACCAATGACCTGATTCAGAGTATCGTCATGTCCATTGCGCTGGTTTCTATCGTAACCTTTGGTGTGAGCAACGCAGGCGGCATGGGAGCCGTTATGGACAACGCTAAGTCCTTGTCCGGTTACCTCTCCCTCTCCGCAATCCATGACGCGGTTACAGGCACAGCGATTCCATATTCACCGCTGACGGCTGTATCCCTTCTGGCATGGGGAATCGGATACTTCGGTATGCCCCATATTCTGGTAAGGTTCATGTCCATTGAGGATGAGCAAAAACTGGTGCTTTCCAGACGCGTTGCTTCTATCTGGGTAACATTTGCCATGGGAATCGCAATCTTTATTGGTATCGTTGGTCTTGCAGTAGTCAATGCTGGCGGTATGGCTCCCTTGGAGGACAGCGAGCGCATCATCATCGCACTTACCAATGAACTGAGCCAGAACGGCGTTCTTGCGGCAATCCTTGGAGGCGTCATCCTTGCAGGTATCCTGGCGGCCACCATGTCCACGGCAGACAGCCAGATGCTGGTTGCAGCCTCCGGTGTATCCGAGAATATTGTTCAGGATTTCCTCGGCAAGAAGCTTACGGAGAAGCAGGGGCTTAACATTGCCCGCGCTACCATTCTTGGCATCGCCGTAATCGCTCTGTTCCTAGCTAGAGACCCTAACTCCAGCGTATTCGGAATCGTATCCTTTGCATGGGCTGGTATGGGCGCTGCCTTCGCAGGCGTCATGATCTGCGCATTATTCTGGAAACGTACCACCTTACAGGGTGCGCTTGCGGGAATGATTGCAGGCGGAGCAATGGTATTTATCTGGAAATATATGATTCGTCCACTGGGCGGAATCCTTGACATCTATGAACTGCTTCCGGCATTTCTGGTGTCGCTAATCACGATTATAGTGGTAAGTCTTGCTACAAAGGCTCCTTCCCAGGAGATTATTGATGAGTTTGACAGTGTCACTGTGAAAAAATAGCATCCTTTCGTTCATTTATCTAAGAAAAGAGGGCTGTCAGGAATGACCAGCCCTCTTTTCTGTCCATATTTTTTTGTCTACGTATATCTTTTCTTCAACACAGGAACCATCTCCTCTGGCTCCTCTTTCATCATTCCTTTTTGCTTATACTGGTGCATAATCCTGAAATACATCCCAAGCAGAAGCCCTGCCGCCAGAACCCACGCTGCCGGACTTGCAAGACAGATTCCCAGGAAACTGCCAAACCGTGACGCCGCCACGGCCGCAATACTTCGTCCCGCCAGCTCTGCGATTCCTGCCGTCATAGGCAGAAGTCCAAAGCCCATGCCCTGGATCCCGTTTCGGTAAATACTGACCACCGCCAGGAACACAAAGGAAGCCGCCGTACAGCGCAGGCTAATGTCCACGTACTCCGTAATCTCCCTTACATTTTCCGACACAAACAATACGGTCACGGATTTGCCCCAGAAGAATACCACAAGTCCTGTTAAGACTGCGTATATCCCTCCCATCCATGTGGCGCTTCTAAATCCCTGGCGAATCCTAAATATCTTTCCCGCCCCCATATTCTGGGCGCAATAGGTTGACATGGCCGTTCCCAACGCGATATATGCCTGCGTCACAATCTGTTCGATTTTCACAGCCGCAGAATATCCTGCCACAGCCACAGAGCCAAACACATTCAGGGCCGTCTGGACTACAATCGTTCCAATAGCGGTGATGGAGAACTGAAACGCCATCGGGAAGCCAATCTTCATCTGCCATTTCATCAGATTCCAGTCCCCCCTCCAATCCTCTCTGGCAAGATGAAGCTCTGGTACGTATTTCACAATGTAGCACAGACATAATAGTCCTGACACTCCCTGGGAGATTACGGTTGCATAAGCTGCCCCCGCTGCACCCATGTGGAATACTATGATAAATACCAGGTCAAGCACAATATTCAAAAGGGCGGCAAGAATCAGAAAATACAGCGGTCTTTTGCTGTCTCCGATGGCCCTTAAAATTCCTGCCAACAGGTTATACAAAACCTGGGCAACGATTCCTCCACAGATTACCATAATATAAGCATAAGCCTGGTCATACATATCCGCCGGCGTATTCATCCAATGCAGAACATTTTTCATCAGCGTCATGCTCAGCACAGTGAGTATGACGGAAACGATCAACGACAGAATCGACGCGCACGCCACCGACTGGCGCATGGCCTTCTTATTTCCTGCACCATAGTGCTGTGCAGTCACAACAGTAAATCCTGCCGTCATCCCCATCAGAAACCCCAGAATCAAAAACGTAAGGGTCCCGCAGGCTCCAACAGCCGCCAACGCCGTATTCCCAACAAATTTTCCCACAATCACAGTGTCCGCCATGCTGTAGAACTGCTGAAATACGTTTCCTATAAAAATAGGAATCGTAAAATTCAGTAGAATCTTCGCCGGTTTGCCTGTGGTCATATCTCTCTCCATATCACTCCTCCTCTATCCTTCAAACTCCGCCATATAAGCAGATCACATCAATGATTTCTATGTAAAAAAAGAAAACTTTGTCTATTATATTAAATGTGATGTTTGAATACAATACATAATCTTACCAAAAAATATTTTTTTTAATTCAAATTTTTGTTCACATATTATGCTTTTCCTTTTCATTTCACGAAAAATAAAGTATACTATATGTAACACAAATGATCAGAGCGTATCTGAAAACGACAATTAATACACCAGGAAAAAGAGGGAAAGAAACATGGACAGAATATTGGTCGTAGACGATGCGGAATTAAACCGTGAACTATTATACGATATATTAGAAGATGACTACACAATTGAGCTGGCTTCTGACGGAGTCGAGGCTCTGGAAAAGCTTAGGAAATACCAAGCCGAGATTTCCGCCCTGCTTCTGGATCTTCGGATGCCCAACCTTGACGGCTTTGCCGTAATCGAAGAAATGCGGCGAAACGGCTGGATTAAACACATCCCCGTACTCATTATCAGCAGCGAGCACGCCATTGAAATTGAAAACCGATGCTTTCATCTGGGCGTTTCGGATTTTATCCACAAACCCTTTGAAAGCTCTATTGTGATAAATCGGGTTAAAAATGCCATTGAATTATTTACCTGCAAGAATCAGTTAGAACAGACGGTAGAAAAGCAGGCCATGACACTGAAAAAGCAAGTCCAGATTATTGAGATGCAGGCAGAGCAGCTAAGGGATGCAAGACCATTTAAGCATCTCATGATGGAATACAGCTCTGCAATCCTTGAGGTGGAGACAAAGCTTAAGGTATTGAACGCAGAATTCTCACAGGTATATAACCGGAATCCTTTTGAGGCTATCAAAAGCAGGCTGAAATCACCGGAAAGCATTTATGAAAAGCTGGAAAGAAAAGGCTATCCCATCACACTGGACAGCATCCGCAAGAATCTGTCGGACGTTGCCGGACTTCGGGTAATCTGCTCTTTTCCCGACGACATCTACCGCCTTGCAGAGCTTTTCATCAAACAGGACGACATTGTTCTGGTGCGCCAGAAGGACTACATAAAGACCCCCAAGGCAAACGGCTATCGAAGCCTTCACTTGATTTTGGACGTTCCTATTTTCTTGTCCAACGGTAAAAAATACATGAAGGTGGAGGTACAGTTCCGCACCATTGCCATGGATTTCTGGGCAAGCCTGGAACACAAATTAAAATATAAAAGAGATGTGGAGAATACCGACGAGATTGTGGAGCAGCTCAGAATGTGTGCAGATTCCATTGAAGCGCTGGATCATCAGATGCAAAAGATTCGGGACCAGATTGACCTTTCCCGTGGGTAGCAAATATCTTCCTTGTATTTTAATATGATAAGAGGCGTCGGGCAAATACTGATACAGCGGTGCCGGTGTGTTGTTCATTTACAATGCAACACCAAAAACGTCAATTGACGCGGGCACCGCTGTACTTTTATTCTTCACTCTCACTTCTTCGTCTGTATTAGACCTCTTCCGCCCCTTCAGCAGTCTTTTTGCTTTTAAAATACTCGTCAACTAAGGCCGCGGCATCTTCTACACACTGGATACAGCATGGAAGAGGCTGAGGACCGTCCATAT
>OFGR01001774.1_pt1 | contig 15977 bp, 17 predicted proteins | sample 1521811 | NCBI WGS metagenome assembly OFGR01 (sample SAMEA3504098, study PRJEB24116) | mouse gut metagenome | biome: mouse gut; feature: mouse-associated habitat; material: faeces | place: Denmark | collected 2011
TTTCATTGGGCCGCCTTGGGCGCGGGCCGCGTGCACGCCGCCCCCGTCACGTGCGGGGCCGCCCAGTGCTCACACGCCCCGCCGCGTGTACGGGAACCTCCCCTGTGGGGCTACTCCTTTGGCCGCACGGAATGACGGCAAGGCCGTAAAACAGGCCTCTTCCCGCGCCGCGCGCTCCCCGTCTGTTTTCTACCGCGTGCCGAAAATGCGGTCCCCGGCGTCTCCGAGGCCCGGAATGATATAGCCGTGTTCGTTGAGATGCGAATCTACCGCCGCCGTGTAGATGTCCACGTCGGGGTGCGCTTCCTCGACACGCCGGATGCCTTCCGGCGCGCAGACGAGGTTGAGGCTGCAAATGCGCTTGCAGCCCCGCTTCTTCAAAAGATCGATGGCGGCGATGAGCGAACCGCCCGTCGCCAGCATGGGATCAAGGAGGATGGCGATGCGCTGGTCGATCTCCTTGGCCAGCTTGACGTAATATTCCACGGGCTCCAGCGTCTCTTCATTGCGGTAGAGGCCCACGACGCTGATCTTCGCGCCGGGGATCATGTCGAGCACGCCGTCCATGAGCCCGAGGCCCGCGCGCAGGATGGGCACGATGGTCACCATCTTGCCGGAAATGGACTCCACCTCCACGGGCCCGGCCCATCCCTTGATGGTCCGGCGTTCCGTCTTCAGATGCTTGGTCGCCTCATACGTGAGCAGACGCGCGATTTCTTTGGACAACATGCGAAATTCGCTGGTCGAGGTGGATTCCTTCCTTAAAATACCCAGCTTGTGCCGCACAAGAGGGTGATCGACAACATAGACCGCCATACCCGTTCTCCTCCATGTCATGCCCCGTGCCTTGCCTCAAGGATGACGGGGCGGCCCTTTCCGGGCCGGGTAAATGGCGAGAGTCTAAGGCGAGCCCCCCCTTTTGTCAAAAAAGCGCGCCACGGCAGGCCGCGCCAAAGGCGGGGAAGACCTGTTTTTCCGTCCATTCGTGAAAAAGGACGCATCCGGAGGGCTTTTTCCCTTATTTTTACATTTTTGTAAATTCATACTTTCCCATTAAAGATGCCATGTTGTGGAAAAAGACGAAAAATGCCTTGCCATGACTGTCAAAAAAGCTTAGAATCGCCTCAATTTTCCTCTTCGGCACCGCGTGGAGAGCGGGCGGGGAGCTGCTTTTCCGCAAATTGTCAAAACCGGATCGTCCCTCCTTGGGAGAAGGGGAGAGGACGCCGCCAAGGAGCACAGCCATGGCTTCGACGTACGTGCAGAAAGTCATCCGCAGCGTGAAAAAGAACAACCCTCATCAGCCCGAATTCATTCAGGCCCTCGAGGAAGTCCTCCACTCTCTGGAACCCTTGTTTCTGAAGGATGCCAAATACCAGCAGAACGGCATCCTTGAGCGCATCGTGGAACCGGAACGCCAGATCATGTTCCGCGTCGCGTGGACCGATGACAAGGGCCGGGTGCAGATCAACCGCGGCTACCGCATCCAGTTCAATTCCGCTCTCGGGCCCTACAAGGGCGGCTTCCGCTTCCACCCCACCGTCAATCTGAGCATTCTCAAGTTCCTCGGCTTCGAGCAGATTTTCAAGAACAGCCTGACCGGGCTCGCCATCGGCGGCGCCAAGGGCGGCAGCGACTTTGATCCCAAGGGCAAGTCGGAAGCCGAAGTCATGCGCTTCTGCCAGGCCTTCATGACCGAAGCCTCCCGCTACATCGGCAACACCATCGACGTGCCCGCCGGGGACATCGGCGTGGGCGGCCGCGAAATCGGCTACATGTTCGGCCAGTACAAGCGTCTCACCGGCAGCTTCGAGGGCGTGCTCACCGGCAAGGGCCTCAAGTGGGGCGGCTCGCTGGCCCGCAAGGAAGCCACCGGCTACGGCAACGTCTATTTCGCCTCCAACATGCTCAAGGCCCGCGGCCTCGACATGGACGGCAAGGTCTGCGCCGTCTCCGGTTCGGGCAACGTGGCCATCTACACCGTGGAAAAGCTCTATCAGATGGGCGCGAAGCCCGTGACCGTCAGCGACTCGCGCGGCTGCGTCTATCATGAGGCGGGGATCAACCTCGAAGCGCTGAAGCAGGTCAAGGAAACGGAACGGGCCTCCCTCTCCCGCTACGCCGAGCTCTGCAAGGACGCGAAGTATATCCCGGCGAAGGATTATCCCAAGGGCCAGCATCCGGTGTGGAACGTCCCCTGCCAGCTCGCCTTCCCCAGCGCGACCCAGAACGAAGTCACGGGCGAAGACGCCGCCAACCTGATCAAGAACGGCTGTCTGCTCGTCAGCGAAGGCGCCAACATGCCCTCCCTGCCCGAGGCCGTGGAAGCCTTCCAGCAGGCCGGGATCGCCTTCGGCCCCGCCAAGTGCGCCAACGCGGGCGGCGTGGCCACCAGCCAGCTCGAAATGGCTCAGAATGCCAGCATGCAGGCGTGGACCTTCGAGGAAGTGGACTCCAGGCTCAAGAACATCATGGCCAACATCTTCACCGCCGCCCACAGCACCGCCGAAGAGTTCGGCGCGCCGGGCAACTACGTGCTCGGCGGCAACATCGCCGGTTTCCGCAAGGTAGCCGACGCCATGATCGAACAGGGCCTCTACTAAAAAAACGGGGAGGGGCCTGCCCCGCTTCCTTCCTTTGCCCCCGGCGGGAGATGACCCGCCGACGCCAAAGAGCCCGGCCATGATGCCGGGCTCTTCCTTTAAGGGACGGGGGAAAGGGCGCGAGAAAAGAGGCTCACAAAAGAAAGGCTTCCCACGCCTCCATGTAGTAAAGGCTCGTGCCGGGGTTTTGCGCGCAGGCCGAACGGTGGTCGTAGGTTTCAACCACGGGCCAGACCGTAAACGGCCTGAGGGCATCCGCGAAAGACGCCGCCTCCACGACGCGCTCCCGGCTGATCCGGAGGCTTTCGTTGGGGCCTTCGACGTAATGGACCTTGTAACGGGGCATGACGGTTCCCTTTGTTTGTGTACGGATGCCCTCCGGCGGGAGGAGGGTCGCCGGAGGGCATGGCCGGAGACACGCAAGGCGGCGCGCTCCGGCGGCCGGGCGGCTAGGGAGAGGCCCGGCCGAATGCTGTCCCGGACGCGGCCCGGCTTGGCCGTCCGCGCCCGGGCCGAGAGCCGAAGACGTGGGGGCTGCTCATGCCCGGCCTAGCCGTGCGCCCCGGGAGCGATATAGTCGCTCAGGAAATAAAGCAGCACCAGGAGCACGACGCCGAGGCCCCAGCTCCAGTGGATGAGCTTGAGTTCGGTTGCGTCAAGAGGCTCGTATTCCATCTTTTTGACTTCTTCGTGAAACTTCACGTTCTTGGCGTCTTCTGCCATGTCGATCTCCTTTGGGCTAACAAATCAGGCCGCCACGACCGGCGGGGTCATGCCGTGGAAGAACAGCCACGAAATGAAGAGGCCGAGCCAGATGATGAACCCGAAGAGGCACACCACATAGACAATGGCCAGCTTGCCGATGCCCTCTTCCATGAGCTTGCGGAAGTTGGACACCATGCCGATGGTGAAAAAGGTCAGGGTAAAGAAGATGGTACGCAGCGGCCCGAGGGCGCTGATCACGCTCTTGCCCTGCGCCTGCCAGTCGGCGTGGACGCAGATGAAGAGCATGATGAGGAAGGTGAGCAGGTAACCAAGCACGAAACGGGGGAAGCGCGCGAGCACGTCGCTGAAATGCATGGTCCGTTCGCCGCTCGTCTTGTCGAACTTGGCCGTCCACACCCACGCGAGCACCAGCGACCACACGCCGATAAAGACGTCGATGAAAATCTTGACGGTCGTCGTCACCATCGTGACCCAGCCCGACTGCCAGTTGACGCCCATCATTTCCAGCGCCTTGGCCCGGATGAGCGAATCGGCGATGGCGCCGGAGGCAATGGCGCCGCCGTCGGACTTCACCGCAAGGCCCATCCAGCCGCCCGCCACCATCGGCTCCCCATAGAGGAAGTGCGAGGCGATGAAGGGCAGCACCAGCATTTCGATGCAGGTAAAGACCACGATGAGCGAGGAAACCATGATCGGCACCACCGGCCGCGCGCGGATGGCGCTGCCCGTGGCGATGGCGGCGGAGACGCCGCAGATGGAGATGCCCGAAGCCAGCGGCACGGCCCATTCGCGGCTGAACTTGAAGTACTTGCGGGCGACGTAATAGACGAAGGCCCAGTACAGCAAATAGGCTTCCACGATGGCGCACAGCCCTCGGAAGATGATCGTCCCGGCCATGCCGGAAGCCCCCGCCGCCTTGACGCCGAGCTCGGCGCCGAGGATGACGATGGCGATCTTCACGAAAAGCTCGGGACGGCAGGCATCGCGCAGGCCTTCGGCCAGTTGCGGGAGCATGTTGCTGATCAGGATACCGACCACCAGCGCAACGATGAAGCCCGCTTCCGTGGTCAGCCCGATGGACCAGCCGATCCCGAACTTGGTCTGCGCGTCGGGCGTGGCCGCGATGTGGGCGTTGGCGCCGAGCATGAAGCAGATTTCGCTGATGAAGAAAACAATCGTGAACGCCTTGACGAAACGTCCCACGTTGCCGCCGAGCATTTTGATGCCCACGGAAAGCACCGCCGTCACACCCACATAGGTCAGCAAGAGGGAAACGAGGCCGGGAATCCGCTCCTTGTAGCCCGCCGTCGTGGCCGAGAAGGCATTCCCCATGTCCGTCCACATGTTGGTGCTCACGACCCAACCGAGGACATCCTCATGCGCCATGTTCAGGATGGCCAGCAGAAAGATAAAGCCCCCAAGAATCAGGGCGACTTTATCTTCGGTCATGTTGGTCTTTGCCATAAGCCCACTCCTTTTGGGAAACTTCAGGCGACTGACTCCACCGACGCGGCGGATGCGCCCCTGTCCATATCGGTCGCCGCACCGCCGCACGCAAGAGACGGAACAGCGTAACCCACAAAGGTTACTGTGGAAAAGCCGACACAAAAGACGCGGGACGGCCTTTTCCGCCACGGCGGAACGGGCGCGACCGCGCAAGGCGGCTAGGTGAGGCGGGGAGGAGCGAGGGAGAGGGGGATCAGGCCCCAGAAATCGGCGCGGCGCGGCGCGGCGAACGCCCTGGCGGGGAGAGCCGTCGGGGAAGCCACGGGCAGGCCGACGTATGCCATGAAGCACAGGACGAGAAGGAACCCTTCAAGGACAATCTGCACGGAGGACGATTCGTCGTTCCCTTCGGTGAGGGCGGGAGCGTCCCGTTGCAGTTCACAGAGGACGCCAGCGGCATCATAGAGGGTAGCCGTTGGAGCGGAAACGCGGCCAATGGTGCCGCACAGTAAAGAAAATGCAAAAACCGCCGCCAGCAGCAGAATCGAAATCCTGCGGCAAGCAGTGGCCATGCGCTTTCTTTGCTGAAAGATCATACAAGGTTCCTTACAATAAAGAATCGACAGAGGGATTCTTGAATGAAGGCCATCCATACGTGAAAATAAAAACTCTATAAGAAGTATAGTATGACACTACGGAAAAAATCTTTCTTTATGAAAAAGGTATCATGTCCCTTTGCCTCTGGCAAGAGGGGTGCGGCTTTTTTTCTCAAACTCTAATAGAAAAGATGGAACCTCCTGCATTCCCGCATCATATAAAATCCTTTCCCCTACCCCGAGTAAGAAATGCGACGCCTTTTCCCGGTGGACAGGAAGCTCTATCCGTATTGACTACGCCAAACATGAAAGAGGCCGGAACACGGCGAACCGCCTTCCGGCCTCATACGGGGAGAACGAGAAAAAAAGCGGCGCTCAGCCCGTGCGCTTGCCTTCTTCCTGCGTCAATTCATCAAGCGTCTTCTTCATCTGGTATTCATCCTCGATACGAAGGTCCGTGCTGAGGACGATGCCGCCCGTATGATTGAGGGCGCGCAGCGTTTCCTCCACGTTCTCTTTGGGGAGGGGGATGAACAGCGCCGAACTGCCGGGTTTCAAATGCGTGGCGAGATCATCCATGAAGCGGCTGCTGATCCCGTAGTCCCCCAGTTGCCCGGTGGCCGCGCCGAGCCCCGCCCCGGCCACGATGCCGAGCAAAGGATTGAGGAAAAGGAAGCCCAGAAGCGCGCCCCATACCCCTCCGATCAGCGCGCCGTCCTTGGCCATGACGTGAGAATGGCGCAAATCCACCTTGCCGTCCTTGTCGCACACGGCGATGACCATCTTGGCGCAGTCGACCAGCCCCTTCAGATTGTCGCGCTCCTTCAGGGAATCCCGGATCGCCTCGGCCTTCTCCATATTATTCGGAAAAATCAGAGCTATCAGGCTTTGCATGGCAATTCTCCTTTTGTGATTCCCTACCCCTAGCGGCAATTTTCTGAGAGGGCTTTGATTATCATTTTAAGGAAATGCGGAGTATTGTTTTCAGCTTGCCCGCTTCCACGCGGTGAGGGTTGTTCAGATAGATTTCCCGATGGCGGCTCCGGTCGAGCCGCAGGCCCTGCTCCTCCGCAAAGCGCGCCATTTTTTCCAAAGACGCAGGCTCATCATCAAACGCTCCTGTATGCAGCACTTGCATACATTGTCCGTCCTGCATCGACTCAAAACGAATATCCGTATAGAAAGGATTGGGCTTTTTCTTCACCTTTTCCAGAGCCGCGTCTACCTCGCTTTCACTGATACAGTCAGGCTGGCGTAACATAATGGCGTATTCCAGCATGTCCTTTACAAGCCCACCCTCCGCTTTTTGACTCCAGACGCCTTCCAAAGGATACACGGCAAAGTCATGCATCGCTTCAGCGGCGGCGTTCCGGACCGCGGCAGCCTTGTAGCCCATTTTGATGGCGTAGGCCACGGCATACAGCGCGGCCACCCGGTCTGAAAACGCCGCGTCGTTTGGGTTGCCCTTTCCGCGTATCAGAATAAAATTCTGCGCTGGTACGGTAACCAAGGAAGGCATGGCCTTGGCCCCATACAAATCTTTCTCCTGCTTTTTCCATTCGTATTTCATGAAGCGCTCCCTGCTGTTTTTCGCGTCATCCCAAACGGTACGCGCACGACGGCTCCGCCTTCCCGCTGCGAACCCCATGACGGGATTCGCCGGGGAAAGCTACCTTTTCCGGCAACAAGCCGAAGCGCCCGTGAAAAGGCGCCTTCCGCAAGGGAGCGTACTCTCCGCAGAGGCGCTAGCGCCACCAGATCACGGCGGCGATGAGGCAGGCCCCGTTGATGAGATAGAGCTTGCGCACCAGATGCCCATGCCGGTCAAGCTCCAGCCAGTCCACGGCGTTGCGGATGAGGCGGCAGGCCCGCCAGTAGAGAGGAAAGGTCAGCAGGCCGAGGAAAACCGGCCAGCCCACGAGCCCACAGGCCCAGAGGTTCGCCATGAGCACCCACACGGCGGGCCACCACAGCCGAAAGACCAGTTCGGCCTTGGACTTGCCCAGAATGTTGGCGAGGGTCCGTTTTCCGGCGGCAAGGTCGGTCTCGATCTCCGGCAGGCTCTGGTAATAGAGGATACCCGCCACCATGAGGCCCACGGGCAGGGCAAAGGCGAGGCTCTGGACGGAAAAGCCCTTGGCCATAACCGCATAGGAACCTATGACCATGACGAAGCCCATGTTCAGGCAGACGAAAAGCTCGCCGTAGCCACGGCAGCCGTAACGGATGGGCGGCGCGACGTAAAAGATGGCGGAAAAGATCGCGAACACCACCGGCCCCCACAGCCAATCTTGCCCGCTCCACGCGATGAGCCCCCAGCCGATAAGGAGCGTGGCGGCGAGGAGTCCGAGGATAGCCACGGAAATCTGGCGCGGGCTGATCCAGCCGTTCTGGATGACGTGCGTGCCGCCGATGGTGTCCTCGGTGTCCACGCCCTCCAGATAGTCGAAGAGGTCGTTGGCGATGTTGGCTACAATATGCAGACAGAAACAGCCGATCATGACCACCGTGAAGATGCCCCACGGCCAATAGCCGAGATCGCGGGCCGCCAGCGCTCCGCCGAGCCCCACGGGGATGAGGTCCACGATAAAAAACGGCGGACGCAAGGCCAGCCACCACGCCCGGAAACGCTGACGCCCGGTCAGGCGGGGGGCATCGGCCCGTTTTCCGGCCAGCGCCCGGCTCAGGATGCTCGGCATGATTCCCTCTCTCATGTTCGGGTTGCACAAAAGGGCCGCCGCAGACGGCCAAGGGCTTTGTACACCGGGACGCCGCCCGCTTCAATCTTCGGAATGGAAAGGTCTTTTCCCCTTCCCGGCATCCGCAGGCCCGCCTTGACCGCAGGTTCCGCATCCTTGCCGGGCATGTCCCCTTCCCGGCACCCGCAGGCCCGCCCCTGCGGAACGGAAGGCGCGTTTCAACACTCAGAAGCGGAAAAAGAATCCCCGCCATCCCTGCGGGAAACCGCGAGCTGGCCCAGCGCCCCGGCCTTGCCGCAGGGTCCGCTCCATTCCCATGCGGAAAACCACCCCCGAGCATCACGCCCTTGGGGGCGTCCAGTCTATCCGCACGCGGGAAACCGTTGCATCTGGCTCCTCTGGCTGAGGCCCCGGCTGCCCAGTCTATCCACACGCGGGAAACCGTCCTTTTCCTACCTCGTGGGCATGGATGCCATGCTGGTACGTCCCCCCGCACAGAAAACCGGGCCCTTCGGTGCACGTGCCGCAAACGCCCACACGCGGAGGGGAAAGGCATGGCTGCCCCCGAAGGCCAGCAGGCGGCCCACCAACTCCCACGCCCGGATGGAAAAAGCTTCGGTTCGCCCACCGCGAGGCTGGTGACGTCGCCAACTCCCACGCACGGATGGCCCCCCTCTCCAGCGAAGCGCCCTATAGCAAGGCGGCGCACCTCCCGGCTGCGAGGGCGACGGCGAAAAACCGCCGCGGGCCTTGACAGGGGCCGGTCGGTGCCGTAAAGATAAGCAGCTTTTTATCAAGCACACTCCGGCAGCGGCCTGGGGTGCTCGTTGTGCCCCGCGGCGTGGGTCCGCGGCCAAGCGAACGGGTAGAAGGGTCAGGGCCGGGGTGGAAGCAAACCCCCAATGTCGAAGGAGACATACTCATGGCATACGTAAGCATGAAGCAGATGCTGGAAACCGGCGTTCATTTCGGTCACCAGACTCGCCGTTGGAACCCCAAGATGCGTCCGTTCATCTTCGGCGCCCGTAACGGCATCCATATCATCGACCTCCAGCAGACTGTGAAGCTGTACCGCACCGCCCACGACAAGATCGTGGAAACCGTCGCCAACGGCGGCCGCGTGCTCTTCATCGGCACCAAGCGTCAGGCTCAGGAAGCCGTTGCCGCCGAAGCCGGCCGCGCCGGGCAGTTCCACGTGACCAACCGCTGGATGGGCGGCACCCTCACCAACTTCGCCACCATCCAGAAGAGCATCGAACGCCTGAAGAAGCTTGAAGCCATGTTTGAAGACGGTTCCGTGAACCGCTATCAGAAGAAGGAAGTGCTGACCCTCCAGCGCGAAATGGCCAAGCTCGAACTGACCCTCGGCGGTATCAAGAACATGGACCGCCTGCCGCAGATCGCCTTCATCATCGACCCCAACCGCGAAGAAATCGCGGTCAAGGAATGCCGCAAGCTCGGCATCCCGATCGTGGCCGTCACCGACACCAACTGCGATCCCGACCTCATCGACTACATCATTCCCGGCAACGACGACGCCATCCGCGCCATCAAGCTCTTCGTCACCGCCATGGCCGAAGCCTGCCTTGAAGGCGAAGCCATGCGCAAGGACGCCAAGAACAAGGACGCCGAGGAAGAACTGAAGAAGGCTGCCGCCGCCGAGGAAAAGGCCGAAGAAGCCCCCGTCGCCGCCGAAGCCGCCGCCGAATAATCAACGTTTCGGAGATTTTCATGAGCATCACTGCTGCTATGGTTAAAGACCTGCGCGAAAAGACCGCCGCGGGCATGATGGATTGCAAGAAGGCCCTCACCGAATGCGACGGCGACATGGAAAAGGCCGTCGACTGGCTGCGTCAGAAGGGCCTGTCCAAGGCCGCCAAAAAGGCCGGACGCGCCACCTCCGAAGGTCTCGTGGGCTTTGAAGTGTCCGCCGACGGCAAGCTCGGCGCGGCCGTCGAAGTCAAGTGCGAAACCGACTTCGTGGCCCGCGGCGACAAGTTCCAGGGCTTTGTGAAGGACCTTACCGCTCAGGTCATGAAGAGCGACTACGCGGACAACGACGCCCTGCTCGCCGCGCCCTTCATCGCCGACGCCGCCCAGACCGTCAAGGAAGCCCTCGACGGCACCATCGCCACCACCGGCGAAAACATGGGCATCGGCCGTTTCGCCCGCATGGAGCTGACCGCCGGTTCCGCCGGGCAGATCGCCGGCTACCTCCACTCCAACGGCAAGCTCGCCGTGCTCGTGGAAGTGAAGGCCGAGAGCGAGGCCGCCGCGTCTTCCGAAGCCTTCCATGACCTCACCAAGAACGTGGCCATGCAGATCGCCGCCGCCTCCCCGCTGGCCGTCTCTGCCGAAGGCCTCGATCCCGAACTGATCGAGCGCGAACGTGAAGTCTACCGCCAGAAGGCCCGCGAAGAAGGCAAGCCCGAGCAGATCATCGAAAAGATCGCCGAAGGCGCGGTCAAGAAGTACTGCAAGGAAGTGTGCCTGCTCGACCAGCTTTACATCCGCGACGACAAGATGACCATCAACGATCTCGTCAAGGGCGTCTCCAAGACCCTCGGCGAAACGATCAGCGTGGTCCGCTTCGTGCGCATCCAGCTCGGCGCCGAATAGTTCATACGACTGACGGCAAAAGGGGGGCACTGCCCCCCTTTTTTGTAGCCGCTTCCGTCCTGGAAACCTTTTTTGGGAGTCATCCATGCGCGACACATTTCTCGTTTTTGCGCAGCCCCTCATCGAACAGCCGGAAATGGACGAAGTGCTCGACAGCCTGCGCGCCGCGTGGCTCGGCACGGGTCCCAAGGTCCACCAGTTCGAGCATGATTTCGCGGCCTACAAGGGCGTCGGACAGGCCGCGGCCCTGAACTCGTGCACGGCGGGCCTGCATCTGGCCTGCCTCGCGCTCGATCTCGGGCACGGCGACGAGGTCATCAGCACGGCCATGACCTTCTGCTCGTCCATCAATGCGATCATCCACGCCGGGGCCACACCCGTGCTTGCGGACATCGATCCCGAAACGCAGGCCATCGATCCCGCATCCATCGAGGCGCGCATCACCCCGCGCACCAAGGCGCTGCTTGTGGTCCACTTCGCGGGCCGCCCCTGCGACATGGACGCTATCATGGACATCGCCCGGCGGCACGACCTGCGGGTCATCGAAGACTGCGCGCACGCCATCGAAACCGAATACCATGGCCGCAAGGCCGGGACCATCGGCGACATCGGCTGCTTCAGCTTCTACAGCACCAAGAACATCGTCACCGGCGAAGGTGGCATGGTCATCGCCCGCGACGAATCGCTTATCGACCGCATCCGCATCATGGCCCTGCACGGCATGAGCGCCGACGCCTGGGCGCGCTTCTCCGACGCAGGCTACAAGCACTACCACGTCGTGGAACTCGGCTTCAAATACAACATGATGGACCTCCAGGCCGCCCTCGGCATCCATCAGCTCCCCCGCGTCGACCGCTACTGGGAACGCCGCCGCGCCATCTGGGATCGCTATATGGAAGCCTTCGCAAGCCTGCCCGTCGGCCTGCCCGCGCCCGTGGCCCCGGACACCCGGCACGCCTTCCACCTCTTCACCCTGCGCGTGAACAGGGAACGTTGCGGCCTCAGCCGCGACGAGGCGCTCACGGCCCTGCACAAGCGCAACATCGGGAGCGGCGTGCACTACCTCGCCATTCCCGAGCATCCCTTCTACCAGCGGACTTTCGGCTGGCGGCCCGAGGACACGCCCAACGCCACGGCCTACGGGCGCGAAACGCTTTCCCTCCCTCTTTCCCCCAAGCTGAGCGACCGGGACGTAGCGGACGTCATCGAAGCCGTGACCGACATCTTCGCAAGGGCCTGATTCATGCCGCCGACCATTACGGGACTGATCCTGACCTACAACGGAGAACGCCTGCTGGATCGCTGCCTTGCGTCCTTAAGCTTTTGCGACCGCGTGCTGGTTGTGGACTCCTTCAGCACGGACGGCACGGAGCGCATCGCCCGCGAACGCGGCGCGGCCTTCGTGCGGCGGGCATGGGAGGGGCCGGGGCCGCAATTCCGTTACGCCCTTGATCTCATTGATGCGGACTACGCCTCGGACTGGATCGTCAGCCTCGATCAGGACGAAATCTGCACGCCGGAACTGCGGGAATCCATCCTCAAGGCCGTGGCCGCGCCCGCCGAAAACGTCGGCTTCTACGTGCCGCGCCGCTCGTGGTATTATGACCGCTTCCTGAAGCACAGCGGCTGGTACCCCGACCATCTCCTGCGCTGCTTCCGGCGGGGGGCCATGCGCGTCTCGGTCAGCGGCGCACACTACTCCTTCCATCCGCAAGGCCCCACGGGGACGCTGACCGGCGACATCCTGCACTATCCCTACAGCAGCTTCCGGGAACATCTCGACAAGATCAACTCCTACGCGCAGCAGGGGGCCGAAGCCCTCGCCTCCCGCGGCAAACACGGCGGGATCGCCCTCGGCCTGCTGCACGGGTTCGGGCGCTTCCTGCGCATCTATCTGCTCAAGAAAGGCTTCCTTGACGGACGGGCCGGTTTCATCAACGCGGCTCACGGGGCGTTTTACGCCTTTCTCAAATACGTCAGGGTCGACGAAGGAAACTGGGGTTATCCCTACAACCACCGCTAACACAGGGAGAGGAGAATGGCAGAACTCAAGTACAGGCGCGTGCTGCTCAAGCTGAGCGGCGAGGCGCTGGCCGGCGAAAAACAGATAGGTATTGACCCCCATACGGTTTCAAAGATATGTGCAGAAATCGCCGATGTGGTGGAAATGGGCCTTGAGGTCGCGCTGGTCATCGGCGGCGGCAACATCTTCCGCGGCCTGTCCGCCTCCGCCGAGGGGATGGACCGCTCCTCGGCCGACTACATGGGCATGCTCGCCACCGTACTCAACGCGCTGGCCGTGCAGGACGCGCTGGAAAAGACCGGGCATCCCACCCGCGTGCTTTCCGCCATCGCCATGCAGGAGGTCTGCGAGCCCTATGTCCGACGCCGCGCCATGCGGCATCTGGAAAAGGGCCGCGTGATCATCTGCGCCGCCGGGACGGGCAACCCCTATTTCACCACCGACACCGCGGCAGCCCTGCGCGGGATGGAGCTGAAATGCGACGCCATCATCAAGGCCACCAAAGTGGACGGCGTCTATGACAAGGACCCCATGAAGCACGACGACGCCGTGATGTTCAAGTACTTGAGCTATGAGGAAACCCTGCGGCGCCACCTGAAGGTGATGGATTCCACCGCCGTTACGCTGGCGCAGGAAAATCAGGTTCCCATCGTCGTGTGCAACATGTTCAACGGCAGCATCAAAAAGGTGGTCATGGGCGAAAACCCCGGCACCACCGTCCAAGGAGACTGATGTATGGATAAAGAGACCGTTCTGCTTGATTCCGAAGAGCGCATGGAAAAAGCCATCGCCACCCTTGAGCGCGAATTCGGCCGCCTGCGTACCGGCCGCGCCTCCACCAATCTGGTCGACAACATCAAGGTGGATTACTACGGCACGCCCACGCCCATCAGCCAGCTGGCCTCGGTCGCCGTGCCGGACAGCCGCACCATCACCATCCAGCCGTGGGACCGCGGCGCTTTCGGCGGCGTGGAAAAGGCCATCCTCAAGTCGGACCTCGGCCTGACTCCGGTCAACGACGGCAAGATCATCCGCATCTCCATTCCCCCGCTGACGGAGGAACGCCGCAAGGAACTCGGCAAGGTCGCCCGCAAATACGGCGAGGAAGCCAAGGTCGCCGTGCGCAACGTCCGCCGCGACGCCAACGACCAGTTGAAGAAGCTGGAAAAGGACAAGGCCATCTCCGAGGACGAACTGAAGAAGACGACTGACGACGTGCAGAAGCTGACCGACAAGTTCGTCGCCAAGGTCGACGAAAAGTGTCAGGCCAAGGAAAAGGAAATCATGGACCTGTAGCCGGATGAAGGGGCCTTTCCCCGGAAAGGCCCCTCCCGCGCGCTTTGCCCGCGCCCCTTCGCCTTCAACGTTCTTTGCGAGGCTGAGTCCCATGCCCGATTCCCCGCATTCTCTCGATCCTTCCGCGCTTCCGGCCCACGTCGCCATCATCATGGACGGCAACGGGCGCTGGGCGCAGGAACGGGGCCTGTCCCGCAGCGAGGGGCACAAGGCCGGGGTCCGCGCGGCCAAGGCCATCGTGACCGAGTGCCGCACCCTCGGCATCCGCCATCTGACGCTCTACACTTTTTCTCAGGAAAACTGGGGCCGTCCCCGGGACGAGGTGAGTTTGCTCTTCCAGCTCCTCGTGCGTTTCCTTGGCGACGAGCTGTCCTCAATGGAGAAGAACGGCATCTGCCTGCGGGTCTTCGGCGACGTGGACGGCCTGCCGCTTGCGGCGCGCACGGCCCTGCGCCACGCCATGAACCGCACCGCCCGCTGCGAAGGGATGATCGTCAATCTGGCCCTGAACTACTCGGGGCGGGAGGAAATCCTGCGTGCCGCGCGCCTGCTCATGGAAAAGGGCGTCCGGCCTGACGGCGTCACCGAGGAAGCCTTCCGCGCCTGCCTCTATTCGGCGGGACAGCCCGATCCCGATCTCCTCATCCGTACCAGCGGCGAACTGCGCATCAGCAACTACCTCACCTTCCAAAGCGCCTACAGCGAACTCTATTTCACCTCCACCTACTGGCCCGATTTCACGCCGGAGGAACTGCGCAAGGCTCTTAGAGACTACGCGGGCCGGAGCCGCCGTTTCGGGCTGACTCAGGAGCAGATTCCATGATCATCGCCTCAAAACATCTTCCCCGGATCATCACGGGCGTCATCCTGATTGGCGTTCTGGGCACGGCCCTCGCCCTGTCGGGCCCGTATCTTTTCGGTCTGCTGCTCGTGTTCACGCTGGTAGGGCTGTGGGAATTCTACGCCATGTTCTGGCCGGACAACGCCAACCTCGGCGGCCGCCTGCTGGGGCTGCTGCTCGGGGTCGTGCTGCTCGCCTCCGCGTGGGTGCGTCCCGAGCTGGTCATCACGGCACTCGGCCTGTCCACCCTGCTGCTGGCCTGCCTTTTCCTCTTCAGTTGGGCGCGCGACGACCATTACCGCTTCACCCGCGTGGCCGTCCTCATGGGCGGGCTCCTCTACGTCCCCATGCTGATCATGCCCGCGCTCAATTTCGCCCTGCACGAGCAACTGCTGCTCATCTGCACGGCGGCGGGTTCGGACACCGTGGCCTATTTCTTCGGGATGCGTTTCGGCAAACACAAAATCTGGCCCAAGGTCAGCCCCAAGAAGAGCGTGGAAGGCAGCCTCGCCGGGCTGGCGGCCAGCGTAGCCGTGGCTGTTTCTTTCGGTCTCGCCTTCGGTGTGGATACGGCGGACTGGACCCATTACGCCCTGCTCGGCCTCGTCCTCGGCGTCATGGCGCAGCTCGGCGACTTTTTTGAATCCGCCCTCAAGCGCTCGCGCTCGGTCAAGGATTCCGGAAGCGTCCTGCCCGGGCACGGCGGCGTGCTGGACCGCGTGGACAGCCTGCTTTTCGTCATCCCTACCTATGAGTGCGCCCGCGCCGTGATGACGTTCTTTTAGGCTCCTCATGCGCCGCCCGCGGAAAGCCGACGCCTCCCACAAGGCACGGGGATGGACGGCAAAACCGGGGCAACGTCGGGATGACAGTGTTTCCCCGCAAGGCGCCACGTGAAAAAGGCGGCCTTGCGGCGGGCGCTTGCAGGAGGGCCGGGAGCGCCCCGGCGAAGGAAGAGCTTTTCCTTCCACCGGCGCTCGCCTCCCCGCCCTTCCAGGGCAGATGAACGTTGACTTTTTACAAAAGTCCACGTTGGCATTCTGCCAAAAAACGTCGTTTTTGGCAGAATCCACGCCACGTTGTGGCGGGCCACACCTGCGTGTGGTCAGAGCCGTTTCAAAATGAAAC
>OFGR01001776.1_pt1 | contig 15965 bp, 14 predicted proteins | sample 1521811 | NCBI WGS metagenome assembly OFGR01 (sample SAMEA3504098, study PRJEB24116) | mouse gut metagenome | biome: mouse gut; feature: mouse-associated habitat; material: faeces | place: Denmark | collected 2011
GCGTTTTCTCTTTGGCGGCCTTTCCCTTTTTCTCGGGCTCCTTTTCCCCGGCGGCCTTTTCCTCCGGGGCCGGGGTGGGCGGCTGTTCCGGTTCGGGCGGCTCGTTCTTTTCCACCTCCGCACGTTCCGCCGCCCGGCGCTCCGCCATCAGCTTTTCAATCTGGTCAGCGGAGACACTCACCTCGCCGGGAGCACCCGCCGGGGCATCCTGGGCGGGTGGTTCGCCGCCAGTCTGCTCGGGGGCGTTCTCCGGGGCCGGGGGCTCCGGGGTGGGAGCGTCCTGGGCAGGAGCACCCGCCGGGCCGGCATCGAACAAGCTGGGCTGGGGATTTTCCTCCGGGCTCACGTTTAATTTTTCGTCTGCCATTCGTTACCTCCTTTTTTAATTTCGTGAATGTTGCACAAATCTTGCGCTAAAAGTTTGTTACTATTTTTTCGCCTCCCTCCCGGCTATCCACGCAAAAAAGCCGCCCGTTTTTTCATGCCGGACGGCTTTCTGCGTAATGTGATAGCTCAAATAATATTTTTTTGTGGTTGCTGGCTCCGAAAAGCCTTGATATTACAGTGTTCCTATTAAAACACAAGCATATCAATAGCAGACGTACCCTCGTCTAAAATCAACAGTGGCTTCTTACGAATTAAAGCTCTTGCTACGGCAATTCTTTGTTTCTGTCCGCCGGAAAGGTTATCTCCATTTTCTCCAACGTGATATTTAAGTCCGTTTGGTACTTGCTCAATAAACTGTGATAAACCACTATCAGACAATATGGATTGCAATTCTTCTTTACTGAAATCTTCGTGTAGGCAAATATTGTCTAAAATGCTCTCATCAAACATATAAACATTCTGATGAATGACCGACGATAGCGCAGTTATTTTATCAATATCCAAAACGGAAAGACTGTCTGCGTCATATAGTACATCACCTTTGAAGTTAGAGTAATATCCGGCAATCAGCTTAATAAATGTAGACTTTCCACACCCACTCTTACCGACAAAAGCATATTTTTTCCCTTTATCAATGGATAGTGAAATACCGTTTATGACTTCGTTTTCCTTATCATAGGAAAAATGCAAATCATCTACATAAATCATTTTTTTGAAAGAGGGTGATTTTTTTGTATTTGTGTTCTGTTCCTTGTAATCTGAAAGGTTATTTAGCTTCTGTGTAATTGGTTTTATACTCTTGATTTTGGGAATATTGCTAAAAATAATCAATAATGGATTTGCAAGGTTACTGCTTACCTGTACCATGCCTAACAAGGCTCCTGCACTGATACGACCAATGATAATGAAGTATGCAGAAAGAAAAACAACAACCACTTGAACAAGAAGCGCAAGCACCATAGAAACCGCTTCATTTGCCGCAATCGCCTTGTCAACAGAATATTTTGCTTTTATAGTGTCCTCGTTACTTATTTCAAATCGTGAGAGAACATATTTTTTCATTCGATAAGACTTGATAACCTCAAAACCGGATAACAGGTCTTTTACATGGTTTGTAAAATCGGATAGCATATCAGAATATTTATCCTGTCGTTTGGAGAGTAGTCCTCCGAATAGACTGGGTACAACAAGCATGATAGCGATTGCGATAATCACGCAGACTGTAACGATAATGTCAAAGTAAATCATTACAGCAAGGGAAGCTATAAAAATAATCGTATACTGGATAACTTGCAACAGGGGCAGTAAATAGTTATCTTCAATCATTTTTACATCATTCGTAATTGCGGATAAATAATCAGCAGTATTATTTTTAGAGTAGTCCTCAATCGTGTGCCGTTCAATTCCTATAAAGGTTTTAGAACGGACAGCTTTCATAATTTTACAGACAAATTTTTTGCTAAACAAAGATTGCAGGTACATGAATACTCCCATAAGTGTAAAGTAAGCTAAAGAAAAGAGTAGTATTCTGATAAAGCCGTCCATATCGCCCATATCTACAATATCCATAACTTGTTGCAATAAGATAGCAATAAATACATAAGATAGAGAACTGATTGCAGTAAATAATGCGGTAAGGAAAAGCAAGAATTTGTATTGTTTTAAGTATCGTATCATATAGCGGTGTCCTCCTATTTTCTGTTAAAAAGTAAATCGCAGACAAGTCCTACTGCCCCTAAACCAAACAGGCAGGTGGCGGCTGATTTATAGCCTTTTTCGGATAAATGTGCAGCCCCTATCATCAGTCCGATTTCTGCCGTAGCAGATATAGACTTGGATACAATGCGGAATGACCGCTTTTTCCATGCTTCATTTGCGACAACTTCAATTTTGTTTGCAGCATTTTCGATTTTTTGGTCTAAGTTTGACATAGTATTCTCCTTTCATACATTAAGACGGTATGTATATGCTTAAAAATAATACCTTACGAATGAATGTATAGTTTGAAAATAAAACTGCCTTTTGCAAGGCAATTTTATCTACTTGGCTACGTTTAAGTGTTCAAAGTAATTCTGTGCCATACCGAAAATTTCATCATCAATAATCGGCAAGTTCATACTATCTAACAAATATTTGATAAATGCAAACTTTGAAAGCAGTTCTTCCGGGGTTGCAGGATAGACAGAGGGAATTAACCAAAAATTTGTAAGTAATGGCAAAAGTTCAGATAGTTCTTTTGCATACTCGGTTTGGATAGAGCCGTCCTCTATTCCCTCTTGAATAAGCTGCAACCAAAGAGGGGCAATCAATTTCCTGTTTGTATCAGCCAGTTCAGCCAACAAGCGGGGATTTTTCAAAAGAGGAATACTCTGTTTTCCAAGTTCAGTCCTATCATTATCTGCGTGGTTTAACTTAATGACTTCACGCATTTTTTCTAAACCATTTAGGTTTTTCTGATTTTGTACGGTAACAAATGGATTGTTGTCAAAAAAGAGTTTCCCCCCTAATGCGTCAATAATTTCCTCTTTTGACTTGAAATGATGATAAATTGCTCCTTTCGTCAGTCCGCCAAGTTCATTTACAATATCTTGAATCGTTGTATTGTCGTACCCCTTTTCCATGAATAACCGCTGTGACACTTCTAATATCTTCTCAACGGTTATTTCTGGATATTTATTACGCGCCATGTATCTACCACCTTCCATTTCATTCGTTTGGTATGTATTATATTCTTTTTGCGTCTGCTTGTCAAGATACATTCAGCCGGTATTTAATTGTAAGGCAGAAAAATATGATTTATTTTAGCTAACTAATAGAACTGTAACTAAATAAATTTACTGTTTAGAGCACGTGAAACCTACAGTATTCAATGAATTTTTTACAAAAACAGTAAATTTATTTTTAAACAGTTCCTAATAGAACTGTGTAGACATATCCAAAAGCAAAACAGTAAAATGTAACAGGGTGAATGAAACAGATATAAATCCCCCAGCAGACGCAAGCGGCGATGAACAAAGTACCAGAATAAAAACCCCCGCTGTATAATAAATGCAGGTCTGGCAAACCGTACAAAATACAACGGAGGTAAATCCATGGATAATCAAAGTTTATCACATAGTCGCTATAATACCAGGATATGGAAAACCGGCACCAGAAGATTGTCCGCGCCCTTGAATGCAGGATTAAAGCGCTGGAAAGGGAACTGGCCCAGATCCGGCGTGACATGGCTGCCGCACGTGAAAACTGGTTTGAGGTATTTGAGGAGCCGGGGCATGAAGGACACTGCCGGAAAAAGCAGGTTCCCACAGGGGAGCCCGTACTGTTAACCCCTCCGCAGGAAGTCCTGGAAAACCCGGATCTTAAAAAGACATCAAAAACCATCGCAAAACAGATGGTCAATATACGCCTGGTACTTGAAGTGACTCAATACCATGCAGATGTTTATTACAATTCTAAAACCGGCGAAAGGATCCATGCGCAGTTTCCGGCCGGTGTCACGGACGAGGTCAATTACGGCGGGAGCATAAAGGCGTTCCTGTTCCTTTTAAATAATGACTGCTGCACATCCCTTGACAAAAGCAGGAGGTTCCTGTCAGACCTGACAGACTCAAAACTGGACATTTCCAAGGGAATGGTCAGTAAACTGTGCAGGGAGTCTGCCGAAAAAACGGAAATGGAACGTAAAAAGGTCTATGCAGGCCTGCTCTCGTCACCCGTTATGCACACGGATCTGACAACTGCAAGGATCAACGGAAAAAGTGCATATGTCTGCGTGTGCGCATCCCCTGACGGACAGACACTCTATTTTGTCCGTGAGAAAAAGGGGCATGACAGTGTAAAAGGGACACCTGTCGAGGATTATCAGGGAATCCTTGTCCATGACCATGATGTCACATACTACAGTTACGGACCGGGCCACCAGGAATGCCCTGCACACATCCTGCGGTACCTGAAAGACAGCATTCAGAATGAGCCGGAGAGGACGTGGAATATACAGATGCGGTCACTGATCCAGGAAATGATCCATTATCGGAACGGACTGGACAGCTCTGAGGAATGCAGTCCTGAAAAAATCGCGGAGTTTGAGGGCCGCTACCGTGCCATACTCCGGAAAGCGGAGGAGGAATACGAATACATTCCAGCAGATGACTACTATAAGGAAGGATATAACCTGTACCTGCGTATGGAACAATACATGGAAAACCATCTCCTGTTCCTGTATGATAACAGAATTTTTTATGTCAAGCCGACCCGTGAACAGTAACGCACCACGCTGCGAAGTCCGTGAAAACGATTCTCCTTGACACGGTTTTTCAATAATGCTAGTATTAAAAACAGCAAACAGAATTATTGGAGATCAATCAAACGAAGAGATACTGTAGGGAGGTTCATCATGCAGGGACGTACACATAATTGCAGCCAGCTGCGGCTGGAAAATGTCGGGGAGGAAGTAAAGCTTGTCGGTTGGTATGACAATCTGCGCAAGGTCAGCAAAAATCTGGGATTTTTGGTTCTGAGGGATTTTTATGGAAAGACGCAGATCGTTGTCGAGACGGAGGAGATCATGGATCAGCTAGGCGCCGTCAACAATGAGTCGACGCTCGAGATCGTGGGGACGGTGCGCGAGCGCAGTGCCAAGAATCCCAAGATGGAGACCGGCGATATCGAGATCGTGCCGTCGAAGGTCACTGTATTGGGCAAATGCCGGTACAATGAATTGCCGTTCCAGATCGACCACTCCAAGGAGGCGGACGAGAACACCAGGCTGAAATACCGCTATCTGGATCTGCGCAACCCGAACGTGAAATCCAGGATCGTGCTCAGGAGCAGGATTGTTGCAGAGCTGCGCGCGGCGATGATCGGTCATGAGTTCATGGAGATCACCACGCCGATCCTGACGTGCTCTTCCCCGGAGGGCGCGCGCGACTATCTCGTGCCGTCGAGGAACCACCCGGGGAAATTCTATGCGCTGCCGCAGGCGCCGCAGCAGTTTAAGCAGCTGCTGATGGCTTCCGGTTTTGACCGCTATTTCCAGATCGCGCCGTGTTTCCGCGATGAGGATGCGCGGGCGGACCGCTCGCCGGGAGAGTTCTACCAGCTCGACATGGAGATGGCGTTTGCAAGCCAGGACGATGTGTTTGCGATCATGGAGGACGTTCTGCCCCCGATCTTTGCCAAATTCGGAATATACCAGGCGGCTTCCACACCGCCATTCAAGAGGATTCCCTATCTCGAGGCGATGGAGCGCTACGGTTCGGACAAGCCGGATCTGCGCATCAGCCTCACGGTGCAGGACGCGACGGATGTACTTGCGGACTGCGGTTTTGAGCCGTTTGCGGGGAAGACTGTGAAGGCGGTCGTCGCGGACGATTTTGCAGGGACGAGAAAACAGATCGACAAGATGTGTGCGGATATCGAGGTCGTGAGCGGACAGAAGACATACTGGTTCCGTCTTGACGAGAACGGGGAGCTTGTCGGCGGTATATCCAAGTATGTGCAGGAGAAGAAGGATGCCGTGATCGAAGCTCTTGGCTTGAAGAACGGAAGCTTTGCCGCGCTCTCCGCGGGCGATCTGAGAACGGCGCAGAAGACGGCGGGCGTGATCAGAAAGACGCTTGCGAATACCTTTGACGGCTATATGAAGAAGGAAAGCTACGAGTTCTGCTGGATCGTTGATTTCCCGATGTATGAGATCGGCGAGGAGTCGGGTGAGCTGGAGTTCTGCCACAATCCGTTCTCGATGCCGCAGGGCGGCATGGAGGCGCTGCGGACAAAAGAGCCGCTTGACATTCTCGCATACCAGTACGATCTCGTGTGCAACGGTGTGGAGCTGTCATCGGGAGCTGTCCGAAACCATGATCCCGAGATCATGGTAAAGGCGTTTGAGATCGTGGGACTTGGCGAGGAGGACGTGAAGGCGAAGTTCCCGGCAATGTACAATGCGTTCTGTTACGGGGCACCGCCGCATGCCGGCATCGCGCCGGGGGTTGACCGCATGGTCATGCTGATTGCGGGGGAGGAGAGCATCCGCGAGATCATCCCGTTCCCGATGAACAAGACTGCACAGGACGTGATGATGGGCGCACCTGCGGCCGTGGACGAGCGGCAGCTGCGCGACGTGCATATCCGGATCGCGGAGGAGGCAGGGACAGCTGCGCATTCCGAGAGCTGAAAGCAGCGAAATTCATAAATTGTTGACAGGGCGTGTTTGAAACGATTTCAGACACGCTCGTTGATTATCAATAAATAATCTTATGCATCAAGAATGATAAAGGGCGTGTAAGTGAGCGGCAACTGACCAGAGACATTACTGCGACAAAGAGACAAAGCAAGACTATTGACAAGTGACAGCCGTACACCCTATAATTGTATGTGGGGAATAGGATCCAATATTTTCGGAATGTAAACGGGGGAAAAGAAATGAAAAGCATACGCTTGAAGATCAATTTATGCCTCAGCATCACTGTCCTGGTGGCGTTGCTTGCGGTGGGAATGTTCAGCATTGCGGCAAACTACACAAGCACACTCTCCACAGTGGAGCAGATGATGAGCGAAACGGCAGTCCAGGCGGCAGGACGTGTTCAGCACGAACTGGCGGCTTACAAGAATGTTGCCATGGATACAGGCTGCATCCCGCAGCTGTCCGATCCGGCGGTATCGTTGGAGGAGAAACAGTCCATCGTCAGTGAGCGTGCCGCCATGCACGATTTCCAGCGCGGAAATGTCATTGGTGTGGATGGGATCAGCATCTTTGACGGAAAGGATTATTCCGACCGGGAATATGTCAAACAGGCCATGCAGGGCAATGTCTATGTATCGGAGCCGCTGATCAGCAAGATCACAGGGGAACTGACGATCATGGTCGCGGCGCCAATCTATGCGGATGGGATCTATGGTTCGGCCATTACAGGCGTCATCTATTTTGTTCCACACGAAACGTTTTTAAATGATATCGTCTCTTCCATTCAGGTCGGGGAAAACAGCAGGGCTTATATGATCAATAAGTCCGGCGATACGATCGCCGATGTCACGCTTGATACGATCATGGTTCAAAATGTCGAAAAGCAGGCACAGAGCGATGCTTCCATGCAGGATCTGGCTGCGATCCATGCAGCGATGCGCCGCGGGGAGAACGGTTTTGGAAGCTACGAGAGTGCATCCGGTGCTATGTTTGCGGCTTATGCTCCCGTGGAAGATACGGACGGATGGAGCATTGCAGTCACTGCGCCGAAGCTGAACTATCTGAGCACTACATACAATGACATCGTGATCAACGTGATTGTGATCATCATATCCACACTGATCTCCATTGTGATCGCCATGATCCTGGCAGGCAGCATCAGCAAACCGATGAAAGCCTGTGCAGACCGGATGAAACTGCTCGTAGAAGGGGATCTGGAAACGCCCATGCCCAGAACCAGGAGCAAAGATGAGACGGGGATGCTGATGGAGTCCACGAACTCGCTGGTGGAGGGACTGCGCACGATCATCAACGATCTCGGCTATCTGCTGCAGGAGCTGGCGAAACAGGATCTGGCTGTCCAGACCCAGCACAGGGAGGCTTACGTGGGCAGCTTCCAGAATATCCTGCACTCCGTGTACCATATGAAAACACAGCTCAATAATGTCATAATGCAGGTCAACCGTTCTGCGGAACAGGTTTCTTCCGCCAGTGTACAGCTGTCATCGAGTGCGCAGGATCTCAGCCAGGCGACGACAGAGCAGGCGAGTTCGATACAGGAGCTGGCATCACAGATCACGGAGATATCCGATCAGGCAAAGCACACTGCCGAGAGTGCCGTGGAACTCCGCGATCAGACACACCACGCGGGAGAGGAGGTTTCACTCTGCAATGAGCAGATGCAGACGCTCATGCAGGCGATGAACAAGATCCAGAACAGCTCTGACGAGATTGAGAAAATACTGAAAACGATCGAAGATATCGCGTTTCAGACCAATATACTGGCGCTGAATGCCGCGGTGGAGGCAGCCAGGGCGGGTGCAGCCGGAAAAGGGTTTGCGGTAGTAGCGCAGGAGGTGCGTGAGCTCGCGAGCAAATCCGCGCAGGCAGCCCAGAACACATCCACGCTCATCGGGCAGTCCTCAGAGGCGGTGCATATGGGGTCTGAGATCGCTACCCACACGGCACAAACCTTATCGGAGGTTGTTGACAGTATCCAGTCCGTGGTTCATTCCATCGACGCGATCGCTACGATCTCCAATGAGCAGTCGGAGGGCGTGTGGCAGGTTTCGGAGGGGATTAACCAGATGGCGCTCGTCGTCCAGAGCAACAGTTCGACAGCGCAGGAGGGCGCGGCGGCGAGTGAACAACTTTCCGCCGAGGCGATGGGATTAAAGCAGCTGGTGGGTCAGTTTACGCTGGCTTCAAAATGACCGTAACAGGAAGCCGAAGGCTGAACTGTAAAGAATGATCGATACAAATTTTGGATATCACGTTGTCTGTACCGGAAAAAAGGTATATAATTTTATAAAAAGCAATAAAATACGCAAGTATTGAATGCGAAGAAGGAGGTTCCCATGATAAGAATCGGAATGTTAACAAGCGGCGGTGACTGTCAGGCGCTCAATGCGGCAATGCGCGGCGTGGCAAAGGGGTTGTTCAACGCGGGCAAGGAGGTGGAGCTCTTTGGTTTCCTTGACGGCTACAAGGGACTGATCTATGGCAAGTACAAGATGCTGGCTCCGTCAGATTTCTCCGGAATACTGACAAAGGGAGGTACGATCCTCGGAAGTTCGCGTATGCCGTTCAAGAATATGCGCGATCCGGACGAGAACGGACTCGACAAGGTGGAGGCGATGAAGCACAATTATTACAAACTCAGCCTTGACTGTCTGGTGATCCTTGGCGGTAACGGAACACACAAGACCGCAAACCTTCTGCGCGAGGAGGGATTGAACGTCGTGACGCTGCCAAAGACGATCGACAACGATCTGTGGGGAACCGACATGACATTTGGATTCCAGAGTGCCGTCGATATCGCGACACAGTGCATCGACCAGATCCACACGACAGCTGCATCGCACGGACGTGTATTTATCGTGGAGGTAATGGGACACAAGGTAGGTTATCTCACACTGAACGCTGGTATCGCGGGCGGCGCAGACATTATCCTGATTCCGGAGATCCCTTATGACATCAACAAGATCATCAAAGCGATCCAGAAGCGATCCGAGCGGGGGAGCAAGTTTACGATCCTCGCGGTGGCGGAGGGCGCGGTCTCAAAAGAGGTAGCTGCGCTTTCCAAGAAAGAGTTCAAGAAATACATGGCAGACTACAAATATCCGAGTGTCTCATACGAGATCGCGGACAAGATCAAGGAAAAGAGCGGCATGGAAGTGCGCGTCACAGTTCCCGGTCACACGCAGCGAGGCGGCAGCCCCGATCCGTATGACAGAGTGTTCGCAAGCAGACTTGGCGCGGAGGCGTCCAAGCTGATCCTCAAGGGCGAGTACGGTTATATGGTCGGCTATCAGAACAGAGAGGTCGTGAAGGTGCCGCTTGCCGATGTCGCGGGCAAGCTCAAGATGGTGGATCCGGATTCGACGATCATCAAGGAAGCAAAGATGCTCGGCATCAGCTTTGGCGATTAGGAATTATGAATAAAAAAGAACCCATCGGCTGGGATTCAGCCTTTGGGTTCTTTTTTCTGCCCAGCAGCACGGGCGCATCAGCAGAGCAATCTGTAACAGATTCCAAGTACGGCAAGCTCTGCAGCCATGACCAGGTAGAGTCCTGTCAGCCCGGCGGTATTTCCGGCGATGATGACGCCGATGCCTGCGAAGGCGGTTCCGGCGGCAGTGCCAAGCAGTACCAGTTTTTCCCTGCCGATGCCCTGCAGATAGTTCATGCAGATCTGGTAGGGGATCCGGGCAAGCTGCAGCAGGAAGACAAGTCCCAGCAGCCGCTGCGCCTGCTGTATGATATGATCGTCTGTCACGATCAGCTGCAGCAGCATCCGGTCAAACATACGGCAAAAAATACAGAGCAGACCGACCACAAGCGACGACAGCAGCAGTCCGCTTTTCAGATAGCGTCTGACTGCGTGCATATCCCCGGCAGAGCGGCGCTGCAGCGTAAAGGTCTGCGTGGCTGCCGCGTAAGCGTACACCGGGAGCCCGATGGCACTGCCGGCTGTGTCGAGCAGATTGTACACCGCCATCTGTTCCGTGCCAAGCCTTGCGACGACAGCTGAAACGATACAGGCAAAGATCGTGCTTTCCAGCAGTTCCTGCCCGAACAGGGAAGGGTACAGGCGCAGGATCTTTCCCGCGGCCTCCTTTGCGGTACGCCCGAGAGCCGGTTTTGCCGGCAGCGCCGTGCGGTAGTATGCGAGCTGATACACCAGCAGCCCCGCAGCCAGTCCGATCACGCTCCCCCAGGCAGCGCCGGCAGTCCCAAGACACGGCATGCCGAAGAAGCCGTATACGAGCGAACAATCGAAAAACAGGTTGACGCCTGTGGAGACGATCGTGCTGCAGAGTGTGATCCTGGTGTTCAGCCGGTTGCGAAAGTACGTGGAATACTGAAAGATCAGCATATTCTGGATGACGGTAAATGCTGCCGGATAGTAGTACGACAGCAATTCTGACAGATCGTCCTCCCGGATCCCATACACATGCCGGAAGAAAAAGCGTCCGCCCAGGAGACTCAGCACGAAGAAAACAGTGCCAGTAAGGAGCGCCAGGGACTTGCTTGCGGCAAAAGTGGATTCGAATCGATGTTCATCCTGGCAGCCCCTCTCCCCTGCGGCAACGATGTTGAATGCTGCCGACAAGATCCCGAGCGCACCTGTGATGGCAAAGGTGAAGGAGGCTGCTATTCCCACAACCGCAAATCCCCGCACCGAGTAGTGCCCGACGATCGCCTTGTCCAACATTTCAAACACGCCAGACAGCACGTAATTGAGCAGGATCGGATATGCCATCCGGTGGATATCGCGACAATCTGTTTTGTATTTCATTATATTCATTGTTATTCTCTCTTTTCTAAATTTTTTCTGGTCCAAATTTTCTGATACAGGTTAAAAAAGGAGAATATGTCTGTTCAGCCTATTCTCCCAATAGGCTGAGAACATCTGCATGTACCATTGAGATCCCTCCGTTCGTGTTGTGAACAGATCACAGCAGAGCCAGATACTTTTGTTTTGTGTCATGACCCTGCGGCGACCATATGGGATAAGTATAACAGAAATAGCAGTGTTTGCCAAGTCGGGTATCGACTCCTGCCTGCGCACGGCGGATATGGCGTTAGGAACTGTTCAGCCGTCAGCATCATGACATCGGGGTGTGAACAGTATGGCAGAATGATTAGACAGAATCCGAGAACAGTGGTAAAATAGAAATATCAAAATTTTTATAGATGAAGAGGAGTACGTCATGGAACCAGTGATATTATGTTATGAGAAATGTACAACTTGCAAAAAGGCGCTAAAGTGGGTGGCGGAAAAGGGAAACGAGGTGCAGGTCCGCCCCATCAAGGAAGAAAATCCATCCGCGGCGGAGTTACGGCAGTGGCATGAAACGAGCGGACTGCCGCTCAAACGGTTTTTCAATACGAGCGGCCTGCTCTACAAGGAACAGGGACTGAAGGAAAAGCTTCCGCTTATGGATGAGGCGGAGCAGTATGCCCTGCTTGCCACCAACGGGATGTTGGTCAAGCGCCCGCTGGTGGTCGGGGACGGGCTGGTGCTGGTGGGGTTCAAGCCTGCTGAATGGGAGCGGCTGAAAGGGTGAATTGTTGGGTTTATATCCTGCGGTGTTCTGACGGAACCCTCTACACCGGATGGACCTCCGATCTGCAAAAGCGCCTTCGGATGCATAACAGCGGTACAGCTTCCAAGTATACCAGGTCACGCCTGCCCGCAGAGATGGTTTACAGCGAGCCTTGCACAGAGCGCTCGGAGGCGCTCAGGCGGGAAGCGGCGATCAAACGGCTGTCCCGTACGGAAAAGCTCGCACTGATCCGCGGCGCTTTCCGGGGATAAGCGCGCTACTTTCGGTTTTGCTCCCCCCAGATACATAACTGGTCCAGAACCGACATCAGCGATTTCCCTCGATTAGTGAGGGAGTATTCCACCCTGGGCGGGATTTGCGGATACTCTTTGCGCTGAATCAGGTCGTCCGCTTCCAGTTCCTTGAGGTTCATGCTGAGCGTCTTGTCCGAGATGGTTTTCAGATAGCGGCGCAGCTCATTGAAACGCACCGGCTCAAATTCCATCAGGCAATAGAGAATGACCATCTTGTGCTTGCCGCTGATCAGTGACAGCGTATAACTGAATCCGGTATCCTCGAAGTTAGCGTTTGCAATATAGTTTTTAATCATACCAGTTACACTTTCTTTTAAGACAGTACTTGATTTTTTTCGTGCTTGCGTTACAATGATAGCACAGTCGAAAAATACTGTCAATTCGATTGGGAAAGGGGTATTGGTTTATGGGCAGAAACATACTTGTGCTGAATGGCAGTCCCCGCATGAATGGCAATACGGCTGCTCTGGTAGAGCAGTTTACAAAGGGGGCCGAGCAGGCCGGGCACAGGGTTGTCCGTTATGATCTTCAGAGGATGCAGATTCATCCTTGTCTTGGCTGTTGCCAGGGAGGGAAGGACCCGCAGAGCCCATGCGTGCAGAAGGATGACATGCTGAAAATCTATCCTGACTACAGGGAGGCCGATCTGGTGGTACTGGCAAGTCCGCTTTACTACTGGACGGTCAGCGGTCAGCTCAAATGCGCGTTTGACCGGCTGTTCGCAGTCGCCGAGTGCAACGCGGATTACGAGAATCCCAAAAAGGAAAGCGTTCTGCTGATGGCTGCGGAGGGCAGCGGGTTTGAAGAGTCACTGTACTGGTATGATCGCCTGATGGACCATCTCGGCTGGACCGACCGGGGAAAGGTCCTCTGCGGCGGGGTGTTCCACGCGGGGGACATCAGGGGGAATTCCAAGCTGGAGGATGCTTATCAGCTAGGACTCCGTATTTAGAAGCAAACATTTTACCCGGTTTTTTGCTCCTGCTTAAGAGCCGGCGTTTCACACGACGCGCGGGCAGGATGCGCCTTGCGGATCGGGGGGCAGCGCCTCCTCTCCGCAGGCCCCTCCCCGGTAAGCTGGGAAGGCTGTTCTTTTTTCATTTGCGCATCCACTGTTAAATCTTGTTTTGAGGAATGGAGCTGGAGATTGTGACAATGACACAGATGATCCTGCTGGTCTGCCCGATGATCTTTCTGGCAAGCTTTATCGACAGCATTGCGGGCGGCGGCGGTCTGATTAGTCTGCCGGTCTATATGATGACCGGACTGCCGATTCATACCGCATTTGGCTGCAACAAGTTTTCCGCCAGTATGGGCAGCATCATTTCGGCAGTCCGCTACCAGAAAAGCGGCAAGATCAAGTGGAAACCGGCGACGGTTTCAGCGGTTTTTTCGCTCTGCGGCGCTTCTATCGGCGCACAGATCAATCTGCGGCTCGACCCGCTCTTCCTGAAAAAACTGGTTCTGGTGATCCTGCCGATTGCGGCAGTGGTGGTGCTGTTCGGCAACCATCACCGGCAGAATATGCGTCTGCTGGAAGGGCGCCGGCTCTACCTGGGCTGCGGGATGGCCGGCCTGCTGATCGGCCTCTATGACGGGGTCATCGGCCCCGGGACCGGGACCTTTATGATCCTCGCATACACCTCGTTCATTGGATATGACTATGTAACTGCGAGCGGCAATGCCAAGGTTGCAAACCTTGCTTCCAATCTGGCGAGCCTGATTGTTTATCTGCTGCATGGGAATGTGCTGTTCCTGTTGGCGGTCCCTGCCGGAATCTGCGGTATTCTGGGCGGCTGGATCGGAAGCAGCCTCGCGATCAGCAAAGGGACCAAATTCATTAAGGTGATCGTGGTGCTGGTGCTGATCGGGGTATTCGGCAAGCTGATCTGGGATGTTGTTTCGGCTGCGGGGGTGGTTTAAATGAACATTCAGATTTTTGGGAAGGGCAAATGCTTCGATACCAAAAAGGCGGAGCGGTGGTTCAAGGAGCGGCGGGTGAAATTCCAGGCGGTGGACCTGAAAAAGCAGGGGATGAGCCTGGGGGAGCTGTCCAGCGTGAAGAACGCGGTAGGGCTGGCGTCCATGGTGGACCCCAAACACCCCGGCGCGGTGCTGGTGTCCTACCTGGCCAGCGACCAGGCCCAGCTGGAGAAGCTCTTCGAGGACCCCACCCTCCTGCGCACCCCCATCGTCCGCAACGGCCGTCAGGCCACCGTAGGGTACTGCCCAGAGGTGTGGGAGGGGTGGACATAACCGTCTTTTAAAAGTCCGTTTTATGGGGCACCATCTCCGCTATGCTGGGGCGTGGGACCCAGAAAGGAGGATAACGTCCATGGCAAAAAGTTCCAACCAAAAGACAAAGCTGCTCCACCTGGCCCGGACGCTTCTGCGGAAGACCGACGAGGACCACCCCCTCACCGTGACCCAGCTCATTGAGGAGCTGGCCCGGCAGGACATCAAGGCCGAACGCAAGAGCATCTATGACGACCTGGAGGCCCTGCGCCTGTTCGGCCTGGACATCCAGTGCCGCAAGGGCAAGTCACCCGGCTGGTTTGTGGGGGGCCGGGAATTTCAGCTGCCCGAGGTCAAGCTGCTCATGGACGCGGTCCAGTCCTCCCGGTTCATCACCCAGAAAAAGAGCGACGCCCTGCTCCGCAAGCTGGAGGGGCTGGCCAGCATCCATCAGGCGGGCCAGCTCCAGCGGCAGGTGTTCGTGGACCGCCGCATCAAGGTGATGAACGAGAGCATCTATTACAATGTGGACAAGCTGCACACCGCCATCGCCGGACAGAAGGCCATCACCTTCAAGTACTTCGACTTCGACATCTCCCGGAAGAAGGTCTTCCGCCAGGAGGGCCGGCGGTACATGGCCTCCCCTTACGGGCTGATCTGGAACAGCGAGAACTATTATCTGGTGGCCTTTGACCACGCCCATCAGGAAATGCGCCACTACCGGGTGGACAAGATGGCGGAAATCGTGGTCACCGCCCTGGACCGGGCGGGGCGGGAGCGGTACGCCGGCTTTCAGCTGGCCGAATACGGCCAGAAACACTTCGGCATGTACAGCGGCCAGGAGGTAAAGGTCACCCTCCGGGGCCTCCGGGACAAGGCCAGCCTGGTGTGGGACCGGTTCGGCCAGGACATCATCATGGTCCCCGACGGGGAGGGCCACTTTACCGTCACCCTGCCCGTGGTCATCAGCCCCCAGTTTTTCGGCTGGCTGCTGGGGCTGGACGGCAGCATCGCCCTGGCGGGGCCAAAGGAGGCCGTCGCCGCCTACCGCCGCCTCCTGTCCGCCACCCTTGAGGAGCTGCCGTAGGGAATCCCCCCGCCCCTGTCTCCGGCCATTCCCCATTGACACAGAAATGAAAGATTAAAAATCCTCCAACACAGTGGTATTTTTCCCGCCGTTATGATATGATAGAAGCGGCAGAGAATCGTGTTCGACCCGAAAGGAGGAGTTGTCATGGGATTTAAGGTTTTTTGGCTGGCCGCCGTCATCGCCCTGTGCGCGGGCTGCTGCGACGG
>OFGR01001778.1_pt1 | contig 15956 bp, 12 predicted proteins | sample 1521811 | NCBI WGS metagenome assembly OFGR01 (sample SAMEA3504098, study PRJEB24116) | mouse gut metagenome | biome: mouse gut; feature: mouse-associated habitat; material: faeces | place: Denmark | collected 2011
CCGCCGCTATTTCTCCTTTGCGCCGCATCCGCTTCCGGAGGAGGACTGCGGCTGTCCGGTGTTTCCTTATATCAGTCCGCGTTTCCAAAAGAAGCTGTGCATGGATGCCGGGAACGTCCAGCGCAGGGTGGAAGGGAACGACTTTCTGATTGCAACAGGAATCCCTGTGCAGGCGCTGCATGCGCGCAGTGTCTACGACCATTATAAAAAGGCGGACGGACTGCACGTGCGGGATCTGGATCTGTTTTTGCGGATTCTCTGCCGCAGGCATCCGCGGTTTGCGTCAGCGGCGCGCGCTTACATGCGGGGGCACGTGTTTTACCCATGTAACATGTTCCTGCTGCGGCGGGAGCTGTTCGGGGAATATGCGTCCGTGCTGTTTGACGTGCTGGAGGAATTTGAAGCAGAGGCAGACATAGCCGGATCTTCCAGGGAGGGGCTGCGTACGCCGGGGCATCTTGGCGAACGGTTTGCGGGTATTTATTATACGTATCTGAAGCAGAAAGGCGGGTACCGGCTGGGAGAGCTGCAGATGGTTCTGGCCACGCATACGCAGGCGGAGACGGTGGCAAAGCCGCGGCGGGGGGAAATCCCGGTGGTGCTGGCGGCGGACCAGAACTTTGTGCCGGTGCTGGCGGTCTGTCTGCGTTCCATCGCGGACTGTGCAGATCCGGGCAGGCAGTACCATATCTATATCCTGCATACGCAGATCGAAGAAGCGGATTGCAGGATGCTGCGTAAGATGCTGCAAAAGACGCGGGCAGGCGGCAGCATCCGGCTGGATTTTGCAGATATTGGTGCAAGAGCGGACGGGTACCGGCTGCGGGCGAAAGGGCATATATCCGCGCCGACGTATTACCGTTTTCTGATCCCGGAGCTGTTCCGGGACTGCGAGCGGGTGGTTTACCTGGATGCGGACCTGGTGGTAAAAAAGGATCTCGCGCAGCTGTATGACCAGCCGCCCGGGGATGCCATGCTGGCGGCGGTGCCGGATGCGGATTTTATCGGCCAGTACTTTGGGGCGAACCCGGATACGAAAGTGTACTGTGACCGGGTGCTGGGGCTGAAAGACCCGGTTGCGTACCTGCAGGCGGGGGTGCTGGTGTTCTACCCCGGGGCGTGGGGACGCAGGGTCCGCACGCGGGAACTGCTGCGGATGGCGGAGCAGGGGGATTACCGGTATTCAGACCAGGATATCCTCAACATCGTCTGTGAAGGGCGCATCCGCAGGCTGGACATGAGATGGAATGTGCTGACGGACAGCGGGGGCATGCGGCTTCCCGTGATCCGCCGGGCCCCGGCTGCGATCCTGGAGGCATACGAACAGGCGCGCGGGAACCCGTATATCATTCATTATGCGGGCAGCAGAAAGCCCTGGCAGGACCCGGGAGAGGATTACGGGACGGAATTCTGGGAGGCGGCGAGAAATACGCCTTATTATGAAAAGCTGCTGGCGGGGATGGCAGACAGCGGAGCGGGATGGACGTTTGCGGAAAAAACAGTGGATCTTGCAAGGCGTGCGGCGAAAGCCGTGCTGCCAAAAGGGAGCCGCATCCGCCGGGCAGTTGGCGGATGGTACTGGCGGATGAAGTGACAGGGACGGATGGCGGAAACAGTACATATGGCAGGCCAGTCCGTGAACCATCTGAAAAAATAGATCATCCGCCTTGCCAAAAGACAGCTGATGTTCCAGGAGTTCCTTGCGCTTAAGGACGTGGACTGCAGGTGGGGCAGGGGAGTCCTGGGGCATTATCGGCAGAAACGCCGCGGGCAAGTATGCGGGGAGCGGATGGAGCGGCTGTTGTATGTGTCGGATTCTGATGAGTTGGCGCGCAGGCTGTGCAGCCATGCGCTGTGAGATAAAACAGGGAAAGAAAGAGGAGAAAGACGTGGTTATTCAAAGGATTTTATTTCCGCAGATTGGTAAATGCACGGAACAGGAACTGTATTTCAGGAAAGCAGCCTGTACGGGGATGCAGACGGGAAAACCCGGGGAATGCGGAGGGGCAGCACAAGGAATCAGCTATCATTACAGTGAAGGAAGCCTGCGTCTTGAGAAAGGGAAGCCGGTTGGCTTTAATACGTATTTTAACGGATGCTCGATTGACAAATGGAAGAAATACACGATTCTGAACAACCTGTCCCTGCGTCTTGCACTGAAAGGGAAGGTTAAGGTAACGCTGGTGACAGAGTACCTGCTGCATGAGAACCGGATTGAAAGGATTCTGGGCGAGAGTATCGCGGATACAGCGGACAGACAGGAGTTTACGGTTTCCTGCGATATCAAAAATGCCAGGGGGATGCTGTCCTTCCGGCTGGAAGCGCTGGAGGACGGCGGGATTTTTTATGGCGGGGCCTATTGCAGCCAGGCAGAACAGCAGACGCTGCGGGATGTAAAAATCGGGGTGGGAATCTGTACCTTCCGCAGAGAACGGTATGTGGAAAAGAACCTGCGGATTCTTCAAAAGGAGATTATGGAAAATAAAGATTCCCCGCTCTGTGGCCGTCTGGAGATACTGATAGCGGATAATGGAAAGACACTGGATCCGGGCAGGATGGGGATGAAACATGTGCATATTTATCCAAACCCGAACCTTGGAGGAACCGGCGGTTTTACAAGATGCATGATTGAAATGAAGCGGAACCGGGAGAAGCTTGGAATTACGCATGTATTGCTGATGGACGATGATGTGGTGATCGAGCCGCAGGCGCTGGAAAGGACTTATCTGCTGCTGGCACTTGTAAAAGAAGAGTATCAGGATGTTTTTATCGGAGGTGCGATGCTGCGTCTGGACCAGCAGTCCATCCAGCATGAGAGCGGTGCGGTCTGGCATCTGGATACGGGCATGGTCAGTCCGCTGAAAGACGGCCTGGATCTGCGCCAGGTTGGGAACTGCATTTATAACGAAATCGAGGAAAAAACCAGCTACATTGGATGGTGGTACTGCTGTTTTCCATTGTGCGTGGCAGAGGATGATAACCTGCCGTTCCCGTTTTTTATAAAAATTGATGATGTGGAGTACGCAGTACGGAATATGAAGCATCTGATTCTGATGAACGGGATCTGTGTCTGGCATGACCCGTTTGAGTATAAGTATGCGTCTTACCTGGAGTATTATGTTGTACGCAACCGCATGATCATGTCGGCGCTGCAGGGAGATGCGTACCGGCTGCATACGGTGCTGCGGCAGATGCTGGCTTTTTGCCTCAGGGAGATCACCTATTATCGGTATAAAAATGTAGAACTGTACCTGCGCGGGGTCCGTGATTTTCTGAAAGGTCCGGCATGGCTGATGCGCCAGGACGGGGAGGCATTGAACCAGGATCTGATCCGCTGCGGATACCAGGCGCAGGAACTGGAGGAGTTGGACATGGGGTTTGACCAGCGGGTATATGAAGCAAGCAGACAGGATTATGGACAAGGCAGTTCCAGGAAAAAAAGGATCTTTACCATCAACGGACTGCTTCTGCCGGCAAAAGGGGATAATATTGCGCCGATGGCTTCGGTGCGTGGCGTCCATTTTTACAGGCGCAGGCGTGTAATGAATTATGAAGTTATGAGCAATAAAGCGTTTATCACGCAGCGTTCCTTTATACAGACAGTGCTTGCAGTTATCAAGGTCATGCAGACGGCGGCCATTACATGTAAGGGATACCATAAGGCGAAGGAAGCATATAAAAAAGATGGCAGGCGGCTGATGACATTAAAATATTGGAAGCGCCAGCTGCAGATCCGGTGATCAAAGCGGTTTTGGATCTGGTTGCAAAAAGAGCAGGCAGAAATTTGTGTACAGCCGCAGTTTGTGGACATGGTATATAAAAGACAGGTTTCCGGTAGCATCAGAGCCGGATGGAGGATAAGATGGACAGGTTATATATTGTAATTCCTGCGTATAATGAACAAGAGACGATCGGACAGGTGGCAAGGGAATGGCATAAAGTCGCGGAACAGGCAGGGAAAGGATCCAGGCTGGTTATTGTGAACGACGGGTCTAGGGACCAGACTTATGAAATACTCTGCAGCCTCAGGAAAGAACTGCCTCTGCTTGTTCCGCTTTCCAAACAAAATGGCGGTCATGGGGCTACGGTTTTATATGGATATGCCTATGCCATCCGTAAAAAAGCAGACTATATTTTTCAGACGGATGCAGACGGTCAGACATTACCGGACGAGTTTTGGCAGTTTTGGAAAAGAAGGTACCGGGCGGATGTGTTAATTGGCTGCCGGAAACACCGGGAAGACGGGATTTCCAGAGTTGTGGTGACAAAAGTGCTGCGGTTTATCCTATGGGCTATTTTCGGACTGTATGTAACAGATGCCAATACGCCGTACCGTCTGATGGACAGACGTGTTTTAGAGAGAACCATGACACAGGTGCCGCGGAATTTTCATTTATCGAATGTCATACTTACGGTTTTATTTTTAAAAAATAAGGAAAGAGTTGAATTTATACCGATTACCTTCCGTCCGCGGCAGGGAGGGAAAAATTCAATTGATCTGTATAAGATTACAAAGATCGGAATTCGTGCAGTCAGGGATTTTATGGTGATCAGGCATAGGATGGGACCTGAAAAAGGAAACGATTCCGTTTAAACATACGAAAAAGGCCCAGGGATGGACAGGTGCCGGAAATGTGTCTGTCGGGAGTCTGGCATGGAAGGAGGGTAGATTGGGATGTATCAGTTTTTATATCTTTTTGGTCCGGGTACACTTACGTGGCTTGTGAAGCATGCAGGTCGGCAGGATATGGAAAAAGATAAGGACAGGAACTGTTTTCAGGCTGTACTGGAGATACTCGTGTATGCGCTTGTAAATGCAGCAGCTATGGTGCTGCTTTTAAAACCTGGGGGAAGGGTGCAGTTGACGGTTCTTGCAAACGGGATGCTGGATCTCCAGTATGGAGCGACAGCGCTGATCGTATCAGTTGCGTTTGCCGCGTTTCTGGGAATACTGGTTCGCGGCATGAGTACAAAGGATGTGCCACTTTCTAAAAAAAAAGATAATTGCAGTTGTGTCAGAATCTCATACCGAATGTTAAAGGCGGCATCCGTATTGTATATTTATTTGAATGTAGTAGTTTTTCTGGCAGAATGGCTGCGCCCGGTACTCGCGGTTCCTGGGATTTTATTGTTTGGCTATATTTTTTATCGGAATTACATAAAGCGTACCTGTGATGCGCAAGGATATATCCGGGTGGAAAAAAAGATTCTGGTGTATGTGTTTGTGGGAATTACAGCATGGTGTATTGCTTCCGGGCTTGGTGGTTTTTGTATGCAGGCAGGCGACTGGCATAAACACAACGCGATTCTTCATGATTTGACGCAACGCCAGTGGCCGGTGCGTTATGAGCAGCCGGAAGGTGGAAGTACATTGTTGTCTTATTATATCCTGTTCTATCTGTTTCCGGCGCTGGCCGGAAAATTGGGCGGGTTCCGTCTGGCGGAAATTGCGCTGTTGGTGCAGGCGATTGTAGGGGTTGTGCTTGTATACCTGCAGATCTGTCGGTTCTTAAAGCTGGAAGACGGACGAAGGCAGATGCTGGTGTTGGTGCTACTTGCCGCTTTTGGGGGCCTGTTGCTGCCGGGTGAGAAGATTTACGGGCTGATCCGTCCGGAAGACGTAGGTTTTTCGTACCACTGGTTCAGCAGTTCAGTGCAGATACAGTATTCAACAAACATGATTTTGCTGCGTTGGGTATTCCCCCAGTGCATTGTTCCATGGATTGCGACACTGCTTATGCTGGATGATCCGGATGGTGTTGAGGATTTTGCCTGGATCGGCATGCCGGTGTTTTTGTATTCCTGTTTTGCGTTTGCGGGCCTGCTGCCGTTTTATCTGGGGTTGGGTGTACTGTCGTTGTGGAAGCGCAGGGATGTGGTCAGGTGGTTGAAAAAAATTTGTTCCATGCAGAACTTGTATGCAGTCTGTTTCCTTTTTCCGATATTTTTTACCTATATTGCAGGCAATGTCTTTCAGGATAAGCCATCGGATACGTTGGAGTTGATTGATTATACGGGGAACTGGAGCCTGTATATCCTGTTTACCCTCAGCAATGTGTTGGTATGGACGTTCTTGTTGTGGAAGAAGGAAAAGAAAAATCTGATGTTCCAGATAGCCAATCTGGTGCTTCTGGCGCTGCCATTTTTCCGGTATGGGTCGGGTAACGACCTGTGCATGCGGGCAAGCATCCCTGCACTTTTTGTGATGGCAGTGTTATTTTACAAGATGTTTTTAAACCTTTCCTGTCAGCGAAAAAAAGAAATGCGTAAAGTTCTGGTATGCACAGCCGTTGTCTGTATTGCGGCCTGGCCGTCTGCAGAGGAATTATTTGAAAATGCGGTGTGCATTTCCTGGGATGGGAGCAGCCGCGCGGATGACTGGGGAACGCTTGCCGGGCAGTTAGTCAGAGACGGGACGAATAATGCCGTTGCATATAATTATGCAGCTTATGACTGTGATAAGAGTTTTTTTATCAGATATCTGGCGAAAGGAGCAGGGAAAAAATGAGGCTGGTACTGCGTCTGTTGGGACAATATTATAGTTTTGTGCTGTATCTGGTTTTTGGACTGGGGACAACGGCAGTGAATATGATCTGCTATTACCTGTGTTCCAGAATACTGCAGCAGGGCAGTATGCAAAGCAGCCTGTTCGCATGGGCGGTGGCAGTGGCATTTGCTTACGTAACAAATAGAAGATGGGTATTTGGGAGTGCTTCTGCAGGCGCCTGGCAGGTTTTGAAAGAGATGGCGGCTTTTTTCGGCTGCCGTGTTCTTACAGGCATTTTGGACCTGGCGGTTATGTTTACCGGAGTCAGTGTTTTGGGATTTGCGGATATGTATATGAAGGCGCTGAGTAATTTTGTGGTGATACTGACAAATTATGCTGCCAGCAAAATGGTTATTTTTAAACAATGGAAACAGAAGTAAGCTGTGAACAAACAGCCGGCAGGATGGAAAGGATGGTTATCTATGAAATGCGGGACAGGCCGGATGCGCAGGGTCATTCTTGCGGGGATATACATGTATCTGGGAATTCCGTTTATGATCTTTTGCATTGGGTGGTGCAGATGGTATATCGGCATACCGGCAGCGGCAGTAGTCGCTGTATCATGTGTGTTAAGTGTAAAAGAATACAAAGACAGTTCCTGCGGTGTAGAGCATTTATCTGAAAGCTGTGTCTGGCAGCGCGGTCAGCTGTTACGGATAGTGGCGGTTGTACTAGCGGTGCTGCTGTGGGCAGGGCTGTCCGGCGTAGGTGGTTATGTCTGGCAGAATCCGGACCATCCGGTACGCAACGGAATGTACCAGCTGCTGACACAGCAGGGATGGCCGTGCATGAAACAAGACCGCGGGATTGTCTATTACATAGGATACTGGCTTCCGGCGGCAGCGGTAGGGAAACTGTTTGGAATGCATGCGGGATGGGCAGTGCAGTATCTGTGGGCGGTGGCTGGAATCCTGCTTATGTATGGACAGATCTGTGTGGTTCGCAGGAAACTGTCGGTCTGGCCGCTTGTGCTGCTGATTTGTTTCAGCGGCCCGGATGCGCTGGGCATGTTGTTTGCAGGATCAGATACGCTTGAGGTATTTGGCACCCAGCATATCGAATGGTGGCAGCCGGATTACCAGTTTTCTTCCATGACGACGCAACTGTTCTGGGTATTCAATCAGGCGGTGCCGGTGTGGCTGCTGTCAGCGTTGCTTTTTTTGGGTGAGAAGCCGCGGAATATGGTTTTCTCAGCATCGCTGGTTATGCTGACTTCCACGCTGCCATTTATCGGGATTGTTCCGTTTCTGGCCTATTTCATGGTCACCCGCTGCGAATGGGGCAGCGGCAGGGGCGTCCGGTACGGCAGCTGCTGGCAGAGTGTTGGGACAACTGGGGAAGCCTGCAGAATGTTCTGGGAGGCGGTGTATCAGCGCTGGTCAGTGCAGTGTATTTGTCTGGTAATGATGCCCTTAGAGAAAGTGTACAGGTATTGCAGGCTCCGGGCAGGATCTTTCTTATTTTAGGCGCAGCACTGTTGTTGACGGCGGTCTTTTGGATTCTGGCAACGCTGGCTATGCGTGGCTTTGGCAGACAGTTGATTGCAACAGCAGCTGTGACCGGGGTATGCGCCGTTATATGGCTGGTCTACAGGCTTCCTTATGGGGAATGGCAGTCCCCTCTGTATAACTGGTTCAGCCTGACCTTGTTCTATATGGTGGAAGCAGGGATATTTCTCTGTGTGCTGTATCCATATGTGGAGGATCGGGGGCTGTTGATACTCAATGCCGTATGCTTGTATGTGATTCCTTTGTTTATGCTGAAGAATTCCAGGGATATCTGCATGCGGGCATCTATTCCCGGGCTGTTTTTAATTATGCTCTGGTGTATGCATGCCATGGACAGCGGCATTCGCAAAAAAGGGTTCTACAGGATCTGTATTCTGTTTGCATTGCTGGCAGCCGGTTCGATTACGCCATTGCATGAAATCAAGCGCAGTGTGGTAAATACACGAGATTATTATGAAAATACGGCAGTGGAGGAAGATCATTTGTATTACGGGCGGTTTTTCAGTGGAAGCACAAAAGGGTTTTTCTGGAGGTATATGGCGAAGCAGTAAGGCTTTGTTTCCAGCACAGCAGATTTTTACCAAGAAGCAAACAGTAACGAACAACAATCCAGTAGACAGAGATATATTGTGGCGCTGGTCAAAAGCGTCATGTCGTATCTTGTATGTGGGCATGCAGGAACAGGATGAAAGAATCAGAAGGAATGCAATGAAAAATCAGAACAGCAGGAAAAGGAAAGTATTTATGGAAAGCCAGGTATCAGTGATGTTTGAACAGATGACAGAACACGAAGCGCGTGGGATGGTACTGGAAAGTGTCAGGCAGTACTGCGAAAAATTTCATATGCACCACCACCAGTGGGAGGCAGGGCAGCGGGTTCCCTATGCGGGAAGGGTGTATGACAGCCGGGAAATGGAGCTGCTGGCGGACAGCGCGCTGGATTTCTGGCTGACGGCCGGGCGGTATACGCAGCAGTTTGAACGAAAGCTGGCGGAATATCTTGGCATTTCCTACTGCTCCTTTGTCAACTCCGGGTCTTCGGCCAATCTGCTGGCCTTTATGGCGCTGACGTCGCCGTTATTAAAGGACAGGCAGATCCGCAGGGGTGATGAAGTCATTACCGTTGCGGCGGGATTCCCGACGACGGTGGCCCCGGTGGTCCAGTACGGCGCGGTTCCGGTGTTTGTGGATATCACCATACCGGAGTACAACGTGGATGTGTCCATGCTGGAGGAAGCGTATTCCAGCCGGACGAAAGCGGTGCTGCTGGCGCATACGCTGGGGAACCCGTTTGACATTCAGGCAGTAAAGGAGTTCTGTGACAGGCACGGCCTGTGGCTGGTGGAGGATAACTGTGACGCGCTTGGCAGCATGTATGGCGAAGGCGGGGACAAAAGGCTGACGGGGACGTTCGGCGACATTGCTTCTTCCAGCTTTTACCCGCCGCACCATATTACAACGGGGGAAGGCGGGGCCGTGTATACGGACGATCCGCTGCTGCACCGGATCATCCGCTCGCTGCGCGACTGGGGCAGGGACTGCCAGTGCCCGCCCGGACAGGACGGGGTATGCGGGCGGCGGTTTGACGGGCAGTACGGGGAACTTCCGCAGGGATATGACCATAAATATGTGTATGCCCACTTCGGGTATAACCTGAAAGCGACGGACATGCAGGCGGCGGTGGGGTGCGGACAGCTGGAAAAACTGCCGGTGTTTGCAGCACAGCGCAGGCGGCATTTCCGGATGCTGGAAGAAGCGCTTGCGCCAGTGCGCGGGCGGGTGATCCTTCCGCGGGCGCAAAAGCATTCCGACCCCTGCTGGTTCGGGTTTGCGCTGACCTGCCGGGAAGGGGTGCAGCGGACGGAGGCGGTGCGCCGGATCGAGGAAAAAGGCGTGCAGACACGCATGCTGTTTGCGGGGAATCTGACCAGGCATCCCTGCTTTACGCAGATGAAGGCGGAAGGGAGCGGGTACCGGGTCGTCGGAGAACTTGCGAATACGGACCGGGTGATGCGGGACACGTTCTGGGTCGGGGTGTATCCGGGGATGACGGATAAGATGTTGTCATACATGGCAGAAGTTATCCTGGAAGCGGTGCGGTAAAGGAAGCAGTGGCGATTGCAGGGGTTATGGAGCAGTTTCTCGCACAGAGAGGGACATATTTATCATACCCGGAAAGGCAGGAAAGATGGGCGAGATAAAATTACTTGACTGTACACTGCGGGATGGCGGATATATTAACGACTGGAAATTTGGCCATGCGCATCTGTCCGGAGTTTTCGGGCGGCTTGCAGCTGCAGGGATCGATGTGATTGAAGCCGGATTTATAGATGAAAGAAGAGATTTTGATAGGAATCGTAGCATCATGCCTGATGCGGGATGTATGCAAACCATTTACGGAGGAACAGACCGTGGACATGCAATGGTAGTCGGGATGATCGACTATGGAACATGCAGACTGGAACGTATTCCTCCGTGCAGACAGAGTTTTTTAGACGGGATACGTGTCATTTTTAAAAAGCCTTACCGAAAACAGGCGCTTAGATTTTGCGATGGGTTGAAACAGCTGGGCTACAAGGTTTTCGTTCAGCTGGTCAGTATTACGGATTATGAGGATGCAGAGCTTTTAGACGTAGCGGGACTGGCAAATAACATAGAGCCGTATGCGGTTTCGATGGTAGATACTTATGGCTTGCTGCATCAGGAGCGTCTGCTGCATGTTTTTCGTCTTCTGCATCAGCATCTCCTTCCAGGCATTGCCATAGGTTTTCACGGACATAACAATTTCCAGATGGCTTATGCAAATTGTATCGCGGTATTGTCGCAAAATGTCTGCCGTACTCTCCTTGTGGATGGAAGCATTTGTGGAATGGGCAAAGGAGCAGGGAATGTACCGACGGAATTGCTTGTTATGTATTTGAACAGGGTATATGCGAAAGGTTATCGGATTAGCGAGTTACTGGAAGCAGCAGATGCGCATATCCTGCAATTCGGTCAGTCAGCCGCATGGGGATATAGTCTGCCGTCTTTTCTGGCAGCTTATCATCAATGCCATCCGGATTACGTATTTATGCTGATGGAAGAACGGCGGCTTTCGATACGGGATGTTAATGAAGTATTAGGTTTGCTGGAGCAAAAGCATAAACTGGCATTTAACAAGGAAACTATGGAACAGCTATTACATGTCTGGTGTCTGAAGGATTCGGACAAGGTTTCAGGAAGTACAGGAGTCCGGGAAAATGAAAATAAAAGTTGCTGAATATATTGCACAATTTTTGGTGTGTCATGGGATACGGGATTGTTTTATGGTTACAGGCGGAGGCGCTATGCATTTAAATGATGCCATTGGCCATCACAATCGTATCAGATGTATATGTAACCATCATGAACAGGCATGTGCCATTGCTGCAGAGGGTTATGCGAGGATCAGCGGAAAGATTGCGGCAGTTTGTGTAACAAGCGGGCCTGGGGGTATCAATACACTCACAGGAGTTATGGGTGCCTGGACAGATTCTATTCCGATGTTACTGATTTCCGGACAGGCAAAACGTGAGACTTGCGGCAGTCTGTATCAAGATCTGCATCTGCGCCAGTTAGGAGATCAGGAGGCGGATCTTGTCCGTATGGTATCCGGGATTACGAAATATGCGGTAATGCTGACAGATCCTGCAATGACGGCCTATCATCTGGAGAAAGCGTTGTATCTGGCGCTTAGCGGAAGAAAAGGCCCAGTGTGGATAGATATCCCTCTGGATGTGCAGGCAGCATGGATGGAGACGGATCTTTGTAAGCATTTTCTGACGGAGCAGGAACAGACGCACAAGGTACCACAGATACCGGATTATACAGTTAAAGAAATTCTGGAAAAAATCAGACAGGCAAAAGCGCCGCTTATTTTGGCAGGCAGCGGGATACGGCTGTCTAATGCGCAGGATGATTTCCTGCGGCTGTCCGACAAGCTGCAGGTGCCGGTTGTAACAGCATGGAACTCTAATGATCTGATTGCCTGGGGACATCCTTTGTATGCGGGTATGCCTGGAACGGTTGGTACCCGTCCTGGCAATTTTGCAGTACAAAACTGTGATCTGCTGCTGAGTCTCGGCTGTCGGATGAATATCCGCATGATTGGATATAACCAGTATGAATTTGCAAAAAATGCGTACAAGATCATTGTGGATATTGATGAAAAGGAACTGTATAAGCCGACTGTACAGCCAGATATGGCAGTGCATGCAGATGTCGGCCAGCTGATCAATGCAATGCTGAAAGAAGTATACAGCCCTTCTAATTGGCACAGGCCATGGCGTGCATGGTGCCGCAGCCTGGTGGAAAAATATCCAGTGATAGAAAAACCGGACAAGGCCGCAGGGGCAAGGATAGATCCATATGTTTTTATTGATTATTTGTTTGACAGGCTGGATCAGGATGATCGAATTATCTGCAGTAATGGCGCTGCCTGTGTTGTTACGTTTCAGGCGGCAAAGATCCGCCAGGGACAGCGGATGTTTACAAATTCGGGATGTGCAGCAATGGGGTATGGCCTTCCGGCAGCATTAGGAGCAGCTGTTGCAGATAACAGCCAGCGTACCATATGCCTGGAAGGGGACGGAAGTATTATGATGAACCTGCAGGAGTTAGCTACGGTAGCTTATCACAAACTGGATGTTAAGATATTTATTTTGAACAATCAGGGATATCATTCCATACGACAGACACAGGCAAATCTTTTTCATCCGCCGTTTGTGGGAATTGACGCGGACAGCGGGGTTGGTTTTCCTGATTTCGGGAAGCTTGCGGATGCATTTGGAATACCATATGTAAAGCTAAAGCGGGCAGCGGACGTTACGGATGTACTGCAGCAGCCGCTTAGGTGTAATGGCCCCTGGATGTGTGAAGTGTTGGTCGATCCGGCGCGGAATTTTGAACCAAAATCAGCTTCCAAGGTGCAAGAGGATGGAAGCATGGTATCTGCGGCACTGGAAGATATGTATCCTTTTTTAGAAAAAGAAGAACTTGAGAAAGTGAAATACAGATCTGGTGGAAACAGATAAGAACCTCCTTCATTCTATGCTGAACGGGGTGAAGGACTGGCAGGGAAAACAGGGCATTCTGCTGCCGCCGGAGCTGGACAGCTCCCCGGTGGCAAGGTCCGCCCAGCAGCCAATGTCGATGTAGGACTTGCGGGCGTCGTCAAACTCCACCCAGAAGGCCAGCTGGCAGAGGGAAAGGTTTTCTTTCCCCAGCCCCAGCTCCTGAAGCTCCGAAAACTTCCAGACACCCCCCAGCTCCTCAAAGAGGCTGTTGTCGTCCTGGCCCACGTCGCCGCTCACGATCTTTTGGGAAAGATATTGCTTGGATTTCTTCACCAGGGCCCAAAGCTGCTCCAGGCTGGCGATGGCGTCGTTGTAGTGGCTGTCCTCCCCGTCCTTCTGGAAGGCCTCGATGGAGAGGATGAGGCGGTTCAGCATCCGCTGGGGTCCTGGGAGGTAGTAATCCCCCAGCTGCTTTGCCAGGGTGCGGTAGGTGGGCAGGGAGGTTCCCCCCATGGTGCCCAGACCGGCGTTCATCAGGTCCTGGACCAGCTTTTGGGCCAGCTCCAGCCCCTCCAGCTGCTTTTGCAGCTTCTTCTTGCGGGCGGCCTTGCTGGTTTTGGAAGGGGCCTTGGGGGTCTTGTCCTTCTCCGGAACCAGGGCGGCAGCCTTGGCGGCGCGAGCCTCCTTTTTCTGGCGCCTTTGCTGGATGTCCTCTGGAATTTCGCAGGGGGCGAAGCTCTTGCCGGACATCATCTCGTAGAGGAGGGCCAGGCTGTGCTTGCAGGGAATTTGGCGGCTGGGGCAGGTGCAGCGGAACACCGGCTGGGCAGGGTCCAAAAAGTCGGCGGAGGTGATGTAGTTTTTGGAGCCGCTGCCGGTGCACTCCCCCAGAAAGAAGGTGTCGTCGGCGGAGGCCTCCAGCCGGACAAAGCCCCCCTTCTGGGAAATTTTCTTGCCGTTTTGCGCCGCTGCTGGGTTGGGGGCCAGGGCTGTGATCTGTGCTTCGGTGATTGGTCGCATGCTTCTCATCCTTTCCGTGGAGTATTTCTTATAAATATAATATAATCCCATTTGTTTCCGAAATCAATGCTAAAATTGGGACAGCCAGGGAAAAAATCCCAGCCTGCGGGACGGGGCGGAGGGGCAGTCTGGCGGAGGGGAAAGAGAGGCTGTTTTAACTAAGAGCCTATTCAGAATCTCCGGATGTGCCGGATGGGCGGAAAAAGGCCCGTTTAGACGGTGCGCCAGGTGATCTTGAATAGGCTCTAAGGGAGCAGTCAACAGCAGAAAATTATTTGAAAGGGGTTTTTCCTTGTGGCAAAGAATATCGCCCACCGCGGCTTTAGCGGCAGGTACCCGGAAAATACCATGCTGGCCTTTGAGAAGGCCCTGGAGATTGGGGCGGAGGGCATCGAGTTTGACGTCCACCTTTCCAAGGACGGGGAGCTGGTTATCATCCACGACGAGCTTTTGGACCGCACCACCAACGGCAGCGGCCTGGTGGCGGAGCACACCCTGGCCCAGCTGCGGCAGCTGGACGCTTCGGCGAGCTTCACCGGGGTGTACGGCGTCAACCCCATCCCCACCCTGGAGGAATACTTCCAGCTGATTCAGGGAAAAGAGATACTCACCAACATCGAGCTGAAGACGGGGGTCATCTGGTACCCCGGCATCGAGGAGAAGACGCTGGAGATAATCGACCGGTATGGCCGCCGGGGGGATACCCTCATCTCCTCCTTTAACCACTTTTCCATCCTGCGGATGAAGGAGCTGGCCCCGGACCTCCGCTGCGGCTTCTTGGAGGAGAGCCGCATCATCGGCCCCGCCGCCTACTGCACAAAGCACAAGGTGGAGTGCTGGCACCCCCTCTGCTACGACATGACCGAAGACGTGGTGCGGGAGCTGAAGGATGCAAAGGTCCAAATCAACGCCTGGACGGTGAACCGCCGGGAGGATATGGAGGATATGCTCCGCAAGGGGATTGACGGGGTCATCACCAACTTCCCCGACCTTTTTGCCCAGGTGCGGGCGGAGTTCCAAGGTTAAGTCATGGCGGAAAAACGAAGGGCCATTGTGGTGGACGACGAGCCTATCACCCGCATCGACCTGCGCCAGATGCTTACCGAAATGGGGTTTACGGTGGTGGGGGAGGCGGCGGACGGCTTTGACGCCATTGCGCTTTGCCGCCGCTGCCACCCGGATGTGGTGCTGATGGACATAAAAATGCCGGTCTTTGACGGGATGACCGCCTCCGAGACCCTGATTCGGGAGGAGCTCTGCGGGTGCGTGGTGCTCCTCACCGCCTTTCAGGACCGGGAGCTTATTGAGCGGGCCGGGCGCATCGGGGTCACCGGATACCTGGTAAAGCCGGTGGAGGAGCGGCTGCTGCTCCCCACCCTGGAGGTGGCCATGGCCCAGGCCGCCCGCCTGCGGGAGGCCCGCCGGGAGGCGGAAGAGATGAAGCGCCAGATGGAGGAGCAGAAGCTCATCCAGCGGGCCAAGGCCCTTTTGGCAAAAAGCGAAGGAACCAGCGAGGGGGAGGCCTACCGCCGCCTCCAAAGGCTGGCCATGGAAAAGCGCTGCACCCTGGTTTCTCTCTGCCAGGCGGTGGTGGCCCAGCAAAGCGGCCGGGAGACCCTCCGCCGGGCCAAGGAGCAGCTGATGGCCCGCCAGGGGCTTTCCGAGCCGGAGGCCTACCAGGCGGTGAGCCGGGAGGCCAAGGCCAGGGGCCTTTCCCTGGAGGAGGCCGCCAGGGCGCTGCTGGAAGGGGGTGCGCCATGACCCTGCGGGAGCTTTGCTGGACCTACACCGGCCTTTCCGGCAGGGATGTGGAGCGGCTGGAGGAGGTGGCCGCCTCCATGCAGTACA
>OFGR01001785.1_pt1 | contig 15884 bp, 12 predicted proteins | sample 1521811 | NCBI WGS metagenome assembly OFGR01 (sample SAMEA3504098, study PRJEB24116) | mouse gut metagenome | biome: mouse gut; feature: mouse-associated habitat; material: faeces | place: Denmark | collected 2011
TGCTGGTTAAAAACAGCCTTGATAGTATATGAGCATCAAAAAAACGCTGTACTAGGGTTAGAGTTGAAGTATAAAACTGATCTGCATGGAAGGGTAAAATTTCATTGGCAGATAGTGTAATCAGAGTTGAAAAGGTTCAGGCTAATGCGTGAGTGTTATGCTATAATTAGGTATAACTAAGGAACTGTTGATAAATAGCATGTGTAAATGACGTAGAATAAATTTTCATACACAAGGCGGATGAATGAGGTGTACTGGACGTACACTGATTGATAACAACGCAGTGTATGGAGATTTGGACAAGTCAGATGCTTAAATTATTTACCAGCAGCTCCTAAGATTGAGAATCTGGGAGGAAAAGTGATACGGGAACCAGCTAATATCAGAAGAAGTTAAAATTGAAACGGAGTGAATACATGGAAAGATATCTGATAAACAATAAAAAAACGATCGTGCTATACAGCCTGCTGGCAGTGGTAGCTTATGCTTTTTTGACATTGCTGTATCAATGTTATGCATGGATCACGGACACGATCGGAAGCCCTGTAGAAGGGAAGGCAGAGAGGATCACGATTGCCAGTATCGTGATCCTCATTGTGCTGCTGGTGTGTCTGAATATTCTGGCAGTCGTAAAAAGAACGATTTTATATGAGATATGCAGGCAGTTTCGGAGCGATGTTTTGAGTAAGGCATATCAACTCGGATATGTCAGATATCATTTGAAAGGGAAAGAGTATTATGAGTCCATTTTGCTGAATGATATCCAGACGATCGAGGAAGACTATTTCTCTAATGTGATCGAATTTCTGGGAGATAGTGTTCAGCTGGTTATCATGCTTGCGGCGATCGGCATGGTAGGAGTTCCCTATCTGCTGGTCGTACTTGTGTTTGCGATCCCGTCCGTGATCCATCCGTTTTTGTTGAGAAAAAAGCTGGAAAAGAGAGCGCTGTTGGTTTCGGAGGAAAAAGAGGATTATACCAAGGAAACAGACGATCTGCTCCGCGCATTTGAACTATATAAGTCTGCCGGGAAAGAACAGGTTATGGCAGCAGGCTTTCAACAGAGAGTGGGGAAACTGGAAGCTTCCAAGCTTGCCCAGAAGAATCTGCGGACATGGAATTCCTGTCTGATGGCATTGTGCGTCTATTTACTGAAGGCTGGATCACAGATGTTTTTTACATATCATGCAGTCAGGGGAGTGATCGCTGTTGCAACAGTGTCACTGCTGTTTGGACTGGCAAATAATGTAGGAAATCCGGTGGCAGCACTGCTGGGGTATCTGGGGGGCGATCAATGGAACGAAGGAAGTGAGAAAGAAGTGCTGGGAGCTTCTGGGAGAAGACGCCAAAGACCAGTTTGAAAGTGAAGACCAGGATATAGATCAAAGCGAGAAGGCAGTTTCGGTATCGTTTGACAAGGTTCAATTTGGGTATTCAAAAGAAAAGCAGATCCTCAACGGATTTACATTTTGTTTTGAGAGAGGAAAGAAATATGCCTTGTACGGTGCGAGCGGATGCGGAAAAAGCACTGTTTTTCGCTTGATCAAGGGGTATTGTACCCCGGACAGCGGACATGTTATGATCGGACAGACAGATGTTTCAACAATGAAACCGGATATGATCAACCGTTATATTACATATATTTCTCAAGTGCCATTTGTGTTTGCAGGGACGATCAGGGAAAATCTTGCAATGTTCCGAGAGGATCATTCCGACCAGGAGATGATGGATGCGCTGGAGGCGGCAGGGCTGGCGGATCTGATTCGTTCCTTTCCGGGAAAATTGGATGAGGAGATAAAGGAGGGCGGGAAGAACTTTTCGGGAGGCGAGAAGCAGCGGATCACCATTGCGCGTGCCCTGCTGCATAAGTCTGCTGTTCTGCTGGTGGATGAGGGAACTTCCGCCCTGGATAATGAGACGGCATATCAGATAGAACAGAATCTTCTTTCACAGGAGGGCAGGACGGTGATCTCCATTAATCACAGAGTAAATGATTCTGTGAGACTGTACGATGAGATCGTAATGATCCAGGATGGGCGCGTTGTGGAACACGGTCCGTATGAACTGCTGATGGAGGCGAGAGGTGCCTTTTACAAAATGTGGATGGAAGGAGGGGCGAAGGACAATGAAGCATAAACTGTCATACTCTTTTCTGCACGGGTTCGGCTGGGCAGTGCTGCTTGTGATCAGCAGTATTGTGTACACACTGTTTGAAGTCTCGTTTTCTGAAGAGCTGGGAAATTCATTGGATGTGGCAAATTCTGGAAGCATTGCATCCTACAGAGATTATCTGGTCAGGGTGATCGTGGTGGTGGTGCTGTTTCTGTCGATTCGCATACTCTATTCCATGATCGAGAACAGGTATTTGAAAACAGTCTTATACAGGATGCGCTCCGAAGCATTCCGCAGTATTTCCGCAAAAAAGTATAGTCGCTTTAACGAGTATGGAGCGGCGGGCTGGAAAGCTTTTTTGGTGAGTGATCTGCAGCTTTTGGAGGATCATTATGTGATCCCGGTGGTACATGCTGTGACGGATGGTATCACACTGCTGATCACCCTGGCGGCATTGCTGCGCATCAATGTGATCGCAACGATATTCGTGCTGGCTGCGAGCTGTGTCCCGCTGTTATTGTCCAGGTGTCTGATAACGCCTGTACAGAAACAGTTTGGTGCGTATTCAAAATACATGGGTGACTATACGCTTCATCTGAGTGACTATCTCGAAGGATTTGAGGAATTTACGGATTATCACGCGCAGGAGTTTGTGCGGGCACTACATGCACAGAGGGCAGACGTGCTGGAACAGAAGAAGAAAAAAGCCTATCTGCAATTAGATTTGATGTCAAATGCGATCGCGATATCCTCCGTGGCGGTCACAATCGGGATTTTGCTGGTAGGGATGTTCCTTGCTTTACATGGTAAGCTGACAGTCGGACAAGTGTTTGCGATCAGTTTTATTTCAAACGGTGTGTCAACGCCGCTGTCAAATCTGAGTGATTATATTCCGAAAATACTGAGTGTGAAAGAAGTGGTGGACAAATACAATCTCCTGGTATGTCCCGAGAAGAAAGAGCCGTGGTTGGGAGAACTGAAAAAGGGGATCGACATACAGAATGTATCCTTGACAATAGGAGAAAAGTGTGTGCTCGATCACGTTTCTTTCCGATTTTCTATCGGGAAGAAATATGCGCTTGTGGGTGAGAGCGGCAGTGGAAAAAGCACACTTCTAAAGCTTATGATGGGATATTATGACCATTATGAAGGAAACATTTTATATGATGCAGTGGATTCGCGAACAGTTGACAGTGACTCATTATATCATTATATCTCGTATGTTCCTCAGAAGGGAGTTCTGCTAAACGCAACAGTGCGGGACAATCTCACGTTATTTGACGAACAGACAGAGGACAGGGCAGTGTTGGAAATGATCTCTCAGACAGGTCTGACACAGCGTTTGGATGCGTATGAAAGCGTATTAGATCATGTATTGTCGGACGCGGGAGAGAACTTTTCTGGCGGAGAGAGACAGCGTCTGGCACTGGGAAGGGCATTTCTTGCAAAAAAAGATCTTCTTTTTTTGGATGAGGCGACATCTGCGCTGGATCATGAGAGTTATCTGGATATGGAGAAGGTGATCCTGGAAAAGGAAGCATCGATGATCGTTTCTGTACAGCATCGGCTGGAAAAGAACGTGATGGAGAATTATGATGTGATCCTGGTCATGCGCAACGGCGAGATCGTCGAGAGCGGCAGTTGGGAACACCTAACTGCAAAAAAGGGCTATTTCTACTCACTGGTTCAGGCGCAGACTGTCAGCTTGGAGAGCAGCGAAAGAGGATAAAGGTATGAACCAGCTATATATTTTAGTCAAAAAGCTGTCTATTTGGTCAGTTCGATGAAAATAAAATAACGTACAAGGCACTTTTCGTGGTATTGTGAGTTTGTAACAAATCCCTGCGAAAGAGAGTGACCTTGTACGTTATACTTTTTATACAATGAATTAACAACATCATTGGTAGGTATAGAACCGTTTCTTTTCCTGGCTGACGCTTATACATTTGTGCATAAAAGACTTTCTGCTTCCGCTAATTCCTCTTCGGTATAACCGCAGGATATGATCTGAGCCTTTGTCAAATCAGCCCGGATCATACGCTCAACAGCATTAAGCCGTTCTTTTTCAATGCCTTTTTCAATGCCTTTTTCAATGCCTTTTTCAATGCCTTTTTCAATGCCTTCTTCAATGCCATCTTTGATGCCTTTTTCAAGACCTTCCTTATAACTCATTTCCTTAATAGCTTCCGACCAATTGCACATAGTCTGCATCCTCCCTTCCAGTTCGGTTGTCATTATCATGCCGTATTCCTTTGTAAGGATACGTTTCTTTTCTTCCACGCTCGACTTGGAAAGCAGCTTTTCCAGCATGGAGATCAGTATATTTTGGGAATCCGCTATGGTTTCCCCGGTTCTTATATTGATAATGATGCCCCGCATCAAGTCTGTGTCATATGATTTTCTCTTATTTCCGTAGACGGTAGTTCTGTCGAGATATATTTCCTCGATGGAGTCACCGTCCTCACGATTGTCCAAACATAGCCAGATGCTGCGGACTTTCTTTAAACGATCGTAATCGCTGTGATAAAATTCGGTCTGTTTCTGTGCGGAAATCATCCTGGCAAGATAAAAGATGATCCTGTTTTCCAAATGATATCCCAATTTACCGGGATCCGAAGATCTTTGAGCCTCCAGATTGATCAGAAATTTCATTTCCGTTTCCTTATGATATGCGGTAAAACGGATATCAAAGAAAATTTTTCCCTCCCCGGGAATATTGTCTTCCGCGCTGGATGCGTTCACGCGCCCCATGTTTGAAAGTCCTGCATCCAGCGGTCTTGTGCCGATTTCAATATCTGATCCGATACTGGTCATAATGTCCTCGATCGTCATATCTTTAAATTCCTGAACGGCATATTTTAAAATGCGTGCCAGTATTTGCTTATCCGCGAGCAGGAACTTGACATTTGTATCATAGGAACTTGTGTCATGTGTTGCCTCAAGAGCCTGTGCTAAATGAGTGTCTGTCATCTCTTTTCCTTCCTTTGTACACATTTTTCATGTGCGTGTTTTTCCATGTACGTGTCTATCAATAGAGAGATTTCCTCAAATCGTAGAAATTCCTGTTGCACTGTCTATATTATACTTGAAGTGCGCGATAATATCAATGGTTATCAGGTGTAAAAAGTGTCAAAAAACGGGACGATCAACAGGATCACACCACTGCATGAACAATTGCCGGGCAATGTGATAAAAAAGAGAGTCTATTATGGAAAGGCAAACATTTTGACGGGACGATCAACGAATTGGGAATCGAGCGTATCGATTTATGTCGATCTAAATTCTTTAGTCAAATTCTAACCACGGTAAACGCAAGCTTTATGAATAAATTGTAAACTGCACATGTTGATGCAATATATAAAATCATTTTATTCTAATAGTCTTGCATTTGACAGGTATATTGTATACCTTTTTGGGTTTTGTATAATTTTCACAGAAAACATAGTTCATATTTATTGAAAATGGAGACATGCGTTTACCGTAAAATTCTTACAAATTATGGTTGACAAAGGGGAAACAGTTATGTATAATAAATGAATGTGTGGATAGGAGTCTACGATGTTAGTGAATTTGACAGATGTATTTACAAATGAAGGACAAGTGCAGGAGCTGGATGTGCCGTATGATGCGGATGCGTTTACGAATCATTTCGGAACTTTTCAGATCAGGGAGAAGAGTCCCGTCGCGCTGAGGCTTTCTAATATAGGACGATCAAAGGCGCTGGTGCAGGGAAATGCACGTTTTACGTTTGCACTTGCCTGCGACAGATGCCTGCGGGATGTTGATTATACATTTGATTTATCCTTTGACAGCGTGGTCGTGTCGCCGGAGTATACGGATGGCGGCATGGAATGTAAGGATTCCGTGGATGATGAGGATTCTTCGGAGCTTATGGAAGGATATCACTTAAATGTGGATGAACTAATCAAAAATGAATTGCTGTTGAACTGGCCATTGAAGGTTCTGTGCCGGGAGGATTGCAGAGGGATCTGCAAGACGTGCGGCAGAAATCTGAACGACGGCGGATGCGGTTGTGATGATTTTGTGCCGGATCCCAGGATGGCGGCAATAAAAGATTTGTTTAATGCGAATAAGGAGGTGTAACAATGTCTATATGTCCAAAAAATAAATCTTCAAAAGGCAGAAGAGATAAGAGAAGAGCAAACTGGAAGATGAGCGCACCTACATTGGTAAAGTGCAGCAAGTGTGGCGCCTTGATGATGCCGCACAGAGTATGCAAGGCTTGCGGCTCATACAATAAGAAAGAGATCATTGCGGCTGATTAGGAACTGCTTTATGAGATGGTTTCGACGCGAAATAAGGGGTGTAAAGTTTTATGGAACAGATAAAGCTTTGCACCTTTTTATTTGATTTCCCTTGATTTTTGGTGGTAGGTCTAGTATATTTATATAAGTATAGAACGATGGAGGAATATGGCAATGGATGAGATGACCAGAGTGGCAGTGGATGCCATGGGTGGTGATAATGCACCGGCAGAGATCGTGAAGGGTGCCGTGGAGGCCGTCAACGATAACAGCAAGATCAAGGTGTATCTGACAGGCAGGGAAAAAGAGATCGAGAGGGAGCTTGGGCAGTACACTTATAATAAAGACCAGATCGAGATCGTAAATGCCACGGAGGTGATCGAGACAGCGGAACCTCCTGTGATGGCGATCAGAAAAAAGAAAGATTCCTCGATCGTGGTCGCACTGAATCTGGTGAAAAACGGGAAGTGCGATGCGTTTGTCTCGGCGGGAAGTTCCGGCGCTGTGCTCGTCGGCGGACAGCTGATCGTGGGGCGGATCAAAGGGATAGAGCGCCCGCCGCTCGCCCCGCTGATCCCGACGGAGACAGGCTGTGCCCTGCTGATCGACTGCGGTGCCAATGTCGACGCCAGACCTTCCCATCTGGTTCAGTTCGCGAAGATGGGGTCCGTGTATATGGAGAGCGTCGTGGGGATAGCAAATCCCAAGGTAGCGATCGTGAACATCGGCGCGGAGGAGGAGAAGGGGAATGCGCTCGTCAAAGAGACGTTCCCGATGCTCAAGAACTGTCCGGAGATCAATTTTATAGGAAGCATCGAGGCGAGGGACATCCCGACGGGATATGCGGATGTGATCGTGTGCGAGGCGTTTGCGGGCAATATCATCTTGAAGCTGTATGAAGGTGTCGGAGCCACGCTGATCAAGAAAGTGAAGGCAGGCATGATGACGTCACTCCGGAGCAAGATCGGTGCACTTCTGGTCAAGCCTGCACTAAAGCAGACGCTGAAAGGTTTCAGTCTTGACGAGTACGGCGGAGCGCCGCTGCTTGGCTTGAACGGGCTTGTTGTCAAGACACATGGAAGCTCCAGGGCTGTCGAGATCAAAAATTCGATCCTGCAGTGCGTGACTTTTAAGGAACAGAAGATCAATCAGAAAATTAAGGATAAAGTGATCTTGAAAGATGAGTGAGGAAGGATCTGATCAGATGGAATTTGAGGCTTTGAAAAAGGTTGCGGCAGCCGTTTTGGGCATGGATCCGGACGAGATAGAGATGGATATGACTTTTCTTACAGACTTGGGAGCCGATTCGCTGGATCTGTACCAGATTTTGAGAGGTGTGGAGGAGGAGACGGGTCTTCTGATACCGACAGAAGGTCTGGAAAAAATAACAACAGTGCGCGAGGCTGTCGAATGGATCAAAAAAACAAGAAGCCCTTTGTAGGGCTTTCTTTATGCACAGTCAAAGAGGTTCATTCCTTATGTGGCCGTGCGCATTGAACACAGTAAATGCATTTGACGTTCATTTTTTAGATAGGAGTAAAAATGCGGAATATGAAAGAAGCCCTGCAGGAGCTGCAGGGAAAGATCGGATATCGTTTTCAGAACGAAGCGCTGTTGAAGCAGGCGCTGACACACAGTTCTTTTGCCAACGAGCAGAAGATCAACAAGCTGAATAATTATGAGAGACTGGAATTTCTGGGAGATGCCGTGCTGGAACTCGTCTCCAGCGAGTTTCTGTACAATGAAAATAAGGACATGCCTGAGGGACAGCTGACGAGGCTGCGCGCATCGATGGTATGTGAGCCGGCGCTTGCCTACTGTGCGCGGGACATCCAGCTAAACACGTACATTCTGCTCGGCAAGGGCGAGGAGGCGACAGGGGGGAGAACGAGAGATTCCATCATCTCCGATGTCATGGAGGCCGTGATCGGTGCGATCTTTCTTGACGGCGGCATTGAGAATGCCCAGCGATTCATCTACCGTTTCGTGCTGTCAGACCTGGAGGATAAGATATTATTCATGGACAGCAAGACGCTGCTGCAGGAGGAGATCCAGAGGAACAACACGGCACAGCTGCGGTATGAGCTGGTGGGGGAGACTGGTCCCGACCACGATAAACAGTTCAGTGTCAGGGCGTTCCTTGACGATAAGCTGATCGGATCCGGTGTGGGGAGGACGAAGAAGGCGGCAGAGCAGCAGGCGGCGTACGAGGCACTCAAGCGGTTAAAGGGCAGAAATAATGGCATGCGGTGAGGTAAGGAATGTATTTAAAGAGTATAGAGGTGCAGGGATTCAAATCCTTTGCAAATAAGATCGTGTTTCAGTTTCACCAGGGGATCACGGGCATTGTGGGACCCAACGGTTCCGGAAAGAGCAATGTCGCGGATGCGGTGCGGTGGGTGCTCGGCGAGCAGCGCATCAAGCAGCTGCGCGGGGAATCGATGCAGGATGTCATCTTTTCCGGCACGGAGCTCAGAAAGCCCCTGGGCTACGCGTATGTGGGCATCACCTTTGACAATGCGGATCACAAGCTTGCGATCGACTATCAGGAGGTGACGGTGGCGAGGCGTTTATATCGTTCAGGCGAAAGTGAGTACTCGATCAACGGCACTCCCTGTCGTTTGAAGGATGTAAACGAATTATTTTACGATACAGGTATTGGCAAGGAGGGCTATTCCATCATCGGTCAGGGACAGATCGAAAAGATCCTGAGCGGCAAGCCGGAGGAAAAGCGCGAGCTGTTTGACGAGGCGGCGGGCATTGTCAAGTTTAAGAAGCGCAAAGCCACAGCACAGAAAAAACTCGAGGATGAGAAAAATAACCTGGTGCGCGTGTCAGATATTTTGAGTGAGCTTGAAAAACAGGTGGAACCTCTGGAAAAGCAGTCTGAGAAGGCAAAGGTATATCTGAGGAAGAAGGAAGAGCTCAAAGAGTACGATGTCAATGTGTTTTTGCTGGAGAACAAAAAACTGACGGAGCAGCTGGAGGAGATCGAGGGCAAATACAGGATCGCCGAGGAGGATTACGGCAATACTACGAGACAGTATGACAGGATCAAGATTGAGTACGATGAGGTCGCGGCGCGCATCGAGGCGCTGGACCAGGAGATCGAGCTGACCAGAAATACATTGACCGATGCGAGTGTCACACGCGGGAAGCTTGAAGGTGAGATCAATGTGTTGAGAGAGCAGATCAAGGGTGCGCACGGAAATGAACAGCATTTCCTCGACAGGATAGCAGCGATACAGGAGCAGATCGCCGTGAGGGAAGGCGAGCGCGCCAGGATTTTGGAGAGCAAGGCTGTGCTGGACGAGAAGGTGGCAGCGCTCGAGAGGGAGCGGAACGAGGCGAAAGGCCTGCTCTCCGAGGTTCAGCTGCATATCGAGGAATTGAATGCCAGGATCGAGGATGATAAGAATCAGATCATCGCCATGCTGAACGAAAGGGCGACCATCAAATCAAAGATGAGCAGTTTTGACACGATGATGGAACAGCTGCGCATCAGAAAGGCGGAGCTGAACTCGAGGCTTTTGCGTGCCAGGAGCGACGAGGCGGAGCGCGATGCCGAGATCCAGGCGCTGCAGGAGGAATTTCAGCGCATCAACGACCGGATCGCTGCGGTCAATGCACATCTGGCAGAGATGGAGGAGCACAACAAGTCGTTTCGCGGGAGGCTGATACAGAAGGATGACGAGATCCGCGAGAGCCAGGGGGCGTATCAGCGATGCCGCTCCCAGCTGGACACGATCTCCAACCTCACGGAGCGGTATGAGGGATATGGCAACAGTATCCAGAAAGTCATGGAACAGAGGGAGCGCAACCGGGGGATCATCGGTGTTGTGGCGGATATCATCAAAGTGGATAAGGAGTACGAGACGGCGATCGAGACGGCTCTTGGCGGCAGCATACAGAATATTGTCACGGAGGATGAGGAGACGGCAAAGACGATGATCGGTTTCTTGAAAAAAAATCGTTTTGGGCGCGCGACCTTTCTGCCGCTGACCAGCATCACAAGGCCGCAGGAGTTTAAGATGCTCAATGTGCTGACGGAAAATGGTGTGATCGGGCTCGCCGATTCGCTGGTGCGCACGGATGCAAAATACAGGAACGTGGCAAAGACCATGCTCGGCAGGATCGTGGTGATCGACAATGTCGACAATGCCGTGCGGATCGCAAAGAAATACAATTACAGTGTCAGGATGGTCACGCTCGAAGGAGAACTGCTCGTGCCGGGCGGCGCGATCAGCGGAGGCGCTTTTAAGAATAACTCCAATCTGCTCGGACGAAGGCGGGAGATCGAGGAGCTGGAACAGAAGATGAGGGCGGCGAAGGAGAGGCTGGACGCCGCAAACGCGGATATCGAGAATATCAAAGCCGAGCGCAATCATGTCAGAAAGATGATCGAGGAGGAGAAAGCTGTACTGCAGGAGCTGTTCATCAGGCAGAACACAGCCAGGATGAACGTTGTGACTGCCGAGGAGCGAAAAAATGAGGCGGAGCAGGGCTTTGGGACACTGCAGGAAGAGCAGCAGGATATCGAGCGGAAAGTGGCGCAGATCCATGCGGACAAGGAGCAGACACTCAATGACCTGAAAGCGTCAGAGGAGCACGAAAAGATCTTGGAACAGAATATCGCGGTGTTCCAGAAGGAGCTCGAGACGTATCGTATCGAGGAGTCCAGCAAGACCGGGATGGTCGGGGAACGGGATGTCGAGTACGAAAAAATGCTTCAGAAACAGGAGTTTGAGCAGACGAACCTGAACCGTATCGAGGGAGAGCTGGTGCGCAGCCAGGATGAACTGAGAGAGGTACAGACCAGCCTCGACAGCTGCCTGGAGGAGATCGAGAACAGACAGCGCAGTATCGAGGAGATCGAGCGGACGATCAGCGAATCACATACCACGCAATCCGAGGCGGAGACTGCGCTTAGGGAGCGTCAGAAGACAAAGGAAGAACTGTCGCAGAAGCAAAAGAATTTCTTTAGGACAAGAGAGGAGATGTCCGAGAAGAAAAATGCGCTGGACAAGGAAGTGTACCGACTGAACGCCCAGCGGGAAAAGCTGGAGGAGACAGTCGAGAACCAGATCAATTACATGTGGAACGAGTATGAGATCACGCTGAACAACGCGGCTTCCATGCGGAACGAGGCGCTCAAAGATATTGCGGAGATGAAGCGGCAGATCGCTGCGATCAAGGACGAGATCAGGAAACTCGGCGATGTCAACGTCAATGCGATCGAGGACTACAGAGTCCTCATGGAGCGGTATACTTTTATGAAAAACCAGCACGATGATCTGATCGAGGCAGAGAAGACGCTGGAGGGTATCATCGAAGAGCTGGACACTGCGATGCGCAGGCAGTTCGCGGAGAAGTTCGAGGAGATCAAGCGCGAGTTTGACAAGGTGTTCAAGGAGCTTTTTGGCGGGGGCAAGGGCACGCTGGATCTGATCGAGGATGAGGACATTCTCGAGGCGGGGATCCGCATCATAGCACAGCCGCCAGGGAAAAAGCTGCAGAATATGATGCAGCTCTCCGGCGGCGAGAAGTCGTTCACGGCGATCGCCCTGCTTTTTGCCATCCAGAACCTGAAACCGTCGCCGTTCTGTCTGCTGGATGAGATCGAGGCGGCACTTGACGAGGGGAACGTGAGCCGGTTCGCAAAGTACCTGAACAAGCTGACCAAGGGGACACAGTTTATCGTGATCACACACAGGCGCGGCACGATGGAGCAGGCAGACAGACTGTACGGTATCACAATGCAGGAAAAAGGCGTATCAACCCTTGTGAGTGTCAACCTGGTCGACAGCGAGGTGGACAAGTGGAGCCAGGACGAGAAGGAAAAGAAGGAGGCATAGGATCATATGGCAGGGGGGAAGAAAGGATTTTTCAGCCGCTTGAAAGAGGGCTTAAATAAGACAAGAGACAATATCGTGGCGGGGATCGACGCGGTGTTTTACGGTGCATCTGAGATCGATGATGATTTCTACGAGGAGCTTGAGGAGATCCTGATCATGGGGGATATCGGTGTCAACGCGACGAATGATATCATTGAGCGCATGAAGGACGAAGTGAAGAAGCGTCATCTCCGCCATCCTTCGGAGTGCAAGGAACTGTTGGTCGAGAGCATCAAGGAACAGATGTCTGTGGGCGAGACGGCGTATGACTTTGAGAAGAAGCAGTCTGTCATATTTGTGATCGGCGTCAACGGCGTCGGAAAGACCACGTCTGTCGGCAAGCTTGCAAGTATCTTGAAGGGGCAGGGAAAGAAAGTGCTGATCGCCGCCGCAGATACGTTCCGCGCCGCGGCAGGGGACCAGCTCGCGGAGTGGGCGCACCGCGCGGGCGTCGATATGATCGGCGGCGCAGACGGCGCGGATCCGGCGTCCGTGATATATGATGCCGTCAACGCTGCAAAGGCGAGGAAGGCCGATATACTGATCTGTGACACGGCAGGGCGTCTCCACAACAAAAAGAACCTTATGGAAGAGCTCAAGAAGATGAACCGCATCATAGACAGGGAGTTTCCGGATGCGCACAGGGAGAACCTGATCGTGCTCGACGGGACGACGGGGCAGAACGCGCTCTCACAGGCGAGAGAGTTTGGCGAAGTGGCAAACCTGACTGGCGTCATTCTCACCAAGATGGACGGCACGGCAAAGGGCGGGATCGCGGTGGCGATCCAGTCAGAGCTGAATGTGCCGGTGAAATACATCGGCGTGGGCGAGACGATCGAGGATCTGCAGAAGTTTCATTCGGAGGAGTTTGTGAATGCGCTGTTTGATGTGAAGACGGAGAAAAGTGCGGAGTCTGAGCGCGCAGATGAAGCATATGTAGATGAAGAGAACACCGATAAGACGTATGAAAATGAGGAGCACGCAGACAAAGCGTATGCAGATGAAGGAAATGCAGATAAGGAGGAAGCGGATAAAGAGGATGTGGATATAGAGCAGACAAGTCTGACTGCGGATGCGCCCGGCGAAGGTGCAGCAGCAGACTCCTATGGGAGCGGAGAGGAGACACAGCCGGAGACTTTTGGAGACAGTGCGGCGAAAAATGACAGCAGTGTCATGGAAAACAATGACGCGGGCGACAGCGTCGCATGGAATTCAGGAGAGACGGACCAGGAAACGGTAGATCCTGACGGTACAGACTCCGACGCGGAGGACGCCGGAAAGTCCAAAAAGAAAAAGTGGTTTTTCTGGAAATAAGATTCTGAGGATAAGATATTGAAATCAAGACGCTGAAAAAGATACGGGGAGGAAAGAAAATATGTCAGATATGCTCACACTGGAAAAATTCGAGGAAGCATCAGAGCTCGTGAAGAAGGTCACGTCGGAGACAAAGCTGATCTACAGCGAGTACCTGAGCACCCAGACAGGAAACAAGGTTTATCTGAAACCTGAGAATATGCAGCTCACAGGAGCATATAAGCTCAGAGGGGCATATTATAAGATAAGCACGCTCTCGGACGAGGAGCGCGAGAAGGGATTGATCACGGCGTCGGCGGGAAACCACGCGCAGGGTGTCGCTTACGCGGCGAAAAAGTACGGTGTGAAGGCAGTGATCGTGATGCCGACATCGACGCCGCTCATGAAGGTGAACCGCACGAAGGGATATGGTGCGGAGGTCATCCTGAAAGGAGATGTCTATGACGAGGCCTGCGAGTACGCCTATCAGCTGGCGGACGAGAAGGGCTATACCTTCATCCATCCGTTTGATGACCTGGCAGTTGCCACGGGGCAGGGAACGATCGCGATGGAGATCTTCAAGGAGCTTCCGCTGGTGGATATGATCCTCGTGCCGATCGGAGGGGGCGGACTTGCGACGGGAGTGTCGACGCTCGCGAAACTGCTCAATCCCAAGATCAAGGTGATCGGTGTGGAACCTGCAGGGGCAAACTGCATGCAGGAGTCACTGAAAGCAGGGGATGTTGTCACGCTTCCGGGTGTCAACACCATAGCCGACGGCACGGCAGTGAAAACGCCGGGAAAGAATATTTTCCCGTATATCAGGGACAATATAGATGAGATCATCACCGTGCCCGACGAGGAGCTGGTCGTATCTTTTCTCGATGTCGTGGAAAATCACAAGATGATCGTCGAGAACTCGGGGCTGCTCGCGGTGGCTGCGCTGCGCCACCTCGATGTCAGGAATAAGAGGATCGTATCGATACTGAGCGGCGGAAATATGGATATCATAACCATGTCGTCAGTGGTACAGCAGGGGCTGATCTTCAGGGACCGGATTTTTACGGTGTCTGTGCTGCTGCCTGACAAGCCGGGCGAGCTGGTGAAGGTGTCGGAGGTGATCGCGGCGCAGAGCGGCAATGTCATCAAGCTCGAGCACAACCAGTTTATCTCTATCAACAGAAGTGCGGCTGTGGAGCTTCGGATCACGCTTGAGACTTTCGGCACGGATCACAAGAACCAGATTGTCAAGGCATTGGAAGACAAGGGCTATCAGCCAAAACAGGTGCGGACAAATATATAGGACGGCTATGGAATAAAAGAAAGTAACAGCGAGGCGCTATGGAAAAAGAAGTTGCAAAAAAGGTGAAAAGTTATGTGATACTGACAGCGGCGGCAGTGATCTATGCCGCTGCGATCAGTCTGTTCCTGGATCCCAACAATATCGCTCCCGGGGGTGTGACGGGCATTTCCATTCTGGTAAACCGTTTTACAAAGATACCGACCGGTACAGTCAATATGCTCATCAACATCCCGATCGTCCTGCTGGGACTGTGGAAATTCGGATGGCGGTTTATCTTTTCGACGATGTATGTGCTGGCATTGATCACTGTTTTTATCAACACTTTTGCGGCGCACGGGGCAGTGACCAGCGATCTGCTGATCGCGTCGGTGCTCGGCGGGGCTTTGATCGGTGTGGCGCTTGCGCTGGTGTTTAAGGCTGGGGCGACCACCGGCGGGATCGATATCATCGTCAAGGTTGTCCGCACAAGGCGCAGGCACATCAAGACAAACATTTTATTCCTCGTCTTTGACAGCACGGTAATCCTTGCGTCGTGGCTCGTGTTTCAGGATCTGACGGTGGCATTTTATGCGGGGATTGCAGTGGCGACAGACTCGATCGTGATGGATAAGATCCTGTACGGATCCGACGAGGCAAAGCTGGTCTATGTCATAAGCACGAAACCGATGCAGGTGAAGCAGAGGCTCTTTGACGAGCTTGACACCACGGCGACGATCATCACGGCGAGAGGGGCATACACCAATGAACCCAAGGAAGTGCTGATGATCGTCACGAGAAAACAGATGTACCCCAGGCTTGAGGAGATCGTGAAGGATGAGGACACTTCCGCGTTCATGATCGTGTCCTCCGCGAGTGAGATCTTTGGCGAGGGGTACAAGGATATCACGATGGAAAAAATATGATCGACCATGCGATACATGAAAAAGACAAACAAGTTTACCTGTCTGTCTTTTTGCGCACGGCACCCAAAGAAAATGTGCCGGTAAAAACTGGCGGGTGTCATGTCCGGTTATTCAT
>OFGR01001787.1_pt1 | contig 15860 bp, 15 predicted proteins | sample 1521811 | NCBI WGS metagenome assembly OFGR01 (sample SAMEA3504098, study PRJEB24116) | mouse gut metagenome | biome: mouse gut; feature: mouse-associated habitat; material: faeces | place: Denmark | collected 2011
AAGTGCACGGAAAACCGGGACAGGCGCTCCCGCTGCCGCCGTCCCGCAAAAAAATTCCTCCCGGCGTCCGCCTCTCAACACAAACAATTTTCAAACACGTTCTAGCCTTGATTGTTTTCCTCTCCCATCGATACAAAGCCCCTGCCAAAATCGTACGGAGCAGTGAAACAATAGGATACTTTACGGACAACGTAAATGCGTTTGTCAGAACATAGTCTCAGGCCGTGGCATCCGACTGTCTTTCCATCTTTTCATAAGCCGCACACACCGTTTCCGGTTTCCCCACCATCTGCAGCACGCCTTTTTCAATCCAGACTGCCCGGTCACAGTTTTTTCGGATCACATCCGCGGAATGAGAAACTATCAATACCGTAGCTCCGCTATGAATCATTTCCTTTATGCGTTTTTCGCTCTTTTTCCTGAAAAACATATCGCCCACGCTTAAGACCTCATCCAGAATCAGGATATCCGGTGAATCCCTCATAGTTGCTATCGCAAAACCGAGACGGGAAACCATGCCGGAAGAGAAATTTTTCATCCGCTCATCCATAAATCCCTCCAATTCGGCAAAAGTCACGATATCCTCATATTTCCGGTCGATATATTCTTTGCTGTAGCCTATGGATGATTGTTTAGGAGGAGCAGATGATAACGAGAGAAGAACGGGTAGAAAGTCTGGTTCATTTTCTGATGCAGGAAAGAGAAGGCTACGAGGCAGTTATGGAGCCTGTGGACTATGAAGGAAAACGCCGGCTTTTGCGCAGTTTGATGAATGTACGCTGGCCAGGCGAAGCGACAGAGGAGTTCATTAAGCAGCAGGATGAGCTGCTGGCGCAGGAGCTTAAAGAGAAAGGGATTGTCAGTATTAGGGAGATACCTGTGATTCGTGATGTCTGGCCGTGTAAGGGAGTCCGTAATTGGGAGAGGATTTCCCTGTGGCGCGGGGATATAACAAGGATTGAGGCGGATGCCATTGTCAATGCAGCAAACAGTCAGCTTTTGGGCTGCTTCGTGCCTTGTCACGGGTGTATTGATAATGTGATCCATTCAGCAGCAGGAATCCAGCTTCGCAACGAGTGTGCAAGGCTTATGGAGGAGCAGGGACATGAAGAACCGACAGGGAGGGCAAAGATTACGAAGGGATATAATCTTCCGGCAAAATACGTTCTTCATACCGTAGGCCCGATTGTGGGGATGCAGGTGACGCAGAGGCAGAAAGAGGAATTAAAGTCCTGTTATTTAAGCTGTTTGAAGCTGGCAGAGAAGAAGGGGCTTAAGTCTGTGGTGTTCTGCTGTATTTCCACAGGAGAGTTTCATTTTCCAAACAAACTGGCAGCACAGATTGCCGTGGATACGGTGGACCGCTACCTTACGTCATCTGCCATTGAGCGGGTGGTGTTCAATGTATTTAAGGAGGAGGATCAGAATATTTATAAGAAGCTGTTTCAATGATGAAAAAAGTGTGCTAAGATTATTTTGTATCTAAAGCAAGGATGACGAACGTTCACCCTTGCTTTTATCGTTGAAAATGATTTATGATAAACTGGTTAAAAGAAAATCAAAAGGGAGGCTTACTATATATGGAAAATCTATTTTTTAGCCTGAATGCAACGGTTCCAGTATTTCTTATGATGGTTCTAGGGCTGATTCTTCATAAGATCGGATGGATTGACGATGAGTTCGCATCTAAGATGAACCAGTTTGTATTTCGGGTTCCGCTGCCGCTTCTTTTGTTTGGCGATTTGGCGAGGGTAGATTTTGGTAAAGTTTGGAGTCCAAAGTTTGTCCTGTTTTGCTTTGCTGTGACAGTGATTAGCATAGGGATATCGGCGGCGCTGTCTTTTTTCTTTAAAGATAGGACGATACAGGGAGAATTCATTCAGGCTTCCTACCGAAGCAGCGCGGCGATTCTTGGAATTGCATTTATCCAGAATATTTACGGCACGTCGGGGATGGCGCCCCTTATGATTATTGGAAGCGTTCCGCTATATAATGTTATGGCTGTGCTTGTTCTCTCTCTGTGTAAGCCTGAGCAGAAGGGGGATTTTCAGGCTGTATTTCACAGAACCATTAAAGGAATCGTGACAAATCCAATTATCCTTGGAATTGTGGCAGGACTTTTATGGTCGGCCCTTGGTCTGCCGTTGCCGCGGATGTTGGATAAAATGGTGTCGAGTGTGTCAGGGATGACCACGCCGATGGGACTAATCGCAATGGGGGCGGCGTTTGATATACGGAAAGCATTTGCGAAGATGAAACCAGCGGCCGCAGCCGCAGTAATTAAGCTGGTGGGGTTTTGTGCACTTTTTCTTCCTGTGGCTGTGGGAATGGGATTTCGCAGGGAGGAATTGGTGGCGATTCTGGTTATGCTTGGATCTGCAACAACGGTGAGCTGTTATGTGATGGCGAAGAATATGGGGCATGAAGGAGTTCTGTCTTCCAGTGTGGTTATGCTGACGACCTTGCTGAGCGCATTTACACTGACAGGGTGGCTGTACGTGCTGCGAAGTTTAGGGCTCATATAGATAAATATATGACAAATATACCATAGTGTGGTAAAATAGGAGCATACGAAAGCAGGGGATAACCCTTTGAGGTATCAGGGAGTAGGAGATAAAGTATGAGAAAATGGGTTGAGTATGCCGTAGAGAATTATAAGGGGAAGAATTCATTTGGATTTCAACTTGCAAAGGACTTGAAAGAGAGACAGATAGAACGGGCAATAGAGCGGTATGCAAGGGGTGTGCAGCAAAAAGAGGTAACGGCGATTTTGGATACGTCTGCGTTCAAGTCAGGAAAGACGGGCTTCTTATTGACGGACCGATACTTGTACAGCGATAAATGCAAAGACGATGGCCCGATTGGTCTTACGTATCTTAAAAGTGTTTCAGTGAAGCCTGAGAATAACAGCTCTTGTGTGGTGACGTTTCAGGACGGCAGTACGAGAGAGATAGATATCTCCGTATTTTTGGATGTGGTGGACGTACTGAAGCTAATCATTGAGCAGAAAGAGAAGTATGAAGCCGAGGAAAAGGAAAGGGAGGAGACGGAAGAAGGGACGGAAGAAGAACCGGAGCCATTGGAGGAAATGGAGACGCCAAAGACCCAGAGGGAAAAGAATGAAGACGTGCAGCAGGGACCGCTTGGAATAACAATAGAGCCTGAACTGCCAAAGGAAACAGGCGAGACGACAGAAGCAGCAGAACTGGATAAAATGGGGACATCAAAGGAATTGGTGAAATTTTCGAGCCTGGATGAAGCAGAGTCTGTCCTAGCTTCTGATGATTCACACAATATGGAAACCTCTGAAATGGCAATCGAGATTGTTCAGATTGACGAGCTGGATGAGCCTGAGGAATCGGAGGAAGCGAGAAAGATGCGCTGGCTTGCAGATTTTATTCAGTCTGAGGAATTAGATTGGGGAGACGACACGGGAGCTTTTCAGGTGTCTCAGTTGGAGAAGGATTGGATTGACGAGATTGATGGGAAAACGGCAAAGGCTTCTGATGAGCAGAACTTGACTGAGCAGGGAGAAACAGAAGATGAAGAAGATGTGCAGGAGGAGGCCCTGTTTGATGAGCTGTTAAAGAAGGCAGAAGCAGGGGAGCCTGAGGCAATGTTCCAAGTGGCTGAGCTAAGTTACGAAGGAAATTATACGGTGAAGGATCAGAAGCTGGCTCTGCGGTGGTACCGTGAAGCTGCGAAGTTAGAGTATGTACCTGCAATGCTTAAGATGATGCGTTTCTATGAAAAGGGGGAGATGGTAAAGCAGAACTTAAAGCTTAGCATGAGTTGGGCGAAAAAAGCGGCGGCCACAGGCGAGGCAGAGGGAAAGTATGCTCTTGCCGAGGCATACATTTATGGAGGCGCCGGAAAGCAGGACGTAGAAGAAGGTTTAAAGATTCTTGATGAGATGGCGGACGACGGTGATGAAAAGGCTTTACAGAAGGCAGAAGATATTCGTCAGAAGGTCAAGCGGGCAAAAGAGCGGTTCGACGCAGGAATCCGGCAGCCGAGCACCGCTTCCGGCAATTATGAGATGGGCTTATACTGTCAGACAGGGGACGGATTCTATACATATCCCAAAGAGGCAGTTCAGTACTTCTTGAAAGCTGCTGAAAAAGAGCATGTTCATGCACAGTATCAGCTTGCCTTGGCGTACCACACAGGAGAGGGAACAAAGAAAAACGAGGACGAGTGTGTAAAATGGCTTGAAAAAGCAGCGGCAAAGAGCCATAAGGAGGCAACCGAGCTACTTAAAGAGATTCAGGAGAAGCAGCGGATTAAACGGGAAAAGACGGAGTTCAAGAATCATCTAAGACAAGCTGAGAAGGGAGATGCCTATGCCCAGGCGAAGGTGGCAGAGCTGTATCTGAATGGGGTTGGAGTCAAAGAAGATATTCAGAAAGGAATCGAATGGTATGAGAAGGCCAGCGAGACGGACGAGGGCTATGCGGCGCGTCAGTTGGCGAAGATTTACAGTGAAGGAAGGTACGTACCAAAGGATGATGAGAAGGCGGCTTATTGGCGGATGATTGGCGGGGGGTTGGATGAATTGTAACACCTTAAGACTTTCTGAAAATTCCTTAAACTCCTTGACAAACCTCTTTTGGGTGTCTATAATCCTCTTTAAAGTTTAAAGAGCAAAATTAATAGCACAAAGGCATTGAAGGAGAGGAGTACGCATAAGTTCATTCTGACAGAGAGAGCGTCCAAGAAAGCTGAGGCAAATAGTGACAGAGGATTGCAGCAGTCTTTAGGCTGAGAGGCGCTTAAGAATAGAGATGCAGAAGGTAGCTTCTGAGCCGGATGACTGAACGTTATGAGTATGATAAGTAAGCCATCCCGAAGTCGTTCCCGTTAAAGAATAAGATGAGAGGTATAGAAGTCTTTCTTCTATATAGAATAAAGGTGGTACCGCGATTCGATTTATTCAATCGCCCTTTACACAGTAAAGGGCGGTTTTTTAATACCTGAAACACAGCTTAAGGTACATACGCCCTTAGGAGAGATTTAATCAATAGGAAAGCGAGGAAATGTACATGAGCCAGAATTTGGAGACAACCTACAATCCGAAAGAGATTGAACCGAAATTATATCAGAAATGGTGTGACAACAATTATTTTCATGCAGAGGTGGACAGAAGCAGGAAACCATTTACCACAGTGATGCCTCCGCCGAATATTACGGGTAAGCTGCATATGGGCCATGCCCTTGACAACACTATGCAGGACATTATTATTCGTTACAAGAGGATGCAGGGATACAATGCCTTGTGGGTGCCGGGGACGGACCATGCCGCTATTTCTACAGAAGTAAAGGTAACGAACCAGTTAAAGGAGGAAGGCATTGACAAGAAAGAATTAGGACGTGAAAAGTTTCTTGAGCGGACCTGGCAGTGGAAGGAAGAATATGCGGGAACGATCGAGGGACAACTTAAGAAGTTAGGCGTTTCCTGCGACTGGGACAGAGAACGCTTCACCATGGACGAGGGTTGCTCGAAGGCGGTTGAGGAGGTATTCATAAGTCTGTATGAAAAGGGATATATTTACAAAGGCTCCAGAATCATCAACTGGTGTCCGGTTTGTAAGACGGCCCTCTCTGACGCAGAGGTTGAGCATGAGGAGCAGGACGGATTTTTCTGGCATATTAAATATCCCATTATAGGGACAAAGGAATTTCTTGAGATTGCCACTACTCGTCCGGAAACCATGCTTGGAGACACGGCCATTGCGGTACATCCGGATGATGAGAGATATCAGAGTATTGTTGGGAAAAAAGCGTTGCTGCCCCTGGTGAACAGGGAGATTCCGATTGTGGCAGATTATTATGTAGATAAAGAATTCGGAACCGGTGCAGTTAAGATTACGCCAGCCCATGACCCTAACGACTTTGAAGTCGGCAAGCGTCATAATCTTCCGGAGATTAATGTTATGAATGACGACGCAACCATCAATGAGCAGGGCGGCAAATATGCCGGTATGGAGCGTTACGAGGCGAGAAGGGCGATTGTTAAGGATTTGGAGGAACAGGGTTATCTTGTGAAAATTGTTCCCCATTCTCATAATGTAGGTACTCACGAGAGATGTAAGACGACAGTAGAGCCGCTGATTAAGCAGCAATGGTTTGTGAAGATGGAAGAGTTGGCTAAGCCTGCCATTGAGGCCATTAAGAACGGCGAGCTTAAGTTTGTGCCTGAACGGTTTGATAAGGTGTATCTGCGGTGGCTTGAGAATATTCGCGACTGGTGTATTTCACGTCAGATTTGGTGGGGACACAGAATTCCGGCGTACTATTGTGACGAGTGTGGCGAGATTGTAGTGTCAAAAGGTATGCCCAAGGTATGTCCGAAATGCGGAGGTAAGCATTTTACTCAGGATGAGGATACGTTAGATACCTGGTTTTCTTCTGCATTGTGGCCGTTCTCCACTCTTGGATGGCCGGAGAATACAGAAGATTTGGACTATTTCTATCCGACAGACGTACTTGTTACAGGGTATGATATCATTTTCTTCTGGGTAGTGCGGATGGTATTTTCCGGATATGCCCATACAGGAAAGTCGCCGTTCCATACTGTATTCATCCATGGCTTGATTCGGGATTCCCAGGGACGTAAGATGAGCAAGTCTTTAGGAAACGGCATCGACCCGTTGGAGATTATCGACCAGTACGGCGCGGACGCTTTGCGTATGACGGTAATGACGGGAAATGCGCCTGGCAACGACATGCGCTTCTATCACGAGCGAGTAGAGGCAAGCCGTAATTTTGCCAATAAGGTTTGGAATGCTTCCAGATTTATATTGATGAACCTTGGCGATAAGGAGCTTAATGAGCCTGCGGACTTTAAGCTTCGTCCGGGAGACCGTTGGATTTTGTCTAAGTGTAACAACTTGATTCGCGAAGTGACCGAGAACATGGATAAGTTTGAGCTTGGGATTGCCCTGTCGAAGATATATGATTTCCTGTGGGATGAGTTCTGCGATTGGTATATCGAGGTGGCGAAGTATCGAATCTACCATGCAGATGAGGATGCCCAGAGCGCTAATGACGCGTTGTGGACCCTTAGGGAGGTATTAAAGAAGTCCTTGAAGCTTTTGCATCCCTATATGCCATTTGTCACAGAGGAGATTTACAGCAAGCTCGTACCAGAGGAAGAAGCTTTGATGATGTCAGAGTGGCCCGTGTACGAGGAGAAATACCATTTCCCTATGGCAGAGAGTATTGTGGAGCATTTCAAGGCGATTATCCGCGGTGTGCGTAACGTGCGTGCCGAGATGAATGTACCTAATTCCCGCAAGGCGACGGTGTACGTTGTCTGCGAGAACCAGCAGTTGTGTTCAGGGCTTTTCCTCTTAAGCAATGCGGCGGTTATGATGTCGTCTGCTAATGAATTCATTATCCAGAAGGATAAGACAGGAATCGCAGATGATGCGGTATCTATCGTGGTTCCGGATGCGACGGTGTACGTTCCGTTGGAGGAGTTGATTGACTTTGCCCAGGAGATCGAGCGTCTGACTAAGGAGGATACGAGGCTTGGAAAAGAGATTGCCCGCGCCGAGGGTATGCTGAACAATGAAAAGTTCGTGAGCAAGGCGCCAAAGTCAAAGGTCCAGGAGGAACGGGAGAAGCTTGAAAAATATAGACAAATGAAGGCACAGGTATGTGAACGGCTTGAGAGCCTAAAGGCGAAGCAGGCATAGATTTCATGGGAGGCAGCATAGTTTGGAGGCAGTAAGGATAATATATATTTAGAGTGGAGCATAGACAGGCAGAAGTTTAATCATAAGGGGAGATTATGAAGAAGTTTCAAGTTAAGAAGCCGGACATAAAAGGCTCATTTCACAAACTGAAGAATATAAAAAAAGAAGATGTGAAGGTATACTGGATGGCCAGGAAAGAGCGGCGGGAGAGGATTCTTGAGGAGAGACGAAACAGCGCCTTTGCCAGAAAGATGAGGCCGGTATATCAGTTTATGAACCGGATATCGCTTTTGCTGCACGCACTTCTGGCGTGTATGATTAATTTTGCAATCGAGGCAATCTCCAGACATTCGGCTATGGAGGCATGGAAGTATATGACAGGAACGCCGCTGGTGTTCCTGTATAATGCTTTCATGATATTTATTACATTTTCCGTGGTCTATCTGGTCAAACGAAGAATGTTCGTGCGTATTATCATCAGTGTGTTGTGGCTTGCCCTTGGGGTGGCCAACGGCTATATGCTCATGAAGCGTGTGACGCCCTTTAACGCCCAGGATTTTAAGGTGGCGAAAGATGGAATTACGCTGATTAATAATTATTTTAACGGGGTAGAGCTTGTGGGGCTTGCCGTCGGGATTGGCGCAGTTGTAATCTGGGTAATCTCCATGTGGCGGCGCGGCGGACAGTATAATGGCAAGCTTCGCCGTTTGTGGGCGTTGGCAGGCGTCGGGGTCTGGTTTGTAGTATATGGGATTGTTTCTGATTTGGCGGTAGAAAAGAGGGTTGTTTCTACCTATTTTGGTAATATTGCATTTGCCTATGAGGATTATGGTCTGCCCTATTGTTTTATGGCGAGTGTGTTCAATACAGGGATTACAGAGCCAAACGATTACAATGAGAAGACTATTACTGAGATTAGCGGCAACAGGGAAATTACCAAGAGTGAGACGGGACGGGCTAAAGATGAGCTCCCCAATATTATCTTTATACAGTTGGAGTCTTATTTCGACGTGGCGGAGGCGGAATTTTTTACCACTTCGGAGGATGCCAGTCCCAACCTCCACGCTATGTATGAGAATTATTCCTCTGGCTATTTTAAGGTGCCCTCCATCGGCGCTGGAACTGCCAATACAGAGTTCGAGGTGCTTACAGGCATGAACCTTAGGTATTTCGGGCCTGGCGAATATCCTTACAAGACGGTGCTTAAGAACCAGGTGAGTGAGAGTGCGGCAACGGCTCTTGGGGCCTTGGGGTACGGAACACACGCACTCCATAACAATGGGGGGAATTTTTACAGTCGTGCCAGAGTGTTTAACAATGTTGGCTTTGACAGCTATACGAGCAAGGAGTTCATGAATATCCTGCAGACCACAGAGAATGGATGGGCGAAGGATGATATACTGATTCAGCACATTATAGAGGCGATGGATACCACAAAGGGACAGGATTTTGTATTTGGAATCAGTGTTCAGGGACATGGTGACTATCCTGAGGAGAAGATGATTGAGAATCCAAAGATTCTGGTGGAAGGAATTGCGGATGAAGGAACGAAAAATAAATGGGAGTATTATGTCAATCAAGTCTATGAGATGGATCAGTTTGCAGGTAATCTTGTGAAAGCTTTAGAAGAACGCGGAGAACCGACAGTAGTGGTATTCTACGGAGATCATCTGCCAACGATGGGCTTGAAGGCAGAGGACTTAAAAGGGCGTTATCTCTATAATACGAACTATGTGATTTGGGACAATATCGGTCTTCCCAAGGAGGACCGCAATATTCCTTCATATCAGATTATGGCGGATGTGCTGGACCGGCTGGATATCCATTCTGGTACGGTGTTTAATTATCATCAGCAGAGACGTAAGACGAAGAATTATCTGGCGGATTTGGAAATTTTGCAGTACGATCTCCTGTATGGAGAGCAGTATGTATATGATGGAAAACCTCCGATTACAGAGGGGCATATGGCTATGGGCGTGCGGGATGTGACCCTTAAGAATGTAATTCCTCATCTGGGTGAAGGATACAGCCTTTACGGGGAGAATTTTACCAAGTCCAGTAAGGTATTTGTCAATGGAGAGAGGCAGAAAAGCACATTCCTGAACAATACCCGTATTGACCTGCCGGAGACAGAGCTTGGCGAGGAGGATGAGATTGTGGTTGTCCAGATGGGCTCTAGTAATACGGTATTTCGGAAGTCGGATGCATACCTCTATCAGAACGGAGAGCTTACTGTCGAGGAGGGGACTGGTACGGATAAGAAGAAGTCCTGGGTAGAGCAGTTGGATGAGGAAGAAAAGAGATGACCTATCAAGAGGCAGTAGATTATATAGCGGGGATTCCGAAGTTTACGAAGAAGCATAGTCTTGAGCATACCAGGGAATTCTTAAGGAGGCTTGGCAATCCTGCGGTTGACCGAAAAGTAATTCATGTGGCGGGCACGAATGGGAAAGGCTCTGTATGTGCGTATCTTCAGGCGATTTTGATGGCGGAGAAGAAGCGGGTTGGTTTTTTTACCTCTCCCCATCTGGTGTCAGTAAATGAGAGGATACGGATAGACAATGTTCCTATTAATGATGAGCAGTTTACGGAGACGTTTGACGTTGTGCTGAAGGCTGCTGAGACGATGGAAGCATCAAGATGGGGACATCCTTCTTATTTTGAGTTTCTGTTTGGAATGGGGATGAAGGCGTTTGCGGGAACGGATGTGGAGTATATTATTTTGGAGACCGGACTTGGCGGAAGGCTGGATGCCACCAATTCTGTGGAGCATCCCAAGCTTACGGTGATTACGTCCATTAGCCTTGATCATACGGAGATTCTGGGAGACACCATAGAGCAGATTGCTGCGGAGAAGGCGGGAATTATTAAGAGAGGGGTTCCGGTGTTCTTTGATGGGAGCTGTCCGGAGGCATCCGGTGTAATTCATAGAATTGCCTTTGAAAATGAGGCACCCTGTAGAGAAATATCGAATCATGCGTACGAAATTCAAGAAGTTACCAGAAAATATATTGCATTTTCACGGGTGAATGCGTATGATAGAGATGTTATTATTCAGGTGCCAATCTGCGGATGCTATCAGGTTATGAACGCGGAGATTGCGCTTTGTGCAGCGGAGTATCTTCTGGAGGGTGAAGCAATCCACGAGGAGCGCTGGCAGGAGGCAATTCGTACCCTGCGGTGGGAGGGAAGGATGGAGAGGATTGCCCCCCATATGGTAATTGACGGGGCCCATAATCCTGGGGCTGTCGTGGCGTTTGTGGAGAGTATGAAGGCGCTGAGGGCAGATGAGGGAGAAGGTCCGGTGATTCTGTTTTCAGCGGTCAGTGATAAGAAATATGAGCAGATGATAGAATATCTTTGCCGGAATTTGAATGTAAAGGCATTTGTTGTCACAGAGGTGGAGGACAGAAGAAGGGTTCCTGCCGAAGAACTGGCGCAGGTGTTCCGTAAGTATACCGAGAAAAGGGTAATCTGTGAGGCGAAGGTCCTGGAGGCTCTTCGCGCGGCAGAGGATGAGCGGGGAGAGGACACAGATATATACTGTCTTGGTTCCCTGTATCTGGCGGGTATGATAAAGGCAGCAATCTAAGAAATGAGTATAAAGGAGGCATGGCTCATGCTTGACTTTGAGGAAGAATTGAAGAAGTTCCAGCCAAGTCTGGAAGTGGAGGATATAGAGAAGGCGATCTATCAGGAGGACCTGACGGATATGACGGATATCCTGCGGGAAGTGATGGAGCAGGCAAAGTAGAAGAAGGATAGAGGATCGCGTATGGATTATACAACAAAGCTTTCCTACCAGTCGATGTACTGGTATAACGACGGCTTGAAGAAAGCGAAGATTCGGGATTTATCCGGTGCAATCGCGTCTTTGAGAAAGAGTTTACAATATAACAGGGGAAATATTGCATCCAGGAATCTTCTAGGATTGGTCTATTACGGCAGAGGAGATGTGGTGGAGGCGCTGGTAGAGTGGATTTTAAGCAAGAATTTCCAGTCTCATGATAATATTGCAAATTATTACATACAAAAGATGCGGGAGACTGCGGGAGAGCTGGAGGCGATCAACCAGGCTGCAAAAAGGTACAACCAGTCTTTGGATTACTGCAGGCAGAACGGTGAGGATCTGGCGATTATCCAGCTTAAAAAGGCTGTGACAGTCCATCCGTCCTATGTGAAGGCACATCAGCTTCTGGCATTAATTTATATGCATACAGAGCAGTATACATTTGCGAGGCAGTCTATCCGGACGGCGTATAAGCTGGATACTACGGATGAGTTTTCTCTGCGCTGTATGCATGAGCTGAACCAGATTCGTCGGGCAAGAAATGTCAAGATTAAGGAGAAGGAGAAGAAGGACAGGCATACAGTAACCTATAATCTTGGAAATGAGACGATAATCCAGCCGGTTTCCAACAGTATTAAGGACAATGCCGGTCTGCACACAGTCCTTAATATTGTCCTTGGACTGGTGGTGGGGGTTGCGGTTATGTGGTTTTTAATCATGCCGGCGATTAATGCATCACGTCAGGAGAGGAACAACCGTCAGACGGTGGAATTCAGTGACCAGATTGCTACTCAGACGGCGCAGATCAGCGCTTTGAAAAAGGAGCTGGAGGAATATCGCTCCACAAGCGAGGAGACGGAGAATGTGCAGGCAACAGCATCCTCAACCCAGGAGAGCTATGAGATTGTGCTTAACATGGCGGCCCACTTCCGAGCAGAGGATATGGGAGATTCGGCTATGGTGGAGGAGCTTTTGAAAGTGAATCCGGATTCCCTTGGAACGGTGGGCAGAGAGAGTTATGATGAGATTGCAGGAGAGCTGTTTCCAAGAGTATGCGCCAATCTATATAGTACTTCTCAGGAGAACTTTGAGGTTGCCAACTACACAGCCGCTATCACCAATCTTGAGCAGGTAATGAAGATGGATGAAGGCTACGAAGAAGGCGCTGCTTTGCTGCTGCTTGCGCAGTCCTACGAAAAAAGCGGCGATCAGAATCAGGCAAATCTCAAATACCAGAAGCTGACAGAAAGTTATCCCGACACAGAAGCCGCCCAAACTGCCAAAGAAGCCCTTGACGCTCAGAGCGGCGCGGAGGCAGGCGCTGAAGGAAGCGAAGATGGAGAAGGAAGCAGCGACAGTGACAACGGCGGTGAGGGAGCCGGAGATGATACGGCCGGAGATGACAGCGAATAAACAGACAGCAGATAAATATGACGATAGTACACGAAGGAAAAAGGATATGCAAAAGTGCATATCCTTTTTCCTTCTTAAAAATAAATAAGAGATACGAGCAGAATCATAACCTTGGCAAGAGAAAAGGAGGATGAACATGAAATATCAGGTACAGGAAAATTGCCTGACAGTATTTTTGCCTAATGAGCTGGATCATCACAACGCAGAGGAAATCCGCAAGGAATCCGACCATCTGATTGAGCATAACCATATCCGCTATGTGATTTTTGACTTTAAGGAAACGAATTTCATGGACAGCTCAGGGATTGGAGTGATTATGGGACGCTATAAGCGAATCTATTTACTGGGAGGAGAGGTGTGCGCGGTGCATACCAATGAGAGAATGAGGAAGATATTGACTATGTCGGGAGTAACGAAAATCATGCAGATATATGAGGAGGAAGAATAGATGGAACATACCAATGAGATGCAGTTAATCTTTGACAGCCGTTCATCCAACGAATCATTTGCCCGTGTGACGGTTGCGGCATTTATGACATCCCTTAACCCTACAGTGGAGGAGGTTTCTGATGTAAAGACAGCGGTATCGGAGGCGGTTACAAACGCAATTATCCATGGCTATGAAAATGAAATACATAACATCCATATCCGCGCCCGAACTGAGGGCAGGACGCTGTACCTTGAGATTGAGGATGAGGGCAAGGGAATTGAGGATATAAAACAGGCGATGGAGCCCCTTTTTACCACAAAGCCGGAGCTTGACAGGTCCGGTATGGGCTTCTCCTTTATGGAGGCTTTCATGGACAGCCTTGAGGTAATGTCGGCGCCGGGAAAGGGCACCACAGTAAAGATGGAAAAAACAATTGGAAAAGGACGGAGACTATGGACCACACAATCGCTTTGATTCAGAGATCTCACGAAGGGGATGAAAAAGCGAGGGCACAGTTAGTAGAGGAAAACACAGGACTTGTCTGGTGTATCGTTAAGCGATTCAATAACCGAGGCGTGGAGGCTGAGGATTTGTTCCAGGTTGGGAGTATTGGTCTGTTGAAGGCAATCGACAAGTTTGACATGTCTTTTGACGTCAAATTTTCTACCTATGCGGTTCCCATGATTTCCGGTGAAATTAAGCGTTTTCTCAGGGACGACGGAATGATTAAGGTGAGCCGTTCATTAAAAGAGCTTGCCTACAAAGCCTATCTTTGTCAGGAGAGGCTTCAGGAGAAATGGGGACGGGACCCCACGGTGGCAGAGATCGCAGGAGAGCTTGGTGTGGAGACGGAGGAGCTGACCCAGGCGCTTGACGCCAGTGGGGAGATTGAATCCCTGCACAAGCCCATTTACCAGAAAGAGGGACAGGAAGTGCGGCTGATGGATAAGCTTAAGGAGAAGGAGGGAGAAGAAGAACAGATTTTGAATCATCTGCTGTTGAAGCAGCTTCTGGCCTATCTGGACAAAGAGGAACGGCGATTGATATATCTTAGATATTTTGCGAACCAGACCCAGACTCAAGTGGGAGATACCCTTGGGATTTCTCAGGTTCAGGTGTCAAGAATGGAAAAGAAAATTTTAAAAAATTTGAGAGAACGAATATAACAGGCATACCATGAATATTTTTCTTGGAAAAGCTCCATACTAATCCCCAAAAGGAATAAAGAAGGTGGAAAGTATGGATAATGCAAGGAAAAAACTCAGGGTATGCCTGATTTGTGTCGTGATGGCGGCAGTAGTGATTGGACTAATCTATTATTTTAATGATATGAAAAGTCGCGGCAAGATTAACGAGGGAACTCTTGTGGAGAATCGAGGGTCTGATTGGCAGGACAGTGATTATATGACATGGGATACATGTAAATCAGGTTTACAGGAAAGCAGAGGATAAACATGGCGGGCAGCGAGACAGTATATATCAAGGCGGACAGAGATGTGGAGGTTACGAAGCCGGAAGTTACTCTGGGGGATGTAATCCAGATGGAGTGTCCGAATCCGGCGATTATTCCTCGGCTTAAAAGCCTGAAATTATTGACGTTTCACCATACAGACGATAAGCATCAGAATCGTGTTGCAATTTCAATTCTCAAGGTGATAGAACGGATCCACGAGGAATGTCCTAATGTTGATGTTCAGAATCTCGGTGAGACGGATTTCATTGTTACTTATGAGGAACAAAAGTCGGCAGGAGGAGCGGTTCATTATACAAAGCTTGCGGCGGTGGTGATGATCAGCTTCATGGGGGCCGCATTTTCTATTATGGCGTTTAATAACGATGTCGATACGTCTAAATTATTTTCCCAGATATACGAACTGTTGACAGGGCATAAGTCAGATGGCTTTACAATCCTGGAGTTGACCTACTGTATCGGCCTGGTAATCGGAATTCTGACATTCTTTAATCATTTTGGAAAGAAGAAATTTACCGTGGATCCGACGCCTATGGAGATTGAGATGCGTCTGTATGAAAATGATATTCAGACCACCTTGATTGAGACATATTCCAGAAAGGAGAAGGAGCTGGATGTGGGTACAGGTTCTAATGGCGGTCATAGGACTTAGCGCAGGAATGGTAGTGGCGGGAGGATTGTTCTCGTTCATCAGTGAACTTGGAGTGGTTTCAGATTTTGCAGACAGGACGCACACGGGCGAGCATATTCTTCTCTATGAAAATAGTGTGGCTTTGGGAGGAATTCTGGGAAATATATTCTTTATCTATGGAATCCAAATTCCCTTCGGGGCGTGGCTTCTGCCGATATTTGGATTGTTCGGCGGTATATTTGTGGGATGCTGGTCTATGGCTCTTGCGGAGATGCTGAATGTATTCCCGATTTTTGTCCGAAGGGTAAAATTACTGCGGGGAATACAATATCTGATTCTGGGAGTTGCGGTGGGAAAAGGAATAGGGGCATTAATCTTCTTTTTTAATCGTTTTTAGACTTTGGATTGTTCTTGCGGGAAATGAT
>OFGR01001790.1_pt1 | contig 15841 bp, 10 predicted proteins | sample 1521811 | NCBI WGS metagenome assembly OFGR01 (sample SAMEA3504098, study PRJEB24116) | mouse gut metagenome | biome: mouse gut; feature: mouse-associated habitat; material: faeces | place: Denmark | collected 2011
CCGCCGCTGGAGGCCCACCGTGACGGTGGCCCCGCCCACCTTCCTCGACGGCATGATCCGCAAGGCCCGGCCCGGCGATTTGACTTCCCTGCGCCTCGGCTTCGTGGGTGCGGAAAAGTGCCCGGACGCCCTGCACGCGGCCTTTGCCGCCATCTCGGGCGGCGTCCTCTGCGAGGGCTACGGCGTCACCGAATGCGCCCCCGCCGTAAGTGTGAACCGGCCCGAGGACGTCCGGCCCGGCACCATCGGGCTCCCTCTGCCCTCGGTCCGCACCGCCGTGGTTACGCCCGAAACGCCGCCGCGCCGCGTCGCCCCCGAGGAAACCGGAATGCTGCTCGTATCCGGCCCCAACGTCTTCGGCGGCTATCTCGGCGTCGAGCCGGACAAGCAGCCCTTCGTGGCCTTCGAGGGCCGCACGTGGTACCGGACGGGCGATCTGGTGAGCGAGGACGAGGACGGACGGCTGACCTTCCGGGGACGGCTGAAGAGGTTTGTGAAGATCGGCGGAGAAATGATCTCGCTTCCGCAGATTGAGGACGCCCTGCTCGCGGCCTTCGGGGAACGGGCCGAAGGCGAAGGCCCGGCGCTGGCCGTGGAAAGCGGGGACGATGCGGCCATCGTGCTCTTCGCCGCCCTTCCCGTCACCCGCGAGGAGGCCAACGCCGCCCTGCGCCGCGCCGGGCTTTCCGGCCTCTCCTCCGTGGCCCGCGTGCTCCGGCTCCCCGCCCTCCCCGTCCTCGGCACGGGCAAGACCGATTACCGCGCCCTTCGCACGCTCTGCACCCAAACCGACCAGGGCGTGTCAACGCTCAACGGGGGAAAATGAAGTAGGGTCTTTTTAGTTGGCTTGCCCTGTACTCCGTCGGGGAAAATGATTTCCCCACTCTCCCTACAAAAGGGGAACAGGTAAAGGGTGAACAGGCCCCAAAGCGGGAGAAGGCCCACCGGAACGCTACGGCACTCGAACAGAGGCCATAGCCCGGCGGGTCTTCTTTCGCCTCACGCCGAAGTGGGGAAAGGAGACGGGAAACGTCCGGTCCCGCTCCTCCACCCGCAAGGAGATCGAAACTCCTGTCCCGAACTTCTGCGCGCTTGGCGCATCGTTGGGCGTGGGGATTTCATCTTGCGTTGAGGCGGGCCGAATACGTACGGTGAGGGAGCCTGCAAAGGAGTATTTCACCCTATGCCCCGAGGCGGGCCACCCGCACGTGAAGCACGGCGGGGATGGTGGAGTATTTCCTCCCACCCACGGAGGCGGGGTCACGCGCCTCTCGGCATGGGAGGCCGTCTTTCATCACGCACGCGGCGGCGCAAGGCTCCTCAACCAAAAAGAGAGGGGAAAGGCCCACCTCTCATGCAGCAGACGCGCTCATTTGGAAGGGAGAAGACATCCGGCAAGCTCCTCCCGCACCTTTGGCGCTTTCCTCCCATACGTTGAAGCCGCGACAGGATGCCCCTTCGCCGCAGGGGCCTTCTTCTCTTGCCGCCTGCTCTTTTCCGCCTCCTCTGCCTTCATCTGTCCTCCTCTCTCCACTTTGCGAGCCATTGCAAAATGCAGGGGGAAACGACCCTTCCCTTGCGTTTTGTAGGCAAAGCGCGCTCTTCTTTTCTTCCTATCATACTGAAAAAGAACACTCTCTTTCCTTGGCACGCCCTATGCTTAAGGGGAGTGTTCCCCGTCCCCTCCCGGGCGGCGGGCCGCTTCCTTGCGCGGCGCGGGCCGTGCGCCCGGGAATCTCCAATCCCATGTCAGGGCGGCTGCACGACGCCCCCGGAGGTTGGAGAAAGGCCCTGCCCGCCTTTGGACAAGGGGGGCCCCGGGACCGGATGCCCGGCTATCCGATGGGCAAGGGGGCCCCGGGTCTGGATGCCCGGCTATCCGAAACCGGGCTGCCGGGCCTGCGCTGCGGGATGGCCCGTCGCCTTGCCAAGAGGCACGGCCCGCGCCTTCGGGACAGGGGCGGCACTCCTGCGCCGCACGCGCCGGAAGCCGTCGGGAACATCGATCATCATCTGTATGGAGGAGACTATGTTTATTGGAATGATCCTGCTCGGATTGCTCACCTTCGTCTGCATGGTGGGCCTGACCTGTCTGTGCGACCGGCTCTAAAGGAGAGTGCCCCATGCTCATCATCGCTGCCGTGGCGCTGGCCTACTGCGTCGGCTATCTCGTCTACGTCATTCTTTCCACGGAACAAAAATAACGGAAGGACACCATGCAGTCTCTTTTGTATCCCGCGCTGGTCATTGCGCTTTCCATCCTTGTCTCATGGCCCGTCGGCAAACTGGCCACGTGGGGCATGTGCGATCCGCAGGAAAAAAGCGGATTCCGGCACGGCCTCGACGCCCTCTTCGTCAAAATCGGCGGGCGGGCGGCCACGGTCGGGCAGGACTGGAAACGGTACACGCTGGCCATGCTGCTTTTCAATGCGATCATCTTTACCGTGGCCTTTCTGGTGATGGGCTTTCAGCACCTCCTGCCGCTCAACCCGGACGGCATGGGGCCGCTGGAGCCGAGCCTCATCTTCAACACGATGGCCTCGTTCACCTCAAACACCAATCTCCAGCACTACTCGGGCGAGCAGGCGCTCAGCTACTTCTCGCAGCTTTTCAGCATCATGTGGCTCCAGTACGTCACGCCCGCCACGGGCCTGTGCGTGCTCGCGGCCATCGCCCGGGGGCTTTCCGGCAAGGCCGTCTTCGGCAATTTCTACATGGACCTCATGCGGGCCACCTTCCTTGTGCTCATCCCCATCTGCGTGATCACGGCCACCATGCTGGTGCTCGGCGGCCTCGTGATGACGCTCGACGGTTCCGCCGTGGCGACCACCCTCGAAGGCGCGAAGCAGACCATCGCCCGCGGCCCGGTGGCGGCCTTCCTGACCATCAAGGACCTCGGCACCAACGGCGGCGGCTTCTTCGGACCCAACGGCACGCATCCCTTTGAAAACGCCAACTTCTTCACCAATCTCATCGAAACCATGTGCCTTGTGGTCATCCCGATGGGCTGCGTGTGGATGTTCGGCCGCATCACCGGACGCATGCGGCACGCCGCCGTGATCTTCGCGGTCATGCTGGCCTTCATGGTCCTCAAGATCGGCTTCTCCGTCGCCTTTGAAAGCGAGCCCTCCGCCGCCTTCCACAACCTGCCCGTAGCTGAAAGCTCCAACCTCGAAGGGAAGGAACTGCGCTTCGGCGTGGCCGCCGGACCCACCTACAGCGTCTTCACCACCTGCTCCAGCAACGGCTCGGTCAACGCCATGCACGACAGCCTGAACCCGCTGGCGGGCCTCATCCCCATGATCGGCATGTGGCTCAACACCACCTTCGGCGGCGTGGGCGTCGGCTTCGTCAACATGTTCCTCTACATCGTCATCGGCGTCTTCATCAGCGGCATGATGGTGGGGCGGACCCCGGAATATCTGGGCAAAAAGGTGGAAACCCGCGAAATGAAATTCGCCCTGCTCGGCGTGCTGGCCCATCCGCTGTTCATCCTCGGCGGCACGGCGCTGTTCGCCGCCACCTCGTGGGGCCGGGATACCGTCCTGAACAGTGGCTTCCACGGCTTCTCTGAAATCCTCTATGAGTTCACCTCGGCCTCGGCCAACAATGGTTCGGGCTTTGAGGGCCTTGGGGACAACACCATCCCGTGGAACATCTCCACCGGGCTCGTAATGCTCCTCAACCGCTTTATTCCCATCGTCTTCCCGCTCGCCATCGCAGGCTCGCTGGCCGCGAAGAAGGCCTGCCCCGAATCCGCGGGCACCCTGCGCACGGACACGCCCCTTTTCGGCTACGTGCTCTTCGGCTGCGTGCTCTTTGTGGGCGCTCTGCTCTTCATGCCCGCCGCCGTGCTCGGCCCCATCGCGGACCATCTCGTCAACGTCGCGGGCGTCATGGCCAAGTGATCCGACCGCACAGAAGGAATACCTCTATGAACGCAACCAACACTGCCTTGACGGACCGCCGCGCGAGCCGCCGTCCCTCCCTCTTTGAGGGCGAGCTGGTCAGGATCGCCTTCTTCCGGTCCCTCGCCATGCTCAACCCGAAAGCCATGATGCGTAACCCCGTCATGTTTGTGACGGAAATCGGCGCGCTGCTCACCACCCTGACCCTCGTCATGGACATCGTCCAGAAAAGCGCCTCCGTACCCTACACGCTGGCCGTGACCCTCATCCTCTGGGCCACCGTGCTCTTTGCCAATTTTGCCGAAGCCCTGGCCGAGGCGCGGGGCAAGGCGCAGGCCGACACCCTGAAGCGCACCCGCTCCAACACCGCGGCCACCAAACTGGTGGACGGCAAGCCCGTCAAGGTGACTTCCGATCTGCTGCGCCCCGGCGACCTTGTGGTCGTCAGCGCCGACGAGGTCATCCCCACGGACGGCGAAGTGGTGGAAGGCGCGGCCAGCGTGGACGAATCCGCCATCACGGGCGAATCCGCGCCCGTGGTCCGCGAGGCGGGCGGCGACCGTTCCGGCGTTACCGGCGGCACCCGCGTCCTTTCCGACTCCATCGTGGTGCGCATCACCGCCGCGCCGGGCGACTCCTTCCTCGACCGCATGATCGCGCTGGTGGAAGGGGCCGTGCGCCAGAAGACTCCCAACGAATGCGCCCTGACCGTCACCCTCGCCGGGCTGACGCTGGCGTTCCTGCTCGTGACCGGGACGCTGTACCCGATGGGCCTCTACTTTGACGTGCGCCTGCCCATCCCGACGCTGATCGCCCTGCTCGTCTGCCTCATCCCGACCACCATCGGCGCGCTGCTCGCGGCCATTGGCCTGGCGGGGATGGACCGCGCCCTCTCCGCCAACGTGCTTGCCAAAAGCGGCAAGGCCGTGGAACTGGCTGGCGACATCGACACCCTGCTCCTCGACAAGACCGGGACCATCACGATGGGCGACCGGCAGGCCATGCGCTTCCATCCCCTTCCCGGCCACAGCGAGAGCGAGCTGGCCGAAGCCGCCCTGCGCGCCTCCTTCGGGGACCGCACCCCGGAAGGCAAGTCCATCGTGGCCCTCGCCCATCGGCTGCTCGGCGCGGCCGCGCCCAAGGAGGAGCCGGGCTCGAAGGTCATTCCCTTCACCGCGCAATCCCGTCTGAGCGGCCTTGAACTGCCGGACGGCACGCTCTACCGCAAGGGCGCGTCCGACGCCATCCGCAGTTGCGTCAAGCGCATGAACGCCCCCCTGCCGGAGGGCCTTGAAGAACTCGTCAACGAGGTGGCGAGCCGGGGCAGCACGCCCATCGTGGTCATCCGCAACGCCGAGGTGCTCGGCGTGGTGGCGCTGGCCGACGTGCTCAAGCCGGGCATCAAGGACCGCTTCGCCCGGCTGCGCGCGATGGGCATCCGCATCGTCATGGTGACGGGCGACAACCCCCTCACCGCCGCCGCCATCGCAAACGAGGCGGGCGTGGACGACTTCATCGCCGAAGCCCGGCCCGAGGACAAGCTCGCCTACATCCGCAGGGAACAGGCCGCCGGCCGCCTCATCGCCATGATGGGCGACGGTACCAACGACGCCCCGGCGCTGGCGCAGGCCGACATCGGCGTAGCCATGAATTCCGGCACGCAGGCGGCCAAGGAAGCGGGCAACATGGTGGACCTCGACTCCGACCCCACCAAGCTCATCGAGGTCATCGAGATCGGCAAGCAGCTCATCATGACCCGCGGCGCGCTGACCACCTTCTCCATCGCCAACGACGTGGCGAAGTACTTCGCCATCATCCCGGCCATGTTCATGCTGGCTATTCCCCAGCTCTCGGCCCTCAACGTCATGGGCCTCGCCACGCCGGAGAGCGCGATCCTCTCGGCCCTGATCTTCAACGCGATCATCATCCCGATCCTCATCCCCATCGCCATCAAGGGGGTGAAATACCGGCCCATGCGGGCGGACGGCATCCTTCGCCGCAACCTGCTGGTCTACGGCCTCGGCGGGGTGCTCGTGCCCTTCGCCGGGATCAAGCTCATCGACATGCTCCTGAGCGCATCAGGGCTTTTCTAGGGGAAAGGCGGCTTCCGCGGGGCGTGCCCGTGGAGAGGCTTTTCAATCCCCCGGCGCGGAGGCGGCATCGCCTCGCCGCCCCGCGCCGCATCATTCAATCATCCAGCGGAACCCGCCCCGGCGGGCTCGGGAGAAACGATATGACAACCGCAACGCCTTCTCTGAGCATCTTCGACCACCTGTGGACCAACGCCCGTCTGGTCGTCGCCACCATGTTCGTCTGCTGCGTGCTGTACACGCTGCTTATCCTCGGCATCGGGCAGACCTTCACGCCCTTCTCGGCCAACGGCTATCTGCTCTACAACGACAAGGGCGAGCTTGTGGGCAGTTCGCAGATCGCCCAGTCCTTCACCAAACCCGAATACTTCTGGCCCCGCCCCTCCGCCGTGGACTACAACGCCGCGGCCACGGGCGGCAGCAACCTTTCCCCCGCCAGCAAGGAACTGCGCGAACGGGCGGAAAAGACCATCGCCCTGTACGGCGCGACGGAAAGCAACAAAATACCCGCCGATCTCGTGACTGCCTCGGGCGCGGGCATGGACCCGCACATCACGCTGGCCGGGGCCGAATACCAGCTTGACCGCGTGGCCGCCGCGCGGGGCCTCGACAAGGCCGTTGTGCGCGGGCTCATTCAGGAGCACGCCACCATCCCCGGCGGCCCGCTCACCAACGCCCCCATCGTCAACGTGCTGGAACTGAATATCGCCCTCGACGCCTTGACGAAGAAGTGATGCCCCACCCGTGCAGACCGGGATGGAAGATTCCACTTGCCGTTGCGTAAGCAGTACGGTGGCCCCCGTAGGGGCAGGGGTAGCCGACCTTGTGGGCCAGCACCAGCGAGTGGGCGGCGGCCCACAGGAGGGGCACAAGATTGACCACGGGCCATTCGGGGGGCGTCTCCACGATCCCCCCGCCCGTGCGTGGACGGGTCCCGGTGGACGCGCCGGAAGACGCCGATCTGCACGATTTCCCCGCCCGTGCGGGACAGGCCCGTCACAATCCCATTCTCTTTTTAAGCCGCCCGATCCCTCCAGCTCGTGCGGGCGCGGGATTGACTCCTTTTCGTCCTCCCGCGCATGGACCCGGCACTCCAGCCCGTGCGGGCTCGGGTTGACCCGGTCCATTGACGAGGTGGCTTTTCTTGCTTTGCTCCAGCCCGTGCGAGCACGGGTTGACCCTCGCCCTGCCCGGCAAATCCCCCTGCTTCCAGCACGTGCAGGCACGGGGTTGACGCCCGGGCGTGCGGCAGGAAGCGGATTTCCCTCTCGGGGTGCGGGAGGGTCTGCCGTTCTCCCTCAAAACGCTTGCGTATTTCTGTTATAATGCTTGCGTATTTTTGTTAAAATACCTAAAAGGAGGAAAAGAAACGGAAAATCTATTCCTAACAGCTTCCCTTCTCAAAGAAATCCGTTTTCGCGCATTGTAGCCGCGCGCCCTCCCGGTTGCGGCCCGGCATAGACCCGGCGGGAGGGGTCAGCCTTTTCTTCCGGGAAGCGGCGCATGAAAAAGGCATCCGGCCTCGCAAGAGTACCGGATGCCTTTGTATGTATGGGCGAAAAGGCGGCTCAGGCCACGGAAGCGGCCATTGCCGAAAAGGTGTTCAGGGTGCGGCAGACGTCAAGGGGCGTGGCCGCCGTGAAGCCCACGCAGACGGGCGAAAGCCGTTCCACGCCCGGCATGGCCGCAAAGAGATCGGCATGGTAGGTCCGCACCGTGGAAAGCTGCACCGCAAAGGGCCCGGGGAGGGACAGCGGACGGCACAGGGGGTTGAGCAGGGCACGGCGCGCAGCCTCGCGCAGGGCCTTGTGCACGATCTCCGGGTGGCTGTGCACGGCGGCCCGGGTGCTCAGCGCCCGTTTCACGGTGACGATCTCGGCGTGCGGGAAGACGGCGGCGGCTTCGGCGGCGAGGCAGTCGTCGCTCAGGAGCCGCACGGGGACGCCGCAGGCTCCGGCCAGAAGGCCGTTCAGGAAATATTCGCCTACGGGCACGCCGTTGACGCGGATTTCCGCAAAGGCGCTCCCGTTGATGGTGTGCGCGAGGACGCCGTAAGCCCCGGCCCGGGCGTGGTAGCCGATCATGAACAGGCCGTTCCAGCGGCCCTCGTTCAGCCCCGCCATCATGCCCCAGAGCCGGGGCTTGCCCGAGACAAGGCAGGCGGCGGGATGCAAGTCTTCAAGGATGACGTTGCGGTAGGTGCCGTGCCCGTCCGCGACCCACACCTCTGTGGCCCCGCCCTCAAGCGCGCCCTCGACCGCGGCGTTGACCTCGCCGGTCATGAGCCGCCGCGCCCGTTCGTACTCCTGCGAGCCGGGCCGGGTCTGCTCAGGGTCGCAAATACCGCTGATGCCTTCGATGTCCGCGGAAATCAAAACGCGCATAAAGCCTCCTTGCCCACGATTTCCCGCCATTCCGGGAGCGCCTCGCGGATGGAGAGGCGTCGCCGCCCTTCCCGGCCCACGATGGGCTCGGCCAGAAAAAGCGCTTTGAACACGGCCTGTTCCGTCGCTTCGGCGGCGGCCTGAAAGAGAACGTCGAGCCACGAGTCCGGCGCGTGCGGCAAGAGGACGGGCTCCCCCGCCTCCGGCCACGGCAGGGCGTGGGCCGTTGAAAAGGCGACGGCCACATCCCCGCTGCCGTGCCCGTAAATGGACCCGGTGCGGGCCAGCCCGTTCCCGGCCCGCTGCGCCAGACGCCCGAGCTGGGCGATATCGAGCGGCGCGTCCGTGGCCAGAACCATGATGATGGACCCCTTTTCCGGCGCGGCGGCCTCCCGCGCGGGGTATCCCGCCCCGCCCTGCGCCGCCAGACGCTCGCAAAGCAGCTTCCCCACCGGGCGCCCGGCCAGAAGGCAGTGCCCGGGCTTGCCGAAATTGGACAGGACCAGCGCGCCCACCGTGAACGTTGTTCCCGCGCAGTCCGCCCGGCGCGAGGCCGAGCCGATGCCGCCCTTCAGATGAAAGCAGGACATGCCCCGCCCGGCCCCCACGCTCCCCTGCGCGAAACGGCGATCCGCGGCGGCGCCGGCGAGGTAGTGCTCCTCGCGCACGGCCAGCGCCTGAATGTCGTTCAGATAGCCGTCGTTGCACTCCAGCACCAGCGGGTTGACCGTGGGCCACTCGCGCCCCACCTCGGGATGGGCGGCCACGGCCTGCCGAATCTGCGCCGTGGCGATCTCGCCCACCGAAAAGGTATTGGTCAACGCAAGGGGCGTTTCAAGGCAACCCAGTTCGGCTACCTGCATGAGCCCCACGCTCTTGCCAAAGCCGTTGAAGACGCGGCAGGCGGCCAGCGGCTTGCGCAGCAGGGGATCGGCGTTGGGAAGGATGGCCGTCACCCCGGTCTGGATCGCGCCCGCGTCGAGGGTGCAATGCCCGACGCGGACCTCGCCCACGTCGGTGATCGCGTCAAGCGGCCCGCTCGGCAGGGAGCCCACGCGGGGAAAAAGGCATTCCGGCATGGCTATTCCTGATCGATCTTCGGATCGAGGGCGTCGCGCAGGCCGTCCCCGAAGAGGTTGAACATGAGCACCGTCAGGAAGATGGCGAGGCTCGGGAAAATCGCCACGTGCGGGGCGATGACCATGTCGGCGCGGGCCTCGTTGAGCATGGCCCCCCATTCGGGCGTGGGCGGCTGCGCGCCGAGGCCGAGGAAGGACAGGCTCGCCGCCGTGATGATGGAGGTGCCGATGCGCATGGAGAAATAGACCACGATGGAGGAGATGGTCCCGGGGAAGATGTGGCGCAGCATGATGGTCATGGGCCCGGCCCCGAGGCTGCGCGCGGCCTCCACAAAGGTCTGGCGTTTCAGGGCCAGCGTGTTGCCGCGCACAAGGCGCGCGAACGTGGGGATGCTGAAGATGGCCACGGCGAGGATGACGTTGGCCATGCCGCTGCCGAGGATCGCCACCACGCTGATGGCCAGCAGGATGCCGGGGAAGGCGAAGAGCACGTCGCAGATGCGCATGACCACGCGGTCCCACCAGCCCTCGAAATAGCCCGCGGTCAGGCCGAGGAAGGTGCCGACCACCGCGCCCACGAGCACGGAGGAGAAGCCCGCCGCCAGCGAGATGCGCGTCCCGGCGAGGATGCGGCTGAAAATGTCGCGGCCAAGCGAATCCACGCCGAACCAGTGCGCCGCCGAGGGGCCTTCGTTCAGCATGTCGTAGTTGAAGAAATTCTCGGGATCATAGGGCACGAGCCACGGCCAGAAGACCGCGACGAGCACGAGGACGACGATGAAGCCCCCGGCAAAGAGCGTCATGCGCTGCCGCCTGAACTTGCGCCAGAACTCGCTCCACGGGGTGCGGACTTTCGCGGGGCCGGCCGTTGCCGTCGAGATGTCGGTATTTTGCATGATGGTATCACTTGAAGCAGATGCGCGGGTTGATGACGGCATAGAGGACGTCCACCAGCAGGTTGATCAGGATGAACTCCAGCGAAAAGAGCAGCACTTCGGCCTGCAGGACCGGGTAGTCGCGCATTTCCACGGCGTCCACCAGCAGCCGCCCGAGGCCCGGCCAGTTGAAGACCTTCTCCACGATGATGGAGCCGCCGAGCAGGAAGCCGAACTGGAGGCCCATCATGGTCACGACCGGAATGAGGGCGTTGCGCAGGCCGTGCTTGACGATGACCTTCCACTCGCTGAGGCCCTTGGCCCGGGCCGTACGGATATAGTCGTCCTGGAGGATTTCCACGAACGAGGCGCGCGTGAAGCGGGCCATGACCGCCGCCACCCCCGCGCCGAGGGTGATCGAAGGCAGGATGTAGTGTTTCCACGTGTCCGCGCCCACGGTGGGCAGCCAGCCGAGGCCCACGGAAAAAATCTCCATGAGCAGCAGGCCCAGCGCGAAGGTGGGGAAGGAAATGCCCGAAACCGCAAGGGCCATCCCCGCGTGATCCTGCCATTTGTTGCGCCGCGTGGCCGAAACCATGCCGATGACGAGGCCGAAGAAGACCGACCAGACCATGCTCCAGACCGTCAGCCAGAAGGTCGCCGCGAAACGCTCCCCGATTTCGTCGCGCACCGGCCGCTTGGTGCGGATCGAGGTGCCGAAATCCCCTTTCGTCAGGATTTTGCCGAAATAGGCGACGAATTGTTCCGGTATGGGTTTATCCAGCCCGAGGTCCTTGCGGACCAGTTCCACCGTGGTCTGATCGGCCTCGGGCCCGGCCGCGAGGCGCGCCGGATCGCCGGGGAGCATGTGAACGAAGAGAAAGACCAGCACCGCGACCAGAAAAAGCGTGGGAATCAGCCCGAGGAGCCGTTTGACGAGATAATGGAGCATCCGCGAAACCTCATGGGAAGGGGGGCGGGGAAGGCCCCGCCCCTCAGGATCAGTTCAGTTCGATCTGTTCAAAGAAGTAGCTGCCGTCAGGCATGACGTACATGCCCTTCAGATTCTTGCTGGTGGCGTAGAGGAGCTTCTCGGTCACGAGGAAGACCCACGGCGCGTCCTTCCATACTTCGTTCTGGATTTCGGTGTAGAGCCTGGTCTTCTCGGCGCGGTCCGTGGTGTTCAGGGCCTTGATGATGTCCGCATCCACCGTGTCGTTCTTGTAATAGCTGATGTTGTACATGAAGGGCGGGGTCTTGTCCCCGGCCAGCAGCGGACGGATGGCCCAGTCGGCCTCACCCGTGGAGGAGGACCAGCCGGTGTAGTACATGCGCACGGGCGCGGTGGCCGGGTCCTGATGGCTTTCGACCTTTTCCACACGCTGCCCGGCCTCAAGAGCCTGCACCTGCGCCTTGATCCCGACCTGCGCGAGCTGCTGCTGCACGAACTGGATCACCTTCTGGGCGGTGGTGTGGTTGTAGGCGGACCACAGGGTGGTTTCAAAGCCGTTGGGATAGCCGGCTTCCTTCAAAAGCTCCCTGGCCTTCTGGGGATCGTAGGGCCAGGGGCCGAGCTTCACGGCGTAGTCGACGCCCGCGGGCACGACGCCCTCGGAGGGAATGGCGTAGCCGTTGAAGGCCACCTTGGCCAGCGCCTGCTTGTTGATGGCGTAGTTGATGGCCTGACGCACCTTCGGGTTGTCGAAGGGCTTCTGGAGCATGTTCATGTTCAGGTAGCGCGCGATGATGGAAGGCGCAGCCACCATGTTGATGTTGGGTTCCTTCTCAAGGACGGCGGCCTGTTCAAAGGGCACGGGGAAGGTGAAGTGCGCTTCGCCGGTGCGCATCATGGCCGAGCGGGCGTTGTTGTCGACAACGGGCACCCACTTGATGGCGTCGACCTTGGGCAGGCCCGGACGCCAGTAGTTGGGATTCTTGACGCCCTTCAAATAGTCGGTCTGAATCCATTCCACGAAAGTGAAGGGGCCGGTCCCGACGGGATGGAAGGCGATGTCCTTGCCGTACTTCGCGAGCGCGGCGGGGGAGATCATGACCGCCGAGGGATGGGCGAGCTGGTTGATGAAGGGAGAGAAGGGGGTCTTCAGAGTGACCTTGGCGGTGTATTCGTCCACCACTTCGGTCTTGGCGATGTTCGAGTAGAGGCTGTAGCGCTTGAGCTTGTTGTCCGGGTTGGTGACGCGGTCGAAGTTCACCTTCACGGCTTCGGCGTTGAAATCGGTGCCGTCGTGGAACTTCACGCCCTTGCGCAGGTGGAAGGTGTAGACGAGCCCGTCGGGGGTGACTTCGTGGCTCTCGGCGAGCACGGGGCGCAGTTCCATCTTCTCGTTGAAGCCGTAGAGCCCTTCATAGAAGGTTTTCGCGCAGGCGTGCGAGATGGTGTCGTTGGCGTCCCAGGGGTCGGTGGTGGTCAGGGTCGAGGCCACGGTGAGCACGACCTCTTTTTGCGCCTGAGCAAGGCCGGGCGCACAGAGCGCGACGGCCAGCCCCGCGGCCAGAGCGAATTTTTTCCATTGATGACGGAAAACCATGCCTATTCCTCCTTCGTCATAGGGATGAAGATGACGGCGGCCCCCCTGGGGCGCGCCGGGTGAGGCGCACAAGCCGGGAACACTCCCGCCTCCCGCGCCCCTTATGGGCGGATGCGCGGGCGCGCGGGCGGGATCACATCCAGTCCGCGACCTGCTGCCGGGACACGAAATGACCGGGCGTGACCTCTTCGAGCGGCGGCACCACGGGATTGTAGTCGGCCGGGCGCACGGGGCTGGGGATTTCGCCGGACAGGAGCGTGCGCGACATGCTGCGGCGCGAGGGATCGGGGATGGGCACCGCCGACATGAGCCGCCTGGTATAGGGATGCAGGGGGTTTTCAAAGACGTCCCGCCGCGAGCCGAGTTCCACGATCTGGCCGAGGTACATCACGGCCACGCGGTGGCAGACCCGCTCGATCACCGCCATGTCGTGCGAGATGAACAAAAAGGCGATGCGGAACTCGCGCTGAAGGTCGAGCAGCAGATTGATGATCTGCGCGCGCACCGAGACATCGAGGGCGGAGACGGATTCGTCCGCGATGATGATGTGCGGGTTCATGGCGAGCGCCCGGGCGATGCACACGCGCTGGCGCTGGCCGCCGGAAAACTCGTGCGGATAGCGGACCGCCACGCCGGGATCGAGATCGACCTTTTCCAGAAGCTGGGCGACTTTGCGCTCGGCTTCCTGCCGGGAGCAGACCTTGTGGATGAGCAGGGGCTCCATGATGGAAAAGCCGACCGTGAGGCGCGGGTCGAGGGAGGCGTAGGGGTCCTGAAAGACGTACTGAATGTTGCGGCGCAGCTTCTGGAGGTGGGCGCTCGACAGGCGCATCAGGTCGTGGCCGTCGAAGAAGATGTCCCCGGAACGCGGCGTTTCAAGGCCGATGAGCGAACGGCCGATAGTGGACTTGCCGCAGCCCGATTCCCCGACGAGGCCGAGGGTTTCGCCGGGATAGAGATCGAAGCTGACCTGTTCGACGGCGTGGACGCGGCGCTTGACCGTACCCCAGAAGCTCGTTTCCACGTCGAAGCGGGTGACGAGCTTGTTCACGCGCAGCACGGGTTCGGTGCCGGGCCGGACCGGAGCCGCCGCCTCGGTAGACGGGGCGGAGGCCTTGGCGTCAACGGCGAGGCCCATGCGTTCGGCCTCCGGGTCTTTGGGGTGCAGCAAGGGGAAGGGCGCGGGATCGTCCGTCCCCCGCATGGAGCCGAGGCGCGGCACGGCGGCGAGCAACGAGCGGGTGTAGGGATGACGCGGCTCGTGGAAAATCTGGGTGCAGTCGCCTTCTTCCACGGCCTCGCCGTGGTACATGACGAGCACGCGGTCGGCCACTTCCGCCACCACGCCCATATCGTGGGTGATGAAGATGACCGCCATGTGCATTTCTTCCTGCAACTGGCGGATAAGCTGAAGTATCTGCGCCTGAATGGTCACGTCGAGCGCGGTGGTGGGCTCGTCGGCAATGAGCAGGGAAGGCTTGCACGAGAGGGCCATGGCGATCATGACGCGCTGGCGCATCCCGCCAGAAAGCTGGTGGGGATAGCGTTTCAGCACCTGTTTGGCCTCGGGGATGCGCACCAGCTCAAGCATCCGCAGGGCTTCGGCCTGCGCCTCGGCGCGGCTGAGGCCCTGATGGAGCATGACCGCCTCGGCCACCTGCACCCCCACGGGGAAGACGGGGTTGAGCGAGGTCATGGGCTCCTGAAAAATCATGGAAATTTCCCCGCCCCGGATGGTACGCATGGTGGCGTCGTTGGCGCGGGCGAGATCGAGCGTCTGCCCGTTGCGGCGGGTAAAGGCGATGCTCCCTTCGGCAATGGTGCCGCCGCCGTGCTCGATAAGCCGCATGATCGACAGGGAAGTCACCGACTTGCCCGAGCCGGACTCGCCCACGATGGCCAGAGATTCTCCCCTGTAAACGTCCAGAGAGATGCCCCGGATGGCTTTTAATACCTGTCCCCGAAGGGTGAATTGAATGTGCAAGTCCTCAAAGGAGAGGGCCACGTTTTCATTTGTCATAATAAGGCCTCCTATGTTGGGCTGTCATGCTGCGAAGTGGTCTGGACGCAAAAGCTCTAAGCCCCTGCGACTGCGCGCGCCGGTCCTCGGCCTCTGCGGCCTGCGCTCCGTCCGCTCCGCTCCGGGTCTTAGCCCTTTTGCAGACCGCGTCTCCGCACTTCTAATTGACGTGGTTCTTCGGATCGGCGGCGTCGGCGAAGGAGTTGCCGATGATGTAGAAGGAAATGGTGATGACCGCCAAGATGGCCACCGGGAAGTAAAGCTGGTAACGCAGAGCGGGAATGGTCATCAGCTCTCGGCCCGTCTGGATCAGGTTACCTAGCGAGGGGGTATCCAAAGGAAGACCGATGCCGATATAGGTGACAAATACCTCGTTGCCAATGGCGGAGGGGATGGCAAGGGCCATCCGCATGGTGATGACGCTGACCAGATAGGGCAGCAGGTTTTTAAACATGATCTGGGCGGTGGTGGCCCCCAGACAGCGGGAGGCCAGATTGTAATCCCGGTCCCGGATGATAATGATCTGATTGCGGATGAACCGGGCCATGCCCAGCCAGCCGGTGAGGGACAAAGCGAAGATGATGGTAGATACCCCCGGCTTCATCACATAGGAGATCAGCAGCAGAAGAAGGGTCTGGGGAATATTGTCCAGAATGTTGTAAAGCTCGGTAAAGAAGAAGTCCAGCTTTCGCACATAGCCCCACAAAACTCCCACCAGGATACCCACCGCCGCCTCCACCACCGCAACGGTGAAACCGATGAAGAGGGAGGTGCGGGTCCCTGCCCAGATCCGGGACCACAGGTCCTGACCAATGGAGTTGGTACCCAGAAGAAAGCCCATCTGTCCGGGGGGGATGTTGTTCAAAGGCAGACCGTAGTCGTTGTTGTGGATGAAAAGAGGGTCCTTCTGGCCGGGGAGATAGGGCTGGGCAAAGG
>OFGR01001793.1_pt1 | contig 15834 bp, 13 predicted proteins | sample 1521811 | NCBI WGS metagenome assembly OFGR01 (sample SAMEA3504098, study PRJEB24116) | mouse gut metagenome | biome: mouse gut; feature: mouse-associated habitat; material: faeces | place: Denmark | collected 2011
CCCCCCCGAGTGTCCGAGCTAAATAGAAGAACCATCTTTCATCAGGCACCCAAGCTTCTGTATTGAGAAATGCCCACAACAAATAAATTGTGTATACTGCAAAAAGAAGACTAAGCACGACGATTCGGCATATCCGCCATTGATCCTTCTTTACCATTCTTCTATATCTCCCATTTTTCTACATTATAGACCTTTGTACAGATCGCATCCATTTCTATATCATTTTTTGCAAGCTCACCGCGATAGGTCTCTATTTTCTCCGACTGACCCTCTAATTCAGGCGAAACCATACACAGCCGGTACCCCATCCTCTTCAACTCATGATAACTCTCCCGATCTATGGGCAGCCTGGTAAAGCAATCCACCCAAATCCACCGCACCTTTCCGGCCATATTCCTAATCGTATCCAAGCCCTCCAATTCCGAAAAACGCAGCGCAATCCGGTTCTCTCCCATGTCGACCAGCAGTTTAATCATAGGGAAACTGCAATCCAGGAAAAAATAATCTTCTATCCCATATTTTTTCAGCAGTTCTAATATCTTTAACTCAATGCGTTCGCTTTTCACATTCAGGATCAACGTACCATGGTGGTATTCCTTCAGATATTCCTCAAAATTCTCGCCGGGAACAAAGGGATCGTGGGACAGATAGATATTCCCCTCTAAATCATCCCGCAGGTCAACTTCAACCCCATACTTCCTATCTATTTCCCGCAGCGCCGCAACAGTATTAATTCTGTGGACAATGAACTCCATTATCGGATCCCCTCTCTCTTTAGTTTTTGGCTGAATTGAATGGTACGTTTGATAAACTTCCATTTCGCCGCAAAGCCAGTATTCCAGTGGGACGCTCCGTATATTCTGGGGGGAAACTTTACATCGAAACGCACAATATGCAGATCCTTAACCTGCGCCATATAGAGCGCGTACAAGTCCAATGAAAAATCAGAAGGAGGATTCTTCCATTCCGCATAAAAGCTGCGTGGGAAAATATTAGGTTGCGCGTTGATGTCAAAAAGTGGCTTTTTCAGATAGATTGTTTCAAAAACCCCCATTCCCATGGTGAAGAAGCGATCTCCTAAGTTGCGGCCCGTCCTTCTCCCCTTCACAAAAATTGTTTCTGACCATGCGCTCTCTTCCAGCAGATGATATGCTCTCACGATGTCAGCCGGATCTGTCTGCATATCCGCATGGGTCCATCCTACAAAATCGCCTTGTGCCACAGATAAGCCCTGTATAATGCCATAGCCATACCCCTGATTCACAGGAACCAGTGTGGTGTGTGCAAACGGATACCGGGGTAACTGTTCTCCCAGAACCTGCGCGGTATGATCCGTGGAGCCGTTATCCACTAGAATGACCTCCATATCTTCGCCGTTCATCACCTTTTGGAATTTGTCCAAAATAAGCGGTATGTTTTGCTCCTCGTTGTAGCAAGGGATAATGACAGACATCCTCATTGTTCTATCCACTTTCTGAATACAAAATATTTTTGCCCCAGGAAATTTAGAATAGTACTGACCCCTGTGGCGCAGAGAAATCCCAGCAGTTCTGCTGGTACGATCATCATAACGGTTTTATTGACCGCTGTATTGATAACTGCCGTACCGCTATAGAGGATAATGTATCGAAGAACTTCTCCCTTAAAAAAGCGCTTGCTTTCAAAGGTCCAGTATTTGTTGATGATAAATCCAACAATAGAACCAAGTATGAATGAGCTGCCCTTGGATATACTCCTGCCCAGTCCCGCCATCATCAGCGCCTTGTATGAGAGATAATCTACGCATACGCCGCTGCCGCCTCCAACAAGAAAACGAAGCAGTTCTCTCTTTTTGATATGATTTACTCCCATTTCAGCAGCGTCCTCACTTCTTCAAATGTCGCAACTGCGTTATCCCGACCGCACCCGCCGAACCAAACTGCTGGTATACCATGCCTTTCAGCGCCGCATACGTCGCGCTCCAAACTGTCCCCGATAAAAAGCGTCTCCTCCGGCCGGCAATGGAGCTTTTCCAATATCATAGCAAACATACGCGCATCAGGCTTTTCTGCCCCGGCCTCCTCGCTGGTAACCACCCCATCTATCAGCGGCGCAATTCCCAGCGCTCTCAGCTTTCGGTGCTGAATATGGGCAGTCAGATCGGAGCATATTCCAATTTTAACCGCCCTCCTTTTACACGCGGCCAGAAGCTCCGCAGCACCATCCCGGAGCTTTATATGCTCCAGAATGTAGCCCCAATACGCCTCGTACATCTCCAGAGCATCCACGGCAGGAGGCGCGTCCAGATATTCCAATAGCTTCTGGCAGTATAAAAGCCGGTTATGGCTGGCGGCAGTACCGGCGAGAGCGCGCTTTGTATCCTCTTTAGCCGCTGCAAGCAGAGCGCAAAATGTCTCACCTGTAATTCCATAGCGGGCGCAGGTATATGCTTCTAATGCCTTGACCGCCCCCATATGCAGGGATGTGTAATCATATAATGTGTCGTCTAAATCAAAGATGACCGCCTTGAGCATAATCCAACCTTCTCCCTCTCGTCTCCGCAGCTTAGTACATCCGGCATCAACTGTCCCCACGCATTTTTGAACAGATCATGATGAGAATAAACAGCTGCACCAGCCCCGCTATACCGTCCTCCCACATAATCCCGTGGTAGAACAGCTCCTCAAATTGGGGGATATTATCCTCCGCAACGGCCTGAAAGTTAATATGTTTTCCCTCCAGTTCCTTGCCGTCAAACACTACTGTCTGATGCTTCAAATCGGTGCAATACGTGTGGCAGGCAGAAACGCCGTATTGCACCAGGTCGTTCACCACAGGCTCCAAGTCCACGGCTATATTGAGGGAGAGCTCCAAGCTCATACAGACGGCATGGCCTAAATCACAGCAGTCGGTTAATGTGCTGTCAAAATATCGGATACGCAGATCCGCGAAATCACGCTGTGGGTAGATGTACTTCTCCGCGTCAGGAATCCTTTTCTCAATCTGCTGGATGATTTCCTGATTCGTATAGCCCCGTTTTCCTGTGTCCCGCTTAATCTTCCAAAATCGGCGAAGGGTCTCATCTGTGTCCATATAGATCTTCAGATCCAGTGTTGCTCGCATCTGCGGAAGATACAGCGAATGGAGGCCACACAGGACAATATATTGCTTGGGTACAATCCTCTTCAGCTCTGTAAACCTGCCTGTTTTGTGGTCATAATCCACCCGGCGGACCATACTGCCCTCCCGTAAAGTGGCGATATCCTTTGCCTGACGGTATAAATAGTTGGCCTTGGGATCCAGATGGGTATATTGCTCCCACTCCGAACAGCCCCGCTGCCAGCGGTGGTCCCCGTCCCCCTCAATATACTGGATGAACCTGCTCCCGCCCAAGAGCGACTCAATATGCTTGAGCAGTTCACTCTTTCCGGTTCCGCTGTCCCCCGCGATCCCGATGGTAAGCGGCAAATTTTTGCGTTTATAGAGTGAGTTGCTGGCCACGCCCAAACGGTACATCTCTGCCACCAGGATAATCAGACACCCGGTCATTATAGTGAACGCAAAACTACAGATGTCCTTATTTCCAATCTTCAACCCTTGAAGGCTCCCGCCAAGAAGGTATATGTCCACAAACTCCGTCTGATGGCAGAAGATGAAGTAAAACAAATACAACAGATTGAAGAGCAAATAGATGGTCAGCATCTTATATTTGTTTTCGTTGACTGACTGGAAATAGAGCGTAATAAACGTGATAACCCAGACAAACCAGCCCGGCATTGGCGGTACACATACCAGAAAGACCACAAACAGGATGCCAGTCAGGCATATCAGCAGTTGGCCATTCATATGTTGTAGTTGAAATACCTTTAGATAAATAAAAACAACCGCAAGGATGGGGACAATCAGATGGACTGTTCCGTAATCAAAGAAAATCTGTTTTAATACATTCTGCTCCCTATTAAAAAACACAGACCAAACAAGCCCCTGTCCCCAAAAGGGCAACAGGACTCCGCAGAACACCCCAGCCGTGACACTCCCACTGAACGCTACAGCTCTAATCCCCCGTCTTTTATAGAGGTACATAAATAAAACCGGCACTGCTGCCAGTACATGGAGTTTTGTGGATAGCGCCAGTGCCAGGAAGGCCGAAAACAGCGCCAAGTCCCGGGCTGTGCTGCCATGAATCAGAAAATAGACAGAGAGTAGCAGCAATACGGTCGGGATAATATCCAACTGCCCGTGTATGTACGTTGCGTATAGGTTGATGGGGGATAGAAAATACAGTATCAGAACATATTTGACCCTGATCTTTGACATTTTTCTGAGAACTGCAAAGCCCACGCAGTCAAAGAGCAGCAGCGGCAGTTTAAAGAGAAAATTGCACCAAAATATGGACGTTGGGTGCAGCGCCGACAGCAGTCCACCGCCTATGCTCTCAATCAGCAGCATCAGCGGCGGGTAGGGAAAGGACGACAGCAGATGATTGTAATAGTAGTGCTCATATGGATTCAGATGTCCATCCACAAATGCGCTTACAAACGGTATAAACATTCTGTCCTGGTAGTCTGAGGAAAACATGCCCATCAGAAGGCATTTGAAAAGTATAATCCCTCCAACAGCGCAAAAGAGAAGTCTTTGATAATCCCTATCCCAGTCAATTTTCCGCGTCATGTTCTGTCTCCGCTACAGCAGGCCTTCTCTGGCAGCAAAACCGTGCCAGTATTCGAACGTGGCCTGATAGTCCTCATAATCTTTTGGGGTCCCCCAGCCTATGTATCGGTCAACCTCGAACACTTTTGCCCGATATCCGAGCTCCAATGCATGCTTGACAGCTTCATCAACATAGAACTCGTTGTTGATCCGATCATTTTCTGCAATCATCTTTTTCGCGGCTTCAACAAGCTGCCATCCATGCCGGAACCAGAACGTGGCAACAACCGCGTGATCCTTCCTAGGCGTGTCAGACAGGGCTTCTTTGATAGATACGCCAATGATATTGTCCGCTTGATCTGTTTTCATCCAGCCGTAGGCGGCTGGGTTCGCCAGGACCGCGTCATTGTTCCGGTAGGTGAACACGATTACATCCGCTTCTGCTTTCAGCGTTTGAAAACGCTCCTCTTGAATAACCATACCATTGTCACAGCCGGCAATCAGGAGCTCCTCCTCGCTGTCGATCCACTTCTCTGCCAGAAGGCAGGTGCAGGCTTGCCCCTCTGTCAGCTCCGACACGGAAATAAATCTTGCCCGAGGAAACTGCTTCTGAATGTGCGCCTGGGTGCCGTTTACGCTGTGAAAATCCCGCTCCACAAATATGAGATTGCTCCCATCGTCCTCTGCGCCCGGCAGACACCGCGCCGCGCAGACCACCATAGGCAGCTTCTCGCCGGTACGTACATCATAGGTTGGGATTGCCGGTTTGCTGATCGTATACCCGGCTTCCCGAAAGCGCTTGCCCTCTCCCGCCATTGGTATCAATATATTCATCGCTTTATTCCTCTCACAACGCCCATCCAATAGACAAACTCCCGCAAATCCTCCGGCGTGCCCCATTGGCAGAAATACTCCACATTCGTGGGGACCCAGACCTTCAGGCCGTCCTCTACCATAAAATTATAAGGCAGACTTGCATAAAACTCACCCTTTAACGTAACGCCGGCGTCAATCATCTTCTGACAGTATTTTTTCAGCGTCCGCCCATCCTTGAAGTAGTACACGCCCGGGGAGTGCCGCCCTTTTGTCTTATCCTGTTCAAAAGAATATTTTTCACGGATCTCCACTAGATTATTATTTGAATCGACTTTGCAGGAAGCATAAAGATTAGTCTCCGGCAGCAGATGGGGGTGAAACCCTGTGTAACATGGGATGCAGCCATCGCAGCCCCGTGCCGCTACATCTTTTTTGAACCGCGCCCAGTCCCAGGTCATATAGAAATCGCAGTAGTTGATGATGCTGGGAGCGTCGTCGTCAATAGCGTCCGCAACGCGCATTACGTCATAGACGGGGCCTTTCTTTATCCAATTCGAAATTGCAGCGATTTTTGCAGTTGGGGCAAGAGACAGCAGCAGCTCCCGCATAGCGGGGATCTGATCCAGATGTTCTTGTCTGCAAACAAATAGGATATCCGTTTCTCCCGGATACATCCTTGTGACAATCCATTCGATCATTGGCCTGCCTAAGACAGAGATAAACGGCTTTAATTCCTTGTAACCCGCGGCCGCAAATCGAGATCCATACCCTGTCATGGGAATAATTATCTGCATCTGATTTTCCTCAATTCTGTAATGTCTGGCGATATTTCTCCGCATCCCAATGAAGCAGAAAATTTTGCTCTTCGTCTGACAATAAATCACATTTTTGACTTATATTATTCCGCACTACCTGTGCGCTGAAGGACAGAACGCTTTGAATCTCCATTGCCTTCTTTACGCTTGGCGCATGAATATAGAGCGCGTTCTTCCACTCCACTATAGATATCGGGCCATTTTCTGATAAATGCCGGCGGATGGCATCTGACACATTTTCGCAGTCTGAAATCCGAAGCATCTTCTTCCCACAGTACACCAGGCAATCCGGGCAAAATTCGTGATGCCAGATGCCGCCAAGATCGTGATATGTACGCAGGACATTGGTATCTGCAACTGTCCAGATAATTCCGTCCTGTCCTGCACCACAAAATGCGTACCACAAGGCTGTGCTGTTATGGTATACCTTCATATCCAAGGAAAGATAGTCCTCTATTTTTTGAAGGATTTTCTCATTTCTTTCGATAACTTCCTCCGCAGCTTTTCCTGTCACAATCATGCCGTGGTTTTGCAGAAAGATCACCCTGCTGTCTCGTGTATGACTCTGGAGCATATTGCAGAAATACTCCTGCGCCAGCCGTACCCCCGGCGTTTTATAACCAACTATCAGCGCATCTGGAAACAGTTCTTTCAATGTTACCATTCCATCTCTGCGCATAGCAAGGATGTTGACTGCTATCGGGTGAGTGTGAAGCGTTAATACATCTGTAATCGCATGGAGGAACGTCTCAATAGAGGGTCGTCGTCCTTCAATTAAGGATTCTTCAAGGACCTGTTTTCCCATTTCTTCTGTTAGAGACCTATCTTGATTTTCCTTGAAAAAATCTGCGATTAACCGGTAGTTTACTGCCGAGTACCCGGACTGCGCAGTAACATCTGCGAGCTGGTAGCCAGAGGCCTTAATCAGCATTCGGTCCGTACTGACCTTGACTGAGGTATTTCCTCCGCCAGCCTGTACAAGGTCTTCACGCATTCCGGCGTAGTGGGAGATTTGTGTCAGTTCACGTATTGCCTCCATGTAGTTGTCTCCTTGAATGTGAGTTTACTATTATAACTGTCGTTATGCCAATAGTAGATACGACTGAAAAAATAATCGCTAAAGTTGAGATTGAGTCTTCATAGTGCAAAATAATTTTTTCATTAGGCATACTGTTTCTAATTCTCAAGTAACCTCGGTCATCACGTTCTATATCAAGCAGGTCGCCACTTGCCCCATAAGCCTTGTATTTCGCATTCCAAAGGAACTGTGTGTTAACAGTGCCACTAATTTCCTTAGTATTGCCAGTAATTATAATTCCATTAGGAATATCTTCTATGTGTAAAGGTTTACCAGTTTCGTCTGATACAAGGCTATATGTGCCACCCAGTTTGATGATTTTTATTTGCTCCTCTGACTCTATTATGTCAATAATCTTTATTTCTTCCAATTGGTCAAATATGTTGACAAACTCGCAGAATACATTTTCGTTGTTGTATTTTACAATTAAATGTTGAACCGCATTATATTTCAACTGCTCTTCCCATTTTCCCAAATCAATAACACCGTCTTTCACACGCTCAAGCCAATATGTTAGATTTACTGCATTAGCATATGAATATTCGCTAAAGTGCTGTGCTTCCGTAAAAATTTGATCACACACTTCATAACCTGCATGGTTAAAGGATAGATTGTAGCCGCCTAATGTGTACACATGAAAATAACATGGCCAATTTCGAATAAGGATCTTTTCCATGTCGTTGTTGAACCCTACATAAGTATCATTATTAGGACATTCAATTAGTGTGAGTGTGCGGTTTGTAAACTGCCCCCCCCCCCCGTCTCATTCCCACATATATTGATAGACGATATGTTAATTAGCGCTAAAAATGCACCTGCAATGATAACTATGCGTTTCCAGGGCCACTGTGTGCCTGCATAAATAAAGATAGTCATAATAAATAAAATAGGGATGAGAACAAAATAAGCTTTATGCAGATGTCGAAACCCATTGAATATGGGAAAATGGTACAATATATCTGCAATCAGAAACCCTCTGCCACATGTATAAAGTATCATTACAAATGCGCTTATCCAAAATGGGAGAATGACTTCTCGTCTATTATTTTTATTATCATGAATCATCCACCATCCTACTATGAATGAAATCATTAAAACACCGCAAAAGAAATATCTATTACCAAACCAAGGCGGAGTCAAAAAATCTTTTATCCCTAAGAAATTAAATAGCTGTTCAGGCAATATACCATACCAAAAAATATTTGTGGGCGACAGTGTATCCGCATAAAATGCGCTATTATGGGCCTCAAATGCTTGAGACGATCGCAGTGCCCGCAAACATAAAACAATCTGTGGAAAATTGAGCAAAAGCCCCATTGTCATATTTGTCATAAACTCTTTTGCCTGACAATATCGATGGCCTTTATCAGAGGCAAGGAAAAAGTTGGTAAGCGAAATCATTCCGTATACTGTATACCACAGTACACTGTATTGAATATTCCCTAAATAAATGGAGAAGCCTAGTAATATCCCCCAGTACACATATCTTGATCGTCCCTTAACACTAACAATTCCCCATAACATCAGAGCTCCCCAAAGCAGATTATTAAAAATATAGTACCAATATCCAAACGTATAAAACGCGCCTGTGCCAAACAGGCAAAACAGCAGTAAGTACCGTGCAGATCGATCAATTTCCATTTTTTTCATTGCACATTGATAGAACAATGCAGAAAGGACAGATACAAAAAAGATATAAACCGTAATGGTGTTGGAAACCTTCAAAGCGGCAGATGTAGCATATGCCAAAAGCATAATTGGATTCAGCAAGGAATATATACCCGTATCCAGCAGGTTTTCTCCGTTCATTATATGCATATCAAAGAAGTTTAACTTCCCTGTTTCCAGAAGCGAACGAAATGCATTATTAATAACTGGTAACCATTGCGCGTGGTTATCGTCATATAGGAATACATTTTCATTTCCATTTGAAATATACCAAAAGATTAAAAGCGGAATACCAATTACTGCCAACAAATCAGATAATGTGTATAATGATGTTTTTTGTTGCCTAATCATCTTCCTATCCCTTCCTCCCTCAATCACCATTCACTGTCATATTTGAGGAGAAATATGCATGGGCACTATTCCTTCTATACCATAGAATTTCTCTCGTGCAGGCATTGCAAATCATTCTTCAAGGCTTTGTCGGCCCCATCCTGCAAACGCGGACATTCCGGTTCCAGGTTCCTCCAACACAGTAAAAAGATGCGAATTATAGTAATATGGGTTTCCCGTATTCTTATTAATAAATTCGATGTTTACTGCATCATAACAAGGCTCATCTAAAATGAACCCCACAGTAAAACGATCATATTCTTCTATGGCCTGAACACTTTGCATCAGTGTATGGCTGCTGTCATAGACATTCATAATCACAGGATCAACTCCGCCTAAGTATCTTTTTGACGTATATACAGCTAATAATGGCTCTTCGCTTTCTAAGTTCAGGCTGCTGATAGGTTCTGCCACAGCAACTACTTTTGAAGGTCCTGATGAGAAGTGTCCGTCATAGCACCATACATCCTGATTACCATAATAATATGTTTTTGCATTTTTCAATAGGAATCCTCCTGCTGCCGTATTCGCCGGTATTCCATATGACTCATCTTCCAGGACATAGGAATACTCTGTCCAATTTAGCTGGCAAGATGTATTTGCTGAGATATTTTGTGGCTGAAAGGATAATCTCACAAGAAAAACCGCCCACAAAGCCATAGCAGCCATCTGATACCGTTCCTTTTCCCCACAGATACCGCTTGTTAGTACAATCATCAAAATTAACACCGCCGCGATCAGCGCTAAATAATTATTGCGCCCAAACGGATAGCCGGTTGCCATCATAAAACGCTGTAGTACAGCCATAAAATCATTGGATTTACTATATCCAATCAAATTTATCATGATGGTTCCAGCGCCAAACGCGCCAAGACATAAACATTGGATAGCTCTACCACTTTTCTGTTTAATCAGGTGAATGCCGATAACCACAATTACTATAATGAGTATTAAATTTATGAATCCGCCGGCAAAGTATCCCTGTGATTTATAGGACACAATTGTCGAAAGAATTGCCTGAAGCATCTCGTAAAAGGAGTCAAATACCACTCCCAAAACATTGCCATAATATGGAGGACGTTTTCCTGCTTCTCCCAATCCAGCAACATAATAAAGTAAAGATAAAATGCACCCGAAGCTATTGATTACCAAAAATCTTAATTTCCGCCGGCCAATGTTCTTTCTGCAATATATAATGTACAGTAAAAACGCCGGTAAAAAGGCACAAACCTGCGGTTTGCTGCAACACGCAGCAAACCCAATGATACAGTCTGCTATATAAATCCATCTAGGCGTCTTATCCATATTAGAGAGGAAGCACAGCGCAATTAGTATTCCTCCAATATAGGCGATATTGTGAAGTAAAAAAACACCACCACTTCCTGTTACAAACCCGGCTGTTGTTCCAAGGATGAAACAAATTAATATTCTGCTTTCAATACATCCATATTGAGATAATTCTGGTCTGACCAACTTTGCAGAAACGCAGGCCCAAAAAATTAGTACGAGCATTTGTAGAATAACCGGCGCTAATTGTACTTGTCCGCAGATTTTAACAACAAATATTGCTAAAACTCTGGGCAGTAATGTCCAGTATGCAGCATCATCCAGCATCAGCGCATCAAGACCTGACCGCTCTCGTGTCTGCCAAATAAAATTTGATGTGGTTTCCCAATAGGGTTCCGCCTGCCAGGAGTTTACCGGATTTTGTATGCAAACCGAACATATGATAAATCCAAGACACAGCCAATATAAACGCCGCTCCCTTTGGGGACTTTGTCCATAAATTGTTATGACAAAAAGGGCGGTTAAGACTACCATCATTCCCGCAAAGAAAAGGCATCCATAAAAATATGAGGGCGTTATACTTTCTAATGTGACTGGACTAACGATCTTCCGGCCCGAAATTGTAAGCCATAGATGGACTCCTGTAACAACAATAGCAGCTGTTGCAGCAATATTCTTTTTATAATCATTGAACAAGGGCTGTAAATTGAATGATACTAGAATGACCGCGCATAAGACGCAGTCAATTAGCAGTAAGACTGCAAAGTATAGGAAAAAGCGGCAGAATGAGGAAAACCTCCCTATGGGATCTGGTACCTCATAGGCTTTCCCATAGGATATTGACTCCTCAGAAGCTAAGACAAAATACATACTCTTTCCATTGCAGTTCACTCTGACCGACCCCTGGTTGGGGTCAGCATTAAAAACAAGCTTACGCACCCCTTTGGGCATTTTCAGCTCCAGATATGCACCGCTGTCAGCGCTATAAGTCCCGCTGGATGGGTCCTCTGTCCAGCCGTCGCTCTTGACCACTGTGTCGTATACACCATACCAGACATCATCGACAAATCCGCCCCGGTATGTCACGTTTCCCTCCGGTATGATTTGGAGTATCTCCGCCTCGTCCCTGTTCAATATATGAAACGCAACCAGTCCAACCATCATAACGCATAGAAAGATACACGCAGTTAATTTGCGTCCGTTTTTTAAGCGAGAAACAGTCATTTACACACTTCACCTCTATTTTTTATGTCCATTGGTGATCAGATCTGATGAGTCGAATGCTATTTTATCTGTCCCACAGGGCATGATGATTGTTCTTGGCTGTGCCAAGAACAATCATCGGACATGTCCGATGATTCCCTTTGATTATGTCACATCGTGAAGATGGCCGCCGCCTTACCACAGGGCCCTATCGCGGCTATCTCTCACTTAAAAATCGACTGTATTGATCGCAAATACCATCCACATCAGTCCCAAAAGCGATTTGTCTCCCACCATCCAGCCAAAGAATTTTGTCGCATAATTTTCGAATCTGATCCAAGGAATGGGACACTAAAATGGTTGTCGCACCGCCCGTAATGATCTCTTTCATCTTGTTTTCGCTCTTCCTGCGAAAAGCGCCGTCTCCAACCGAAAGAACCTCATCCAAAATCAAAATGTCCGGCTGCACTAGGCTGGCGATAGAAAAGGCCAGCCGGGACTTCATGCCTGATGACAGCTGTTTGAAGGGACGATCCTGAAAATCTGCAAGTTCCGCAAAAGTAATAATTTTATCATAGGTCTCATCCATAAACTTCCGAGTATATCCCAGCATCGCTCCCCTAAGATAGGTATTCTCACGAACAGTCAGTTCCCCATCAAAGCCGCTGGCCAGCTCAAGAAGAGCTGCAACATTCCCCTCTCGCCTGACCCATCCCTCTGTCGGTTCCATAATACCGGAAATAACCTTGAGAAGTGTAGATTTTCCAGCGCCATTGCTCCCAATGATGCCCAGCATATCCCCCTTTTCCAGCGCAAATGAAATATCTCGATCTGCCCAGAACTCGTTGATATGGTAATTTCCTTTGAGCCGGCGCATGATATACTCTTTCAGTCCGATATCCTTGAAATCGCCTGTCATGTACCGAATAGAAACCCTGCTGACTTCTAACACACTCATTTTCAAACCCTCATCATACATAGTATAAAAATCGTGTGTTGTATTTCTTGTACATCCAAAATCCCAGGCGCAGCACAGCCAGAACATAGACCAACATCAGAAGATGAAATCCAAGAGATGGCACCGCGGCCTCTAAAACAATCTTCCGGAAGTACCGGATATGCAGATAGACAGGATTGAGAAGAAATATACACTGAACGGTATAGGAATAAGATTCTATGGTGTAGAAAATGGCTGACAGATACATGAGCAGCAGGGTAAATACAGACCATAGATACTGAATATCCCGAAAGAAAACAAACAGCGCCGAAAGGATCAGGCCAAGGCCAATATTGAACAGCAGCAGCGTTACAACCGGATAAAGGAGACAAATGAACCTCCAAGTGACAACGACACCATCTAAGAGACAAAATATAAAAAAAACAATTAATGTAAGCCCAAAATTGATAAGGGTCTGCACATTTTTAGAGAACAGGAACAGATATTTAGGAACATTAACCCGTGTAAAAATGGATGCATTTTCCATAAGGGAGGTCATCCCTTGGCTGGTGGACTCATTAAAGAAGGAATAGACCACGTTTCCACAAAACAAGTATGTCGTGTAATGCTCCATATTTCTGCCGAAAAACTGGGTAAAAACCAGCCGCATGACCAGCAGCGTCAGCATAGGAGAGAGCATACTCCATGCCATCCCAAGCACGGTGCGCTTGTACTTCTTTTTGAAGTCCCGTTTGGCAAGTTCTTCAAACAGGAATTGATATTGCCGTAACCTATCCAGCGTGCTGTTAAATATATCCTTCATGAAAAATCCTCACAATTTGCCGCAGCATTGGGAAAATATCATGTTACCAGCTTTCTTAACGCTGGAATCCGCGCCATCAGGCTGACTTCCACAACACTGAGAAGGTAGTAAATCATGCAAAGTATCAGCGTCTGGATAACCCCATCATATACAGACAGACGCAGTCCTCCCATTTGGATGCTACCCACGGTCCAGATGTTAAAGGTATGGATAAAGTAGATTCCTACTGAATACCTGGAGAGTCTCTCAATCGCCCGCTTTGCTGTTTTGGGCAAATTCTCCAGCACCTTTCGATACTTGGCAGCCACTCCCACCAAACCGCAGGCATAGCAAACTGCCAGCAGCTGTGTTTCTGACAGAAATTTATCTGTTGCCGCCTGATGCGCATTGGAATAAATATTTGTAATTGCCAGTGTCCCTCCGAGACCTATAACAACAGCCCACAGTGAAACCAGTCCCAGCCTTTTCACGCTCTCCGCATTTTCATAAATGAGCCGGCCAGCAAACATGATTCCAATATAGGTCAGCGTCATGTATAATTGAAACGCATACAATGTTGAGGACACGTTAATATCCAGCAGCTTCAGGTATAAATCCAGCAGGCCCGGAATTCCCACTGTGAGCAGAACAAAATAAATCCGCTGTGCATTTGTCAGTGCGCGGTAGACCGCGCTGACAATCGGAGCAAACAGATAGAGCCACACAAGGAAATGTGCATACCACAGATGTCCGCTTGGTCCTCTCTTTACGGGAAGGCTCAGGATCTGGCGCAGAATGCTCTCTGATGGTCCCCACAGCAGCGCCTGTACAAAAATATATACCACATTCCAAACAACCAGCAAAATCAGAGCCTTCCTTACATTTCGCCATACCTTTGCGGCAGAGTACTCCCTCCCGATCAAAAGGATGCCGGATACCATAATAAAAATTGGGACCGCACATCGAGGCACCGTATTCAAAACCAGATACCCAATCCAGGGGGCGCTGCCCACCTGTGTATTCGCATATGGAGCTCCCACTGTGTGAATCAGCACCACCAATGGGGCTGAACAAACCTTCAGTACGTCGAGCCAGATCTCGCGGTTTTTCCCGCCTTCAAGGCCTCTCCTTCTCTTCTCTTCTCTTCTCTTCTCTTCTCTTCTCTTAAAGGCACTGCATACCGCTGCCATAGAAGCCAACAGGCCAAGCAGGCATAGAAGCAGAACTTTACCAGGTACCCGTATGCCGGATAGATGTCTCGCCGAAAGATAGCTCAACGTATGACCTCCTTCGCTGATGCCGGAGTAGCAGTCCACCTGATAGACAATAGAAAATAGATTTCCCTCCTGTACCTGGATGCGGCCACGCCACTTGTTCGTCTCAAACAGAATATCCACCTCTGCACCCGCCGGAAGCACGGCAGACACAGCGTTTCTCATATCGGAAGGCTGGTCATAGCTTCTCCACCTCAGGCGGCCTCCCTCATTGATCCAGCCCTCAGAAAAGATATCTGCTGCCTGGTATGACTCCCCATCCACAACAATGCCTGTAAGCACAATCTCCGAACCTTCCGCAGCTTCATTCCGCTGGTCCAGGGCCGTAACCGTTATTGTTCTCTCGCCGTTTGTCTGAAGAACGAGCATTGCGCAAAACACCGCTCCTATCACCATCAGAGCCGGAGCGGCCCTCTTGATGGTTTCATGCAGTGGCTTCGGATACACCAACAGTAAAACCAAGCACAGAAGCGCAGCGTCAATTAGAATTGTCATGATATTCAGACCGCACCTCCCCCTAAGCATTTACGAAGTTTCTGCCAGCAATCTTTCCAGAAATTCAGACACGCAGCTTCCCGAGCTGGTTTGCAATATCCTCATGTCTGCTTTGATATACAAACAGGATCAGATTATCCCGATACCAGGTCTCTATATTGTTGTCATTTCTAAAATACTGCCGGATTTCTATGGATTTATAATATCGCTTTTCAAATTTCCTGATCCAATATTCCAGGGGTTGTTCGTTGACATGTCCGTCTCCGTTCTGCCCTGGGTGAGCGGCAGAAAAGAGGATAACTTCCGAGGCGCTGCACAGACTGTCAACAAAGTCATCCGCAGCCTCTGGGCTAAGAGCCTGTTTAAAATCTATTGACAAAAGAGTGCGGGAGGCAGATAATAGAGAAAAACAAGCGGGAGTTGGGGGAAATGCGTCAATA
>OFGR01001798.1_pt1 | contig 15810 bp, 10 predicted proteins | sample 1521811 | NCBI WGS metagenome assembly OFGR01 (sample SAMEA3504098, study PRJEB24116) | mouse gut metagenome | biome: mouse gut; feature: mouse-associated habitat; material: faeces | place: Denmark | collected 2011
ACGCAGGACTCCGACTCCTGTAATGTGGGTTCGATTCCCGCCGGTTGCATTTTTTCTCTTATATTTGGGCAGATTTGTCCGTCAGGCTATCTATTATAGTATGCGGCAGTTTCATCATTCAGCAGATTTTCCAGAGATAAACAGTGCAGAAACAGGATGAATTTGGAAAGCGGGACGGCGCAGGCATGCCGCAGTATTTTGAAAACAGCAGTTACTTTAAACGTATTTTGGGATGAAGGTGCTTTTGCAGGAAAGTACTTTTTGCATAGATGAAGGAGGCAGTTTATGTCAGCCAGTAAGAATGAAAAAGAGAATAATCCGGAAATGAATGTAAACGGAATTAAAAATATATGTTCGAAATATAAGAAGTATATTGCGACAGGGGCCATGCTGGTGCTGTTATGCGTGGTAGTTGCCACCCTGGGCAAAAAAGATGGAACCGCAAAACCGGACGAAGGAAAGTCCGCTGTTACGAATGTGGATGAAAATACATCCACGGACGGGGCAGAAGTGGATGCGCATGAAGAAGTCAATGCGCTGTTCGGGGAATATTATACGCATTATGCAGCAGGGGATATTGAGAGCCTGGAAAAAATCGCATTTCCGATTACCGATACGGAAAAAAGCTATATCCAGATGTTCAGCAAGTATGTGGACAAATATGAAAATATCAAATGCTATACGACAAAAGGCATTTCAGACGGAGAGTATGTAGCCGTTGTCACGACGGAGATGAAATTAAAGGATATCGATACGGCAGCACCGGAGCTGGCTACCTTTTATGTGCGCAAAAACGAGAACGGCGTTTATATTGACAACGCCTACAGCTCGTTTAACCAGTCCAATGAGGAAAACAGCCGGGACACCGAGGTTAATGAGCTGATTACGGAATTCGGGCAGGACGCGGATATTATCAAGCTGCAGCGGGATTTCCAGGAAGGGTACGACAAAGCGCTTGAAAAGGACGAGGAGCTTAAGGTCATGATTACGTCCACGGTGCAGAGTGCCATTAAGGAATGGGTGGCGGCTGTCGGCCCGTCGGAAGAAGAAGGCGGTAAAGATACAGGGAAGGATTCGCAGGGCGGACAGGATAACCAGACGGAAGTAAAGACGCGCACGGCATATGCAAAGACAAAGGTGAATCTGCGAAAGAAGCGCAGCACAAGCAGTGAAATCCTGCAGACGCTCAGTCCGGGCACGGAAGTCACGATATACGGCACAAGCCGGGACGGCTGGTTTAAAGTCAAATGCAATGGCAAGACCGGATTTGTCAGCAAGGAATATATTGTATCAGACAAGTCCAAGGTAGAAAAGGAAGAACCGAAAAAAGAGACCAATGTAAAAACAAGAACCGCGTATGCAAAGACAACGGTCAATCTGCGGAAGAAGCGCAGCACAAGCAGCGATATTCTGATGACCATGAAACCTGGCACAAAAGTTACGATATACGGCACAAGCAAGAACGGCTGGTTTAAGGTCAAATGCAATGGCAAGACCGGATTTGTCAGCAAAGAGTATATTGTATCGGATAAATCCAAGGTGGAAAAGGAAGACAGCAGCTCCGGCACGAAAAAACGCGTTGCATATGCAAAGACAGGCGTAAATATGCGTAAAAAGCGCAGCACGGACAGTGATGTGGTACAGCTTTTAGATGCCGGCACAAAGGTCATGATATATGGCACGAGCAAGAATGGCTGGTTCAAGGTCAGAAGCAAAGGGAAGTTCGGGTATGTCAAGAAAGAGTTTATTGTGTCCAGCAAGGCAAAGGTGGATGAAATAGAACCGGAACAGCAGCCTTCGACTTCGACAGGACGGACTTATTATAACGAAGGCGATACGATTACGTTAACGGATTCTGTCAATGTGCGGGTATCCATGAGCGAAACCTCCGACAGGGTCGGCCTTGCCTATAAAGGGGATGTATTAACGGTTGTCATGAGTTATGCAGAAGGCTGGACAAAGGTTACATGGAACGGCCAGACAGGATTTGTAAAGACCGAGTATTTAAAATAAGCGTCAAAGCGGTTACAAAAAAGCGGCAGCTGTATGGAAAAAGCCGGTACACGGCAGTACAGCGGCCGTTTTTGGCGTATGAATGAGGTGGTTATTTATGGAAGAACAGGCATCCGGAATGCGGATAAATAAATATCTGAGTGCCCATGGCATCTGTTCGAGAAGGGAAGCAGACCGCGAAATAGCCGCGGGAAACGTGCGGATTGGAACAAAAACAGCATCGGCCGGAGACCGGGTATTTCCGGGGGATGCGGTTTATTTTCAGGGCAGGCTGGCAGATGCTTCGCCGGAGCATATTCTGCTGGCGGTCAATAAGCCGAGGGGAATTGTCTGTACGGCAGAGAAACGGGAAAAGGATAATATCGTGGATTTCCTGAATTATCCGGAGCGTATTTATCCGATAGGCAGGCTGGACAAGCAGTCGGAAGGGCTGCTGTTAATGACAAATGAAGGCGGGCTTGTCAATAAAATCATGCGCTCCGGCAATCACCATGAAAAGGAGTATCTGGTTACGGTTCATAAAAACGTAACCGATGAATTCCTGCGCGGGCTGGCTGGCGGGGTGCCCATCCTTGGTACCATGACGCGCAGGTGCAAGGTAAAGCGCACGGGAAAACGCAGCTTTCAGATGATACTGACACAGGGAATGAACCGGCAGATTCGAAGAATGTGTGAATATTTTGACTATCGTGTGGTAAGCTTAAAAAGAGTAAGGATTATGAATATACACCTGGGAGACCTGGCGCCCGGTGCCTGCCGGAATGTCACGCCAAAGGAGCGGGAGCGCCTGATGCAGATGCTGGAAGCATCTTCCAATGATATGGTGAAATTTGAAAACAGCAGCATGGACAGGCAGCTGTGGGAGGAGGAAGAATGAACCAGGCAGACAGATATGCACAGTTAAAAGAAACGATTCAGTACCATGCAGACCGGTATTACAATCAGGATAACCCGGAAATTACAGACCGGGAATATGACGAGCTGATGATGGAGCTGCGGGCGCTGGAACAGGAGCATCCGGAATTTATCACGCCGGATTCTCCCTCACAGCGGGTCGGCGGGAGCGCAAAGCGGGAAGCAGGCGTGCTGGTACGCCATAACGTGCCGATGTTAAGCCTGCAGGATGTTTTTTCCAAAGAAGAAGTGACAGAATTTGTAACCGATATGCAGCAGCAGCTGGAAAATCCCGAATTTGTGGTCGAGTATAAAATCGACGGCCTGTCGCTCGTGCTCCGCTATGAAGACGGCCTGCTGAAGCTGGCGGAGACAAGAGGGGACGGCATTAATTTCGGGGAAGACGTGACTGCCAATGCAAAGGTCATTAAAGATGTAAAAAAGAAATTAAAAGAGCCGCTTGCATACCTGGAAATCCGGGGCGAGGTTTACATGACGAACGAGGATTTCCAGAAAGTGAACGAGCGCCAGGAACTGGCCGGAAAGCGGACGTTTGCAAACCCGAGAAACTGTGCGGCCGGCACGCTGCGCCAGCTTGATACGGCAGTGACAAAGGAGCGAGGGCTTTCGATGTTTGTCTTTAATATCCAGCAGGAGCGCGGGGGTGCGTTTGAAACACATACACAGGGGTATGAATACCTGATCCGGCAGGGCGTGCGGGTCATTGATGATTACCGCGTGTGCCATACCGCGCAGGAAGTATGGGATGCCATCTGCGCCATCGGGGAAAACCGCGGGAACCTGCCGTATGATATTGACGGTGCAGTGGTCAAGCTCAACCGCATTGCAGACCGGGAGCTGCTCGGGGCAACCTCCAAGGTGCCAAGATGGGCGGTTGCTTATAAATACCCGCCGGAAGAAAAAACAGCCAGAATTCTGGATATCGAGGTATCGGTTGGAAGGACGGGCCGGATTACGCCGACGGCTGTGTTTGAGCCGGTGCGCCTGTGCGGGACGAGTGTTTCCCGGGCGACGCTGCACAACCAGGATTTTATTGACCAGCTGGATGTCGGCATCGGGGATTATGTAAAGGTCTACAAATCCGGCGAGATTATTCCGAAAATCCGGGAAGTATTAAAAGACCGGCGCGAACCGGGCGTCAGGCGCTACCAGCTGCCGGACACCTGTCCGGTATGCGGCACGAAAACCATCCGGGAAAAAGATACGGCGGATATCCGCTGTCCGTCCCCGTCCTGTCCGTCACAGGTAGAACGGCGCATTATTAATTTTGTCAGCCGGGATGCCATGGACATTAAGGGATTTGGGACGGTTTATGTGGAGGAGCTTGTAAGGCGCGGCTTCCTGAAAGACATTGCGGATATTTTTGTGCTGAAAAACCACCGCAGCACGTTAATCGAAGAAGGCATTATCGGAAAAGAGAAAAATACAGATAAGCTGCTGGATGCCATAGAAGGTGCAAAGACACGGGATGCCTGCCAGCTGCTGACCGGCTTTGGCATTCCGAATGTCGGAAAAGCCGCAGCAAAGGCAGTTATGAAGCAGTTTGGCACGATTGAGCGTCTTTCGCAGGCATCGCAGGAACAGCTGGTTGAGGTGCAGGACATCGGGGAAGTCAGTGCCGGATGCATCCGCAGCTTTTTTGAGGATGCAGCAAACCAGGAAATGCTGGAACGGCTCCGGGCAGAGGGCGTGAATATGGCACGCATCGGCCAGGAAGGCGAGAGCGAGTGCCTGAAGGGCAAAACGTTTGTAATTACCGGCACGCTTCCCGGCATGGACAGGAAAAAAGCTGCGGAGCTTATAGAAAAAAACGGCGGAAAGGTGTCCGGCTCCGTGTCGAAAAAAACGTCCTTCCTGCTGGCCGGTGAAAACGCCGGCAGCAAGCTGGCTAAGGCGGACGAGCTCGGCGTGCAGGTGCTCAGTGAACAGCAGCTGCTGGAAATGATAAAAGGCTAGAGCAGGCTTTTATGCTGTTTCCAGTAAGAAGCCCGTTCTTCGTACTGCGCATTCAGCCATTGGGCGATTTGCGGAATGCTTTCTTCGGTAAATGCAAAGGTCTTGTATTCCCTGCATTCATCCGCGGTTTTTTCGAAACAGTACGGGCCGGGAAATATCCAGGCTTTGAATATATCGGTTTCGTTTTCGGATGCTTTTTCGATATAATAGCGCATGCCGTTTATGCTGCCTGTGTATGGCGATTTCTGGTAGAACGGGATATGGAATAAATCGGAGCTTTGTACCATGGCAGAACCTCACTTTTCCTAAAATCTGGCCGGGATATTAATATCCGGTATTATACGCAATTATTATAAGAGATTTTAGCAGGCTGTGCAAGAAAATTTATGCCAGACGGTTGTGATTTTAAAATAATTCTGATAGAATAAGACTAATGAAAAACCGTGCAGCAGAACAGGCATGAAAGCTGCTGTTATGCAGGAGCAGGGCCTGGGACTTAAGAAAGCGCTGATTATAGCAGGAGGAAATCAAATGGCAGAAGATAGAAAGGTATACAGCATTAAGGAAGACAATCTTGGCGAGGTAAATATTGCAGACGAAGTCGTTACGATTATTGCCGGGCTGGCAGCTACGGAGATAGACGGTGTCAGTTCCATGGCGGGCAATATTACGAATGAGCTGGTATCAAGGCTTGGCAGGAAAAATCTGGCAAAGGGTGTCAAGGTCGATGTCGTGGACGGCAGCGTGACGGTGGACGTTGCTTTGAATATTGCATACGGATATGCAATTCCGGATATTTCCGCAAAGGTACAGGAGAAAGTCAAAACAGCAATAGAGACAATGACAGGGCTGGAAGTCAACGCCGTAAACGTGCGGATTGCCAGTGTTGATATGGGAAGCAGCAGGTAGCATGCGCAAAAGCTGGGAGTGTCATTGCGGCACTCCTTTTCTTCTAGAGCGTGTTTGAAAAATGCTTTTCGTGAGATGTACCCTGAGGGGCATGCTATGCTTCACAGTTTGTGGAGAATTTATCCCAAATTTATGAGGCATAGCAGGCTATGTTGATTAAATTTGGGATAAATTTTCCGTTGTGAGATTTAAGGAGGAAAAACAGAATGGGAAAAGTTAGACGTGTATTTGCTGAAAAAAAGCCGGACTTTGCGGTGGCGGCGAAGTCTTTGAAGCATGAAATCAGGCATTTTCTTGGCGTGGAGGGCGTCACGGATGTGCGGGAGCTGATTCGGTATGATGTGGAAAATGTTTCAGACGGAATCTTTGAAAGAGCGAAAATAACGGTTTTTTCAGAGCCGCCTGTAGATGATATTTATGAAGAAACGTTTGATGCAAAGGGCGGGCGTGTATTTTCGGTAGAATACCTGCCGGGGCAGTTTGACCAGAGAGCGGATTCTGCGGAGCAGTGCATCCGCCTGCTGGGCGCTGACGAGGAGCCGGTTATCCGCACGGCAGTGACGTATATTATTTCGGGGGATATCAGTGACAGCGAATTTGAAGCAGTGAAAAAGCACTGCATCAATCCGGTGGATTCCAGGGAAAGCGGGGACGAAAAGCCGGAAACACTGATTCAGGAATTTGAAGAACCTGAGGACGTCCTGATTTTTGAAGGATTTACCGGCATGGATGAGCCAGCCCTGCGGGAGCTGTATGAATCCCTGAACCTGGCGATGACCTTTCAGGATTTCTGTCACATCCAGAATTATTTCCGCGGAGAGGAAAAGCGCGAGCCTTCCATGACGGAAATCCGGGTGCTGGACACTTACTGGTCAGACCACTGCCGCCATACGACATTTTTAACCGAGCTCAAAGACGTTACATTTGGCGAGGGATATTACCGCAGGCCGCTGGAAGATGCCTATCGGGATTATATGCGTACCTTTGAAAACCTGTATGAGGGACGCAGCGATAAATTTGTCTGCCTGATGGATCTGGCACTGATGGCGATGAAGCGGCTGAAAAAGGAAGGAAAGCTGAATGACCAGGAAGAATCGGATGAAATCAATGCCTGCTCGATTGTCGTTCCGGTGGAAATCGACGGAACCAGGGAAGAATGGCTGGTGAATTTTAAAAATGAGACGCATAACCATCCGACGGAAATCGAGCCGTTTGGCGGTGCTGCAACCTGCCTGGGCGGCGCTATCCGTGACCCGCTTTCGGGACGCACGTATGTGTACCAGGCGATGCGCGTGACCGGTGCCGCAGACCCAACCCTGCCAGTCAGTGAAACGCTGCCTGGGAAGCTGCCGCAGAAAAACCTGACACGCGGCGCGGCAAAGGGCTATTCGTCCTATGGCAACCAGATTGGGCTTGCGACGGGCTATGTCAAAGAGATTTACCACCCGGATTATGTGGCAAAGCGCATGGAAATCGGGGCGGTGCTGGGCGCTGCGCCAAGGTCTGCGGTGCAGAGGCTCAATTCTGACCCGGGTGATATTATCGTGCTGCTTGGCGGGCGTACCGGGCGTGACGGGTGCGGCGGTGCAACCGGTTCTTCCAAAGCGCATACAGCCAAATCGATTGATACCTGCGGTGCCGAGGTGCAAAAAGGGAATGCACCGACGGAACGCAAGCTGCAGCGTCTGTTCCGAAGGCCCGAAGTGTCTCATATCATTAAAAAATGCAACGATTTCGGGGCAGGCGGCGTATCGGTAGCTATCGGCGAGCTGGCAGACGGGCTGCGCGTGGAGCTGGACAAGGTGCCGAAAAAATATGCCGGGCTGGACGGCACGGAAATCGCGATTTCCGAATCCCAGGAGCGCATGGCCTGTGTCATTGCACCAAAAGACGTGCAGCAGTTTCTGGATTATGCAAAAGAAGAAAACCTGGAAGCGGTACCGGTGGCAGAGGTGACGGAAGAACCAAGGCTTGTGCTTATCTGGCGCGGCAGGGAAATTGTAAATATTTCGCGTGCCTTTCTGAATACGAACGGGGCACACCAGGAAGCATCCGTTGCTGTGGAAATTCCGTCCAGGGAAGAAAATTTCTTTGAAAAGCTGGAGACTGCGAAGGTGCAGGAAGACCTGGCGGCAGATGATATCCGTGCCGCATGGCTGGACACGCTCAGTGACCTGAATGTATGCTCGCAGAAGGGGCTTGTGGAAATGTTTGACAGTTCCATCGGGGCAGGCAGCGTGCTGATGCCGTATGGCGGCCGTTTTCAGATGGCTGAATCACAGGTTATGGCGGCAAAGCTTCCGGTGCTGCATGGAAAGACGGACACGATTACGATGATGTCGTATGGCTTTGACCCGTATCTGTCGAGCTGGTCGCCGTACCACGGGGCTGTGTATGCCGTGCTGGAATCGCTGTCAAAGCTTGTGGCAGCCGGCGGTGAAATTACCGGGGTGCGGTTTACCTTCCAGGAATATTTCCGCAGGATGAGTGCCGAGCCGTCCAGGTGGAGCCAGCCGTTTGCAGCACTGCTTGGTGCCTATGCAGCACAGATTGGGTTCGGGCTTCCTTCGATTGGCGGCAAGGATTCCATGTCCGGGACGTTTGATGAAATTGACGTGCCGCCGACGCTTGTTTCCTTTGCCGTAAATGTGGCAAAGCAGCAGGATATTATTACGCCGGAGCTGAAATCGTCAGGAAATAAGCTGGCTGTATTTTCCATCGAGAAGGATGCATATGACCTGCCGGTTTATGAACAGGTGAAAAAACTGTATGCTGTGATATACAGCTGTATCGGAGCAAACCAGATAACTTCTGCATATGCGCTGGATGGAAGGGGAATTGCCGCGGCCGTGAGCAAAATGGCATTCGGAAACAGCCTTGGCGCGACGATTTATACAGAGGCGCTTTCAAAAGAAGGACTGTTTGCACCGGGATTTGGAAATATCCTGGCAGAAATCCCTTGCAAAGAAGAACAGAATATCCTGGCAGCAGTCAGGGCAGCCGGACTGGAGCAGTATGTTACGGTGATTGGCGAAGTCAACAGGGCCGGCGTGTTCAGCTATGGGGAGACGACGATTTCCATGGAAGAAGCGCTCCGTGCATGGACCGGAACACTGGAAAAGGTATTCCCGACCGTTGCCGTGGAAGGAAAAGAGACGGTAAAAACAGGCATTTACCGCGGGGACAGCGTGTATGTCTGCCGGCATAAGACAGCGAAGCCGTCCGTATTTATTCCGGTATTTCCGGGCACAAACTGCGAGACGGATTCGGCAGGGGCTTTTGAGCGGGCCGGGGCCGATGTAACGGTTCAGGTATTCCGTAATTTAAGCAGCCTGGATATCCGTGATTCCGTGGAAGCTTTTGAACGGGCAATCAGCCAGTCGCAGATTCTGATGTTCCCGGGCGGGTTTTCCGCGGGCGACGAACCGGAAGGCTCGGCCAAGTTTTTTGCCAATGTATTCCGCAATGAACGCATCCGGGAAGCAGTCATGAAGCTGTTAAACGAACGCGACGGGCTGGCGCTTGGCATCTGCAACGGATTCCAGGCACTGCTTAAGCTGGGACTGCTGCCATATGGGGAAATTAAGGAACAAAAAGCAGATTCCCCGACACTGACTTATAATACCATCGGACGCCATGTGTCCAAAATGGTCTATACAAAGGTGGTGTCCAATAAAAGCCCGTGGCTTGCAAAGGCAAAAATTGGCGGCGTCTATGTTATTCCGGCTTCGCATGGCGAAGGACGCTTTGTGGCTTCGAAGGAATGGCTGGAGCAGCTGTTTGCAAACGGTCAGGTGGCAACCCAGTATGTAAACGAAAACATGGTGCCGACCATGGATGAGGAGTGGAACGTGAACGGCTCTTATATGGCAATTGAGGGCATTACCAGCCCGGATGGCCGCATATATGGCAAAATGGCACACGCAGAGCGTTTCGGGGATTCGACAGCGGTCAATATTTACGGCGAACAGGATATGAAGCTGTTTGAATCGGGAGTGGCATATTTTCAGTAAGCCGGATGAACTGGCAGGGAGGAGCGCATGGCATTATACCTGAATACAAATGCGTCATGCAAAGATTTTCAGATGCTTTGCAGCAGCAGATACTTTGTGGATAAATCTGCCATCATAGAAAAAATCAATGAGCGGATAAAAACAAAGAACCGGTTTTTGTGCATTACCAGGCCGCGGCGCTTTGGAAAAACCTCGGTGCTGCATATGCTTGGGGCATATTATGGAAAGGCATGCCCCTGCAGGGAACTGTTCGATTCCCTGGACATCAGCAGGAGCAGGGATTATCCGGTGCACCTGAACCAGTATCATGTCATCAGCTTTTCCCTGAATGAGCTGCCGGGACGGGGAAATTCGTATGAGGATTATATCGCTCACTTTGATACAGTTTTGCGCAGTGATATCCTGGAAGCCTATCCGCAGCTTGGGAATACCGGGACTGGCAGCCTGCCGGACCTGCTGGCGGCCACGGGTGATGAGTTTGTCTTTATTATCGATGAATGGGATTATATTTTCAGCCATGAATTATATCCGGAACATCAGAGGGATTTTCTGGAATATTTAAGAAACCTGCTCAAAGACAGGCCTTATGCGGCGCTTGTATATATGACGGGCGTGCTGCCAGTCCAGAAATACAGTACGGGTTCTGCGTTAAATATGTTTGATGAATATACGATGCTTCATGATGCAGTGTTTGATTCTTATTTTGGGTTTACAGAGCAGGAAGTGCAGATGCTGTGTGCCAGGCAGGAGCGGCTGAAACCGGATGAGATTTCAGAATGGTATGACGGATATGCAGCAGACGACGGCAGCAGGATATACAATCCGCGTTCCGTCGTGCTGGCCCTGATGAACGGCAGGTGCGGCAGCTACTGGACAAGGACCGGCAGGATGGATGAAGTGCTGTTTTTCCTGAAATATAACATTGGCGCAGTCCGGGATGATGTGATAAAAATGGTGAACCGGATGCCTGTACGGATGGAAATATCCGAGGAATATTCTGCCGGGCAAAAGCCCCCTGCAGACAGGGAAGAAATTTATGCAGCGATGATTGGATATGGGCTGCTGGCCTATCATGATGGGGAACTTTCCATACCGAATCGGGAACTGATGCTGGAATTCCAGAAGGCATTGAAGGATGAGGGTTTCGGATATGTGGCACAGCTTGTCAGAAATTCTGAGAAAGTGCTTGATGCAGCCTTACAGCAGAAGGCAGAAACGGTTGTGGCATATCTGCATGATATTCACAACAGTGAGATTCCAATCCTGCAGTATAACGATGAAAACAGCCTGTCCTGTGTGGTGACGCTGGCATTTCTTTCTGCGAGAAATAAATACCGGATGGAGCGGGAGGAAAAAAGCGGGAAAGGATTTGCGGATTTTATTTTTTACCCGAAAAGGGAAGGCTGGCCGGGAATCATTTTGGAACTGAAGGCTGACAGCACGCCGGAAGCTGCCATCCGCCAGATAAAAGAGCGGGAGTATGCACAAAAGCTGAAACGGGAAGGCGTAAGCAGGATTCTTTTGGTGGGAATCAGCTATGATACAGCCAGAAAAGAGCACCGGTGCAGTATTCAGGAAGATGCTGCAGGGACGGCTGGGGACTGAAATCCGCAAAGCTGCTGGAACATCCGGAGCCAGAGGCTGTGAACAGAAGCTGGCAGAAGCAGCAGTCTGCCGGAAATAAGGAGCTGCCGGACAGGAAGCGCTGAAAAAAGGCCTGCCGCATGAAGAAGACAGCATGCGGCAGGCTCTTTTTTTAGAAATTATTGTGCAGGCAGGGATGCTGGTGCCTGTTTTTATACATATCCCATCAGCCCCGGCAGGAACAGGGAAATCTGCGGCACGTATGTTACAAGCAGCAGTACGGCAAAGATTGCCGCAAAATAAATCAGCAGCTGGCGGATAACGGTCTCGATTTTGACCCCGCCGACTTTTACGCCGACAAACAGGGTTGTTCCGACTGGCGGTGTAATGGTTCCGATACAGAGGTTAAAAATCATCATAATGCCAAAGTGTACGGTATTCATGCCAAGCGCCTGGCATACCGGAAGGAAAATCGGTGTAAAAATCAGGCAGGCCGGCGTCATGTCCATAAATGTCCCGACTACGAGCAGGATAACGTTAATCATCAAAAGGATGACATAGCGGTTATTGCTGACAGATAACAGCCCGGTCGAAACCAGTTCCGGAATATTTGTAAACGCCATGACCCATGACATAATCGAGGACACGCCAATCAGGAAAATAATAATGCCGGTCATTTCTGCGCTGTCTTTTAAAATCTGCGGCAGGTCCTTGATTTTAATGGACTCATAGCCAAACAAAGACAGCAGAAGGCTGTATACGACGGCGACAACGGAGCCTTCCGTGGCAGTGAAAATACCGCCGATAATGCCGCCGATAACAATAATAATCAGCAGCAGGCATGGCAGTGCCTGCAGGAAAATATTCCATTTTTCCTTTGCCGTAAAGGTCTCGGAGCTGCGGTAGCCTCTTTTTTTGGCAATGCAGAAAATGACAGTCATGCAGGCAAGCCCCCAGAGGATGCCTGGAATATAGCCGGCCATAAACAGGGCTGCAACGGAAGTGCCGCCACTGACAAGCGAAAAGGTAATCATAACATTGCTTGGCGGAATTAAAAGCCCGGTCGGTGCAGTTGCCACGTTTGCCGCAGCAGAAAAATCCGGGTCATAGCCTTCTTCTTTTTCAATCGGCCCGATAATCGAGCCCATGGCAGAGGCTGCCGCCGTGCCGGAGCCGGAAATTGCGCCAAAAAGCATGTTGGCCAGCACGTTTGTCTGTGCCAGGGCGCCAGGCGTGCGTCCGGTCACGACTTTTGCAAGGTTAATCAGGCGCACGGCGATGCCGCCTTTATTCATCAGGTTGCCTGCCAGAATAAAAAACGGGATGGCTAACAGGCTGAATACGGAAATGCCTGAAAAAATACGCTGTGCCCCGGTCAGTACGGCAACGCTGGTCTCCATAATCGGCAGGATGGCGCATATCGAAGATATGCCAAGGGCTACGGCAATCGGCACGCCGGCCAGCAGCAGGACTGCCAGTACTATTAATATAATTAATCCACAAACGAGTGCAGTATTCATATGTATCTCCTTTCAGGTTAGTCTGATTCCCGGCTCTGTGCATCCTGCTGTGGAGCCGTGCACAGGCTGATAATATTTAAAACTGCATAAATGCAGATCAGGACGCCGGACACAGGGATAATGGTGTAAACAACACCCATTGGAATGCCAAGGGATGCCGTGGACTGCGTCATCGTAAGCTGAGTAATTGTAATTCCGCCATAAATCAGCACGGTGGCAGCCAGAAACAGAATCAGGATTTCTGCCAGGATGCTGAGTATCTTCTGCCCGCCAGGGCCTGCCTTATCCGCCATAAATCCCATGCGCATATGGTCGCGCTTTCCGAATACATAGGCGCTGGATAAAAGCGCCATCCAGGTAAAGCTGTAGGTAAGCAGTTCTTCTGAAACGGTGCTCGGGCTTCGAAAAACAAAGCGGGTTACAATCTGGTAAGTTCCAATTACGACCATGGCTGCAAAAATTACGGCACATGCCGAGCTTAAAGCCACATCGATTCCCCTGCGGATTTTGTGCAATGCTTCCATTTCTTATCCCTCCTGTGTGTGCCTGGTATTGACTTCCTGGATATGGTCATACAGCTCCTGAATATGCGGGTTTTCATCCAGCATTTCCTGCTGTACGGAAGATACCTTGTCCTTGAATGCCTGGACGTCCACTTCTATAAATTCTACGCCCATCTGGTCTTGTGCAATGGCTTTTGCTTCTTCTGCCTGTTCATCCCAAAACTGCATTTCCTGTTCGGTAGAAAGCAGCGCGGCATCCCGGAAAATGGCATATTCTTCTTCACTCAGCCCCTCTAAAAAGCGCAGGTTGCCAATCAGCATGTCGGGAACCATCTGGTGCATATTGTAAGAGTAGTATTTGGCGACCTCGCCGTGCTTGTTATTGGTCAGGGCAAGCTCGTTATTTTCTGCGCCGTCGATAACGCCCTGCTGGATAGCTGTGTAAACTTCGCCAAAGCTCATCGGGGAAGCAGCTGCACCAAAAGCGTTTGCCATGTTTACGCTGGCCGGGCTCTGCTGCACGCGCATTTTCAGGCCTTTCAAATCGTCCGGCGTATGAATGGCTTTTTTGGCATAAAAGCTGCGTGTTCCTGCATTGTACCAGGTCAGCACGCGGAATCCGGCCTCATTGGTCGATTCATAGACGGATTCCATATATTCGGTATCGTTCATTACCTCGTGGTAGGCTTCTTCGGATGTAAACAAATACGGCATGCTGAATACCTCGTAGACATCGGCAAAATTTTCCAGGTTTGCCGTGCCGGCTACGACAAAGTCAATCGCGCCTGTCTGTGTCAGCTCAATTGCCCTCTGGGCACCGCCAAGCAGCTCGTTCGGGTAAATCTGGATTTCGTATTTGTCGCCAAGCCGTTCTTCAATATATTCCTTGAAGGCTAACAGCCCTAAATGTTCCGGGTGCGTCTCGGACTGCGCATGGGAAATCCTGACAATCCGTTTGCCGCCGGTTAAGGAAGCGCAGCCGGACAGCCCGCACACGGCACAGAGTGCAAGTCCTGCACTGAGCAGGGCGGCGCATAATTTTTTCAATCCGCTCATATCTTTTTTCCTTTCTGCTGTTTATAAATGCTGCTGCAGTCATGCTTTTTATAGCTGCATAAGCTTCACTGCAGCATTGTATATCGAAACTGTATAACCCCATATTTCTAAATACCTGTTTATCTGTGCATGCAGGCTTATAAAGTCACGCCCTGTTTGAAAATGGCCATATCGTGGAAGCCTGCCTGTTCGCTGCACACCTTTTTCCCGGATGCAACGGCCAGCACATAGTCAAATAATTGCTGTCCCATTTCTTCGAATCCGGCATTTTCCGCCAGTACCCCGGCGTTAAAATCAATCCAGTTCTTTTTCTTTTCTGCCAGCGTGCTGTTGCTTGAAATTTTGACGGTTGGCACAGGCGAGGCAAACGGCGTCCCGCGCCCGGTCGTAAACAGCACAATCTGTGCACCGCTTGCAGCCAGCGCTGTCGATGCGACAAGGTCATTTCCCGGTGCGGACAGGAGGTTCAGGCCGTGTTCCTTTACACGCTCTCCATACGCAAGGACACCGCGCACAGCGGCGCTGCCCGATTTCTGCGTGCATCCCAGGGACTTGTCTTCCAGCGTGGAAATGCCGCCTTTTTTATTTCCAGGAGACGGGTTTTCATAAATCGTCTGGTTATTATCGGTAAAATACTGCTTGAAATCATTAATCAGGGACACGGTCTGCTCAAACAGCTCCCGGGAAGCGCAGCGGTTCATTAAAAGCGTTTCCGCCCCGAACATTTCCGGTACTTCGGTCAGGATGGTCGTGCCGCCCCTGCTGACTAGAATATCGGAAAACCGTCCGACAAGCGGGTTGGCGGTAATGCCGGAAAATCCGTCGCTGCCGCCGCATTTCATGCCGATGACCAGCCTGGAAGCACTGATTTTTTCCCGCTGAAAGCCGGCGGCATAGGAAATCAGCTGATTTAAAAGCTTTGCGCCTTCTTCCATTTCGTCTTCACATTCCTGGCAGACAAGGAATTTCACGCGGTTTTCGTCATAGTCCCCGATATAGCGTTTTAATTCGCCGATATTGCTGTTTTCGCACCCTAAGCCGAGCACCAGGACTCCGCCGGCATTTGGATGATGCACCAGGTCTGCCAGGATGGTACGCGTGTGCTCCTGGTCTTCGCCCATCTGGGAGCATCCATAAGGGTGTGGAAATGCAATGACTTCCCCCACGCTGCCATGGATGCGCTTATTTGCGCTGTCTGCCATGGACTGTGCGATGCTGTTTACGCATCCGACGGTCGGGATAATCCAGATTTCGTTGCGCACGCCGGCGCTGCCGTCCGGGCGCAGGAAGCCGTCAAAACAGGCTTCTTTGCAGTCCTGCCCGGACGCGGTGCCGGCTGCC
>OFGR01001803.1_pt1 | contig 15792 bp, 14 predicted proteins | sample 1521811 | NCBI WGS metagenome assembly OFGR01 (sample SAMEA3504098, study PRJEB24116) | mouse gut metagenome | biome: mouse gut; feature: mouse-associated habitat; material: faeces | place: Denmark | collected 2011
TAACCAATCTTTTGTAAAATTTCAAGTAGCATTGTGAAGATTGTTAAAATTTTTTTTGTAAACTGGTAACAGTCAGACAGGCTGGCCTGTGACAAACAAAATTCATGGAAATTGTTTTGCAACGGATTAATTGTTCCTGCACTTGCAAAGCGTGCAGATTCTGCATATAATAACGGTACAGGCTGGCATTATCAAAGAAAGGAGTTTTTTCATATGGCTGATACAGAAACTATAACGTTAAACATAAACGCAGAATTAAAAGAACAGGCTGCTGCTCTTTTTCAATCCCTTGGCATGGATTTGAGCACAGCAACCGGAATTTTTTACCGGCAGGCTTTGCGTTACCAGGGACTGCCCTTTGAGGTCCGTCTTGACAATCCAAACGAAATAACCCGTGCTGCAATGGAAGCGGCAGAAAAAGATGAAGACATGTACGGCCCGTTTGACAGCGCTGCTGCATGCATGGAGGCTCTCAATGCTTAAACCGGAATTTACAGGGCAGTTTAAGCGGGATTATAAGCAGGCAGTAAAAAGGGGCTGCAATCCCAAAAAACTGGAAACGGTCATCTCTCTTTTGTGCAATGAAAAGCCTTTGCCAGAATCATGACGGAACCATGGCCTTTCGGATTTAAAAAACTATAAAAATATGCGCGAATGCCATATAGAACCAGACTGGCTGCTGATATACAAGGCTGAATATAAAACCCTGATTTTAAAATTGATTCGGACAGGCACACACAGTGATTTGTTTTAATGCTGCGTTTTGAAATGAAGGTCATAAATGAAAGAAAGGAGTTTTCTTATGTACTGGGACACACATATGCACTGCCATTTTTCCGGTGATTGTGAAAGCACGCCGCAGTCTATGGTGCAGGCCGCTATTTCCAAAGGACTTGCCGGAATCTGCTTTACCGACCATATGGATTATGATTATCCGCAAAACCCGCAAGACCCGGTTGTTTTTGAATTTGACCCCTGTGAATATGACCGCGCCATGCGCTCCCTGCAGCAGGACTATAAAGGGCGCCTGCACATCCTGCACGGGATTGAGCTCGGCCTGCAGCCGCACCTGGCTGCGAAGCATGCACAGCTTTTGCAGGAGCACCCTTATGATTTTGTCATTGCATCCTCCCATGTCGTGCATGGGAAAGACCCTTATTATGCTGATTTTTACCAGGGAAGAACCACGGATGAAGCTTATCTGGAATACTTTACATCGATTCTGGAAAATATCCGTGCTTTTGAAGATTTTGATGTATACGGGCACCTTGACTATATCGTGCGCTATGGGCCGCAGCAGAACCGGGATTATTCTTATGAAAAATTCCGGGATATTATCGACGAGATTTTAAAACAGCTCGTTTCCCTTGGAAAAGGAATCGAGCTGAATACGGCCGGGTTCAAATACGGGCTCGGGCATCCGAACCCATGTGAAGATATTTTAAAACGCTACCGCAAGCTGGGCGGCGAAATACTGACCATCGGTGCCGATGCACACCAGCCGCAGCATGCAGGCTATGCTTTTGACAAACTGGCAGGGCTGCTTTCTGCCTGCGGATTTTCTTATTATACCGTATTTGAAAACCGCAGGGCGCGGTTTCTGCCCGTCTAAAGCTCATGCGTGCATGGTAAAAATCCTGAATGTACTCTGGTACACTTTCAATTTTTACTATGCACGCATGAAAAACTGTTCAGCCATATGCAGGAATCTGCTCTTATTCCTGAACACGGCTTATCTTTCTGCTTATTTCTTTTGGAAATATCCCTTTATGCACAAAATCCTTATTAAAATTACCGAATTCATTTCAGCCGCCTTCAAATCCTCGTTTGCCACGCTGATTCTATAAAAAGCCAGTTCCCTGGCACCGCCCGTATCATCCAGTTTAACCTGCATATAATTCCACTCCTTCATTATTAACATAATTATAAAATGGATATGCCCTGAGCCATTTTTAAAAATGTCTCTGGTTCTTTACAACAGGCATTATCTGCAGGCTGTTATCAAAATTAGCTGGCTTTGTCCATGTTTTGTTTTGGGTATCAAATCCTGCATTCCAGCCTCCGCAAATTCCTGCCTGTGTCACGCATCCATATCTGCCAGCAGCTTCTCCACCGATGCCAGCTTCACGCAGAGCGTAAACAGCTTTGCTGCTTCTTTCATTTCTTCCGGCGTCGGGAACGACGGGGCGATGCGGATATTGGAATCCTGCGGGTCTTTTCCGTAAGGGTAGGTCGCCCCTGCTTCGGTTAAGACCATGCCAAGCTGTCCGCATTTTTCTACAATCGCTTTTGCACATCCAGGCATCGATTCAAATGAGATAAAATACCCGCCCCTTGGATTTGTCCAGGTGCCGATGCCAAGCCCGCCGAGCTCGGATTCCAGGGTATTTAATACCGCTTCAAATTTCGGGCGCAGAAGTGCTGCATGTTTTCCCATATGGGCTTTCAGGCTGTCCATATCCCTTAAAAACCGCACATGGCGCAGCTGGTTGATTTTATCGTGGCCGATAATCTGCGTTGTCATAAATTTCTTAATGTAATCCATGTTTGCCAGGGATGTTGCAATGGCGGACACGCCGGAGCCCGGAAAGCTGACCTTGGAAGTCGAGCCAAATACATATACCATATCCGGATTGCCGGCTTTTTCACATTCTTCCAGGATATTTAAAATCTCGTCCTGCTTATCGTCGTAAAGATGGTGGATGCAGTATGCATTATCCCAGAAAATACGGAAATCCTCTGCCTTTGGCTTTAAATTGGCAAAGCGCCGGACGGTTTCATCGGAATAAGTAATTCCTGTCGGATTGGAATATTTCGGCACGCACCAGATGCCCTTGACCGCTTCGTCATGATTGACATACTGCTCTACCATATCCATGTCCGGCCCGTCTTCCCCGAGCGGGATATTAATCATTTCAATGTCAAACAGCTCTGTTATTTTAAAATGCCTGTCATATCCCGGAACCGGGCATAAAAATTTCACTTTATCCAGCCTGCACCATGGCGTGGAACCGTTCACGCCCTTGACCATGGAACGCACAACGGTATCATACATAATATTCAGGCTGGAATTGCCGCATATAATGACATTGTCTTTTTTTACATCCAGCACGGCTGCCATCATCCGCCTGCATTCCCCGATGCCGTCCCAGTCGCCGTAATTTCTCGTATCATTTCCCAGTAAGGTGTTCATGTCCGAATCGCCGTTGATAACATCCATCATCGGCATGGATATCGCCAGCTGGGAAGCCCCTGGCTTGCCCCGCGCCATATTAAAAGAATGCCCCTTTGCTTCTTCTGTGCAAAACTGTTCTTCCAGGCTGGCTTTTAATGATAAGAGCTCATCCCTGCTGCATTCCATATATGTTTTCATGTACTCGTCTCCTTCATCTTTGTTTTCATTTCCAATTATTTACCGGTCCGGCTGCGGCATTATCCTTTGATTTTTCCCCGGATGCGCTGCAGTGCATTGTCCACTGCCTTGGGTGTTTTCCCAAGCTGCCCTGCAATCTGGCGGTAATTCATGCCTTCCAGATACAGGGAAAGCACCTGGCGCTCCATGCGGCTTAACCGCTCGTTTGCCTGGCGCAGCAGCTGGCGGACATTTTCCTGGCTGATAAACAGCGTTTCCGGGTCGAGTGTCTGGAACTGCTTTTCTGCTTCCAGATACAGAACGTCCTGTTCTTCCCCGCCCGCATCCAGCGGCACATACGTGTTTAACGGCGTATGCTTTTTGCGCCTGGAAGCTTCCACTGCCGTATACATCTGACGCATAATGCAAAGTTCGGCAAAATGGTAAAACGACGTTTCTTTTCCCGGGCAGAAATCCTGCACTGCTTTAAACAGGCCAATCATCCCTTCCTGAATCAGATCCTCGGTTTCCCCGCCAATCAGGTAAAGCGCATTTGCCCGCTTGCGGACCAGATTTTTATATTTTTCCATCAGATAGTCCATAACCCCGGCCTGCCCGTCCCGGAGACGGCCTATCAGCTGTTCATCTGATACATCCTTGTATTTATCCCGTTCCATGAGTTTCAAGACATTCTCTGCCTTACGATTTCATATGCAAGTACCGCAGCTGCGGCAGACGCATTTAAGGAACCAATTTCTCCTTTCATCGGAACCGCTGCTGTATAGTCACAGTTTTCTTTGACAAGCCTGCTGACGCCGCCGCCCTCGCTGCCAATCACAAGCCCGATTGGCCCGGTCAGGTTCTGTTTATACATCAGCTCCCCTTCCATGTCCGCACAGGCAAACCAGATGCCCTGCTTTTTCAGCTCCTTAATGGTCTGGCTCAGGTTTGTCACCTTTGCTACCGGCGTATAATTCACCGCACCTGCAGAAGCCTTTGCCACCGTGCCGGTCAGGCCCGCTGCACGGCGTTTTGGAATAATAATGCCATGTACGCCCGCCAGGTTTGCCGTCCGGATAATGGCGCCCAGATTATGCGGGTCTTCGATACTGTCCAGCAGAATCAGAAACGGCGGCTCGCCTTTTTCCTGTGCCCTGGCCAGAATGTCTTCGACGGATGCATATTCATATGCCGCTGTTACGGCAATGACTCCCTGGTGTTTTTTCGTTTCGGACAGCTGGTTCAGCCGCTCTTTATTTTCAAAATAGATAACCGTGTCCTGCTTTTTTGCTTCCCTTAAAATCGTCTGCACCGGCCCGTCCTTGCAGCCGTCCAGCACATACAGCTTGTCAATGGTCTTTCCGGAACGGAATGCTTCCAAAACCGCATTCCTTCCCTCGATTTTTGGCAGCGCTGCATCTTCTTCCTGAACCAAATCCGGTTCTTCTGCCTGCACAGCTGCTTTTTTTTCGGATTCCGGTGCATGGACAGGCGCAGCTTCTGCATAAGACGGCTCCCTGCGGCCCGGCCAGACAGCACCTGCTTTTTTCTTCCTTACAGGGAAATCTTCCCTTTCATCCCATTCTTTTGGCCTGGATGTATCTTTTCTCCTGCTATATGCCGATACACCATCCCGGCCTTCTGTCCCGGATGTCCCTTTTCTCCTGCTGTATGCAGAAATGCCATTTCCATCTTCTGTCCCGGATTTTTCCTTTTTCCCCCGAAATGCCGAGCCGTCCCGGCCGCCTTCTTTTTTCCTGCGGTATGCCGGGCTTTCATCCCATTCTTCCATCCCGGATGCTTCTTTTTTCTTATGGAACGCAGTAATGCCATCCCAGCCCTGCGGCCCGGATTTTTCTTTTTTCCTGCGGTATGCCGGGCTTTCCCCGCGTTCTTCCATGCGGGATGAATCCCTGCGCCTTTTTGGCGCATCAAAATCATAACTGCCCTCGTCCCTGTCTTCTGCCAGGGACTCTGTCCGGCTCCTTCTGTCCGGCCTGGCCGTATTGCTGTCTTTTCTCCGCATGGAATTCATACGGTATTTTATTTTTCCTATCATAAGCTCTCCTGTTCTTTCTGGTAAGGCTTTTGCTGCACATCTGCTTTATGCATGTTCCTGACCGGATGTTTCATACAGATTGCGGGTCTGTGTCCCTTCATGCTCCTTTGGGACATACTGTGCGACGGCAGCCTGAACAAGCTCTGACAGCCGTTCCATGTCCCCCTGCAGGTACAGGTACCCCATCAGCGCTTCAAATCCGGTCGCGCGGCGGTAATCGCCTACGGACGCATTTTTCGCCACCGAAAACGATTTTGCATTGCGTCCCCGCCTGTATATATCCGCTTCCTGTTCCGTCAGAAGCGGCAGCAGCGTTTTCATCATCTCAGACTGTGCCTGCGCCTTTACCAGGCGGCTTGTATCCCTGTGCAGCTTATTCACCTGCCGGCTGCCCTGTCGTACCGTCACGGTACGGATGACAAGCTCATAAATGCCGTCCCCGATATAAGCAAGCGCCAGCGGCGAAAAAGAACGGATGTCTTTTTCTTCCAGCGCAAACTGCTGCCTGATAAATGCATCCAGGTCATATGGTTTTGCTTCACGCACGTTTCCAGGCCACTCCCTCTCTCGTATCTTTTAACACAATTCCCTTTGCGGCAAGCTCGTCGCGAATCTGGTCTGCCCTTGCAAAATCCTTCTGTTTCCTTGCTTCCTGGCGTTCCTGAATCAGCTGCTCAATTAAAGAATCAAGCATTTCTTCTTCTTTTTCTGTTACAATGCCCAGCACGCCGCACAAAAGCGCCAGCCTGTCATGCAGCTTTTGCAGAAACTGGCTGGAATTATCCGCCGAAGCATTGGTATTGATAAATTTTACCAGTTCAAAGACAGCCGAAACCGCATCTGCCGTATTGCAGTCATCCTCCATGGCAGACTCAAATTTCTTCTGATATGCTTCGGATGCCTGATACAGCTTTTGTTCTTCGTCCGTCATTTTCCCTGCCGTTTCCCCTGCTGCTTTGCGTGCATCGGAAAATCTTTTCAGGGCTTCTGCCGCCGTTATAATCCGTTCCAGTCCGTTTTTTGCAGACTCCATCAGCTGCGCGCTGAAATTCAGCGGGCTTCTGTAATGCGCACTGATCATAAAAAAGCGCAGCACCTGCAAATCATATTTTTCCGAGATTTCGCGTACCGTAAAAAAATTGCCAAGCGATTTTGACATTTTCTGGTTATCAATATTTAAAAATCCATTGTGCATCCAGTAGCGTGCAAATTCCCTGCCGCTTGCTGCTTCGGACTGTGCAATTTCATTTTCATGATGTGGGAAAATCAAATCCTCGCCCCCTGCATGGATATCAATCGTTTCCCCCAGGTATTTTTTAGACATGACCGAGCACTCAATATGCCAGCCGGGACGTCCCTGGCCCCATGGGGATTCCCAGAACGGCTCCCCTTCTTTTTTCGGCTTCCAGAGTACAAAATCAAACGGTTCTTCTTTCAGCTCCCCTGTCACTTTGATATCCCGGTGCCCGGCCTGCAGGTCTTCCAGGTTTTTATGGGACAGCTTTCCATAATCCGCAAACCTGGACGTGCGGTAATACACCGTCCCGTCCGCGGCCGCATAGGCATAGCCTTTTTCAATCAGGGCTGAAATCATCTCTATCATGCCGCCGATTTCCTCGGTCGCCAGCGGATGCCTGGTTGCAGGCAGCACCTGCATGCTTTCCATGTCCTTTTTGCATTCTGCAATATACCGGGTGGAAATTTCACTGGCATCTACGCCTTCTTCCATGGCTTTTTTGATAATCTTATCATCCACATCGGTAAAATTTGACACATAATTCACATCATATCCTTTATATTCCAGATATCTGCGGAACGTGTCAAATACAATCATCGGCCTTGCATTTCCGATATGAATCAGGTTGTAAACCGTCGGGCCGCAGACATACATCCGCACCTTCCCTTCTTCTATCGGAACGAATTCCTCTTTCTGCCTCGTCAGCGTGTTGTAAATTTTCATGCCCGCTCCTTCCTTATATTTCCTGCGCAGCAGGATTTTCCTGCACAGCCTTCTGCCATATCCGAGCCCGCCGCTGCAAAGCTCCCTTCATACATGGAAGAAAGCGCGCAGACAGCATATGCGGCAATGCCTTCTTCTGCCCCTGTAAATCCAAGGCGTTCCTCGGTCGTCGCCTTTACGTTCACCTGGTTTTGCTGGATATGGAGCGTACCGGCCATATTGTGTTCCATCTGTTCCATATAAGGGCGCAGCTTCGGCTGCTGTGCCACGATGGTCACGTCAATATTTTCAATCAGGTACTGCTCCTTTTCCAGCATGCCTGCGACCTGTTCTAACAGCTTTAAGCTGCTGATTCCTGCATACTGTTCATCGGTATCCGGAAAATGCTTTCCAATATCTCCAAGGGCTGCTGCCCCAAGCAGTGCATCCATCACCGCATGGACCGCCACATCCGCATCCGAATGCCCGAGCAGCCCTTTTGCATGCGGTATTTCCACGCCGCCAAGCACCAGCCTCCTGTTTTCTGCCAGCCTGTGAACATCATATCCCATTCCTACACGCATAAATACCTCCTGCTGCGTCCTGTCCCAGATTTGAATCCTGCAGCAGCCAAACTCCGGTTCCAGTCCGTTTTCATTTGCTGCATCTTTTTTTACTGTATATACTGTGCCGCATTCGAAGCATCCACTTTTTCAAACGGCACGTATACATATTTGCCATCCTCTGTGATGCCTTCCATTTTTTCCGCCGACCCGCCGGAAATCAGTGTCAGGGCTGCTTCGACCGCGGTCTTTCCCTGTCCCGGCCCGTTCTGGCGCACGGAAAACGCCATTTCCCCGTTTTGAATCGCCGCACAGCCGTCTGCCGACGCGTCCACGCCCAGAATCAGCATGCTGCCCGGGTCAATGCCCGCATCCCTGCAGGCCTGCACCACGCCGAGCGCCATCGTATCGTTATTGCAGATAACACAGTCTGCCTGCCGCTTCGTTTTCAGAAAAATCTTAAACAGCTCTGCCGCACGCTCCGCAGACCAGTCTGCATAGTCTTCAAAGACATAATTTACCTTTTTGCCGCTTGCCGCAAATGCCCGCTTGATTCCTTTTGTACGCCCGGCTGTTGCAGAATGGCCGTTCGGGCCTTTCATAATGACCACGTTGATTTCATCCTTGCCCGAGAGCTTATCCAGCACGTATTCTGCCTGATACTGCCCTGCAACAGCCTCGCTCGAGCCGACATACATATATTCGTCCTTTACCAGGTCTTTATCCTTCGGGCAGCTGTTGACAAATACAATCGGAAGCTCGCCGGAACTGGATTTGAGCTCTGTCACTGTATCACCGTCAATGGTGCCGCATAAAATGGCATCATATCCTCCGTCCACTGCTTTCTGAATCTGTTCTACCTGATTTTCAATAATTCCCTCTGCGTCCATGACATCGACGGACGCACCGTTTGCCTTCGCCGCTTCGACCGCACCGTCAGCCAGTGTCTGGCGGTACGTGTCCATCTTGCTGATGGTCATCAGTATTTTTGCGCCTTTTGCTGAATCCAGGGATTTGCCGCCGCAGGCACCAAGCAGCGCGGCACCCATGCAGACAGCCAGTGCACTGCCAAGCCTTGCATTGTTCTGCTTTCCTGCGGCATGCTTTCGAATGGTACGTTTTTTCATGACTGCACCTCCCCTGGTTCTTTTTCGATTTTAAATATCTTAATCTGGTTTGCCAGCTCTGTGGCAGAATCCGTCAGTTCCTTCGCCCCGGTTGCCACCGTTTCGCTGTTGCCGGTAATATGCCGTGCCTGCTCGACCATCGTGTCCGAGGATGCAAGGATTTCTTCGGAACTTGCTGCCTGCTCCTGTGAGATTGCGGCAGCATTTGTAGCTACGTTATCCACCTCACCGACTTTTACAAGCATCTCCTGTACCAGTCCGCTTACATCATCGATATTATTAAAGATCTTGTCAAAGGTCGCTAAAGCGCCTTCTACCAGCCGGCTGCTGTCGTTAATATTTTCTACACTTTCTTCTGTCTGTGTGATGGTATCCTTGACTAAGCTGTTGATCTCTTCTACCAGCTTTTCAATATCATGCACAGAATTGGCACTTGTCTGCGCCAGATTTCCGATCTCTGTAGCGACTACCGCAAAGCCTCTGCCTGCTTCACCTGCCCTGGCCGCTTCGATCGACGCGTTCAGCGAAAGCAAGTTCGTCTGCTCTGCAATGTCCTCGATGGTCTTGACAATCTTGTGTATTTCTACGGAATTGTCGCTGATTTTCTGAATCACGCCGGTCATGTACTGCATCTTCTCGTTGCTCTCCAGAAGGCCGGTCTTGACCTCCTGGGAGATGCCGTTGGCCTTCTGTGCCCCCAGGGCCACCTGCTGGATGCTCTCGGACACGGAGTTGATGTGCGAGGCCAGGGTGTCCACCTCCGCGGCCTGCTCCGCGGACCCCTGGGACAGGGTCATTGCGCCGCTGGAGACCTGCTCCGCACCGGCGGCTACGTCACGGGAGGCGCTTTGCAGCTGGCCCATGGCGTTGTTGAGGGAGTAGGAAATTTCCTCCAGAGAGATTTTTATTTTGGAAAACTCTCCGGCGTAGTCGTGCTTCAGAGTGAAGGTGAGATTGCCTCCGGCGATTTCGTGCAGGGTGCTGGAAATCTCGTTGATGTAGCTGACGTAATCCCGCAGGCGGAGGGTAACGTGATTGAAGCTGTCCGCCAGATCTCCCAGCTCGTCCCTGGAGTGATAGCGGATGGTCTGGTCCAGGTCGCCCTGGGCAATGCAGGTCGCGGCCTGGTTCAGTTCTTTTACCGGGCGGCCAATGATACGCCGGACCTGGATAATGACCAGAAGGATCACGGCGGCGACGGCCACCAGCGCTACCCCCAGCATCGCCATAGTCAGCTGGAGCAGCTCCGCCAGCACCTCCCCACGGGACACATAGGCCACGGCCACCCAGTCGCAGTCCGGGATGTTCTGCACCTGGATATATGTATTGTCATAGACGGTCAGGCCTGTTTTCCCGGCCTTGATCTGCTCGCTGGCATAGCGGTACATCCCGCCGCTGAGTTGACTCAGCTTCTGGCCGGCGATGTTGTTGTCCCGGTGTCCAATGATCGTATCGGTCCGGGTGTCCACCAAAAATATTCCGCCGGTGTCCTCCACCGTTATGTTGCGGACGATGCGGGAGATGGACTCCAGCGACACGTCCGCCGCCGCCACGCCTCTGGCCTGACCATTGCGGTCCCGCAGCACGCCGGACACGCCCACCACATAGGTGTTGCTGGCCTCGTCCAGGTACACGTCGCCCACCATGAAATTCTCCGAGCGCAGGCCGTCCTTATACCAGGTCTTTGCCAGGGGATCGTAGTCCGAGCCGGGTACAAAGGAGGAGTGATAGATCATGCCGTTTGCCAGGGCCACATACATCCCCGCAGGGAAGGACTCATTCTGCCCGGCGGCATATTTCACATAGCGCATAATATCCGATGCGCTCATGTCCTGATATTCGATCGTATCCCGCTGGACCTCCAGCATGGTCAGGTTCCGGTTCAGCCAGGCCTTCGTAGCCTGCACGGTCTCCCCCATGGTGGCCTCCAGGATTTCTTCGCTTTTCACCAGCAGCTCTTTGGACATCTGCATGTACACGACGATCAGCAGCGCTGCGACGGCCAGAAGAACACTGACCACAATTGCGGAAGCAAGCTTTCCTGTGATTCCCATGCCCCGCCGGGCGGTCCTTCCGTTTTTTTGGCGTGTATAATTGCTTGACTTCATAACCTACAACTCCCTCTCCAAGCTTTTTCTGTACTCACCTCACAAACGAATTGTCAAATTCAGGATAATAAATGTGAAATTCATACAAACACGTTCTTATCATACCAGTCGTAGGTCAAAAAAGCAAGTAGTTCCATGGGATTTTTCGCCTCAGCCCCCCCAAAAATCAGGCCAGGACGGCGCTGCCCCAGTACATTGCGGCCGCTCCAGCCGCCGCAAGGAGCATACCGCAGGCCACCCACAAAAGCGCCGGACGCTGTTTTCCCCGATATCTCCGCCCCTGGTACAGCCATCGGTTTCGCGGGCCGTACCGCCTGTTCCGTATCCACATAGAATCACGTCCTCCTAACATTCTCTTTCCTCAGTTATAACACCAATCGGGAAAAATAGCAAATTTTAATTTTTCTTGGGGGATTCACGCCCTTCTGCTGCTCTTCCCCCTATCTGTCGAATTCCCAAAACTTTTTCCCCCGCAGCAGTTGACAGAACCCGTCATTTTGTGCTATGGTAGGGAAGTAATTGAATCAGGACAGACGAAACGCACAGGAAAACGGCCCGGCACTCTGCCTGCGGCCTGCCGAAGGAGTAACACTCTCAGGCGTCCCTTGGGGGATGAGGACTGTGCGCGGATGTGACTCTGGAGAAGCTCGAACAACGAGTGCCGAAGGTGCAACGCGGCGGCTGACTGCCTCCGCCAATCTCTCAGGCAAAAGGACAGAGGATAGCGTCTTAACCGGCGGGGTTTTTGCGTACCCTGCCGGATTTGTGCGTTTCCTCTGGACTGCGGGCGGCTCCGCAGTCCATTTTTTCGTCCCCGGAACAGAAAGGAAGTTTACAATGGCTGAAACCATCGCCTCGCTGGAGGCCTCCCTCTTCCCTGTCGTCGCAAAAATCAACGAGTACCTGTCCAACTATATCCTGGTGTTCCTTCTCCTGGGCGTAGGCCTGTGGTACACGGTCCGCACCCGCTTTGTCCAAATCCGCTGCTTTGGTGAGGGCATGAAGAAAACCTTTGGCAGTCTGTCCCTGCGGGGCGGGCGGCAGAAGCAGGGCATGAGCTCCTTCCAGGCCTTAGCCACCGCCATCGCCGCCCAGGTGGGCACCGGCAACATCGTCGGCGCTTCCGGCGCGATCCTCACTGGCGGTCCTGGCGCGATTTTCTGGATGTGGCTCATCGCCTTCTTTGGCATGGCGACTATTTACGCGGAGGCCACCCTTGCCATCGAGACCCGTGAGGCCGACTCCGACGGCTCCTACCGGGGCGGACCGGTGTACTACATCACCAAAGCCTTTCAAGGCGGGTTCGGGAAGTTTCTGGCCGGCTTCTTCGCCGTAGCCATCATCCTGGCTCTGGGCTTCATGGGCTGCATGGTCCAGTCCAACTCCATCGGCTCCACCTTCCAGACCGCGTTCGGCGTTCCCTCCTGGATCGTGGGCATTGTGCTGGTGGTCATCTGCGGCGTGATTTTCCTGGGCGGCGTGCAGCGTCTGGCCGCTGTCACCGAAAAGGTCGTGCCCATTATGGCGGCGATCTTCCTGCTGGGCGGTCTGGTGGTCCTGATTGCCCGCGCCAAGTACATTCCCGCCACCTTCGGTATGATCTTCCAGTACGCGTTCCAGCCCCAGGCCATTATCGGCGGCTTCGGCTACGCCATCAAGACCGCCATCAGCCAGGGCGCAAAGCGGGGCCTGTTCTCCAACGAGGCCGGCATGGGCTCCACCCCCCACGCCCACGCCCAGGCCAACGTATCCACCCCTCATGAGCAGGGCGTGGTGGCTATGATCGGCGTGTTTATGGATACCTTCGTGGTCCTGACCCTGAACGCCCTGGTGGTGATCTCCACCCTGTACACGGAGGGCGGGCCTCTGGCCGAGTGCGGAGCCGCTGCCAGCACCACCCTGAGCAAGGCCAACCTGGCGCAGACCGCCTTCGGCGTGGTCTTTGGGGAGAGCGCCGGCGCTATGTTCGTGGCGGTCTGCCTGTTCTTCTTCGCCTTCTCCACCATCCTGAGCTGGAACCTGTTCGGCAAGATCAACGTGGTGTATCTCTTCGGCAAAAAATCCGCTGTTGTCTACTCCGTGCTGGGTCTGGTATTCATCTTCCTGGGCACTCTGATGTCCAACGACCTGGTGTGGGAGCTGACCGACATGTTCAATAACCTGATGGTCATTCCCAACGCCCTGGCCCTGTTTGCTCTGACTCATATCGTCGTCCGCATCAGCCGCACCGCGGACCGCGTCTCCCGCTGATATACGAACAAAAGGCCTGGACAGCGAATCCGCTGTCCAGGCCTTTTTCTGCGTATCAGGAGTTTTACTGGGCCATGACGAACCGTACCTTGTGGCCCACGGGGTCGATGTAGATGGTCATATCGTTGGAGTAGGCCCGCATCTGGGTCAAGGCCTCCTCGCCCTGGCCCATCCAGACGTCCGTGGAGGTAATGCGGCACTCCACCTTACTGGACACCTGATAGACCTGGTTGTTGGCGTGTACGAACCACACACCGTCCTGCTCGAAGAAGTCTGTGCGTTTCACACCGGTGAAGCTGCTCAGGGTAATGATGGACTGTGCCACCGGCAGGCCGGAAATCTTTCTGGCTCCGGGGGCGATGCCGCCCAGGGTACCTTCCTTAAACTCCTCACCGGTAATCATTTGGCTGTGTACGCCGGTGCTGTTGCGGACCGAGATGGTCGTATTCCGTGCCACAAGCGGCGGCTCGCCGGAGGTCACCTCGCCCCGGACGAAGTAGCCGTAGGAGTACGCGTCGCCGGTCACGGCATTCAGAATAATCAGGTCCACGAACCCGGAGGGATTCAGATGGAAGCCAGCCAGCTTGTTTGCGGGGATGGAAGCCAGCTCCAGCTCCGACAGGCTCAGAGGCACCACGGAGCTGCTGCCCACGGTCTCATAGACCCGCACGCCCGCGCCGACCCGGTAGCTGCCCAGGGTCATTTTCTCCAGGTCGAACGCGCCCACAGGACGGCTGCCGGAGTACCGGGCGGTAGTAGCCTTGGCGTTGCCGCTGCTGCCGGTGGAGGCGATGGTCACGAGCTGATTGGCGTTTTCGCCCGCGTCCACCTTGATGGTCATCGTACTGCCGTTGGACAGGATGATCTCCACGCCGTCGTCTCCGGCCCAGCCGATGGCGGTGGAACGGGTGTCGGCGGTGGCGGGGTACATGGCGGCGACCTTGCCGTCGGCGGACAGCAGGATGGAGACGATCTGACCGCGGGTAAACTTGCTGATGGTATCTACCGCGGTGGGCAGCACGTCAAACTTCGTTCCCAGCACAGTCACAGTCTCCGGCGCGGCCAGATTGGGTTCGGCTCCCTCATATACGCCGGTGAGCCGCAGGTCACTGACCAGCAGAGTGTTGTTGATGGGGTCGTAGGTCACAACGTCGTACATCTGAATATCCGTCAGCTTAATGACCTCGTTGTACTTCTTGGCGACAACGTTTTTCGCGCCGCCGGTGAGAGGCCGGAAGCTGGCCGCATTGATGGGTCCGGTGACCACGATGGCCTCGGTGGAGGACACGCCCGCCGCCGCGTTATAGATGCTGATGACTTTGCCGCCGTCGATGAACAGGGTGAGCTGGGTCCCGGAGCGCATGTCCGCAAAAACCTGGGCGTAGCTCTTGGACTCGCCGGTGCTGTTGCTGTCATAGACGGGGGTGTCGCTGCTGACGGTGTAGCGGGTATTATTGGTGCCCTGGATGTAGGTGGGCTGTGCGTCGCCGGCCAGGGTGATGGTCACCGACGTGGTGTTGTCGGGAATAAACGCCGCCAGCTTGCCGTCCCGGATCACCAGCGTGCCCTGACGGCCCTGGAGGGCGGTGGGGCTTACGTCCCGGACGATGGGTTGATAAATGCCCACAGAGGTCCGGATCGCGCCGCCCTTGTCCTCCGCGTCCCGCACATCCAGCGCCAGCAGAAGCACGTTCTTGGTGGCGGTGCCCAGAGTCTCGTAGTAGGGCTTGCCGTCCTTCATCTCGGACCGGAGCAGGTTGACCAAAAGCTGTGCGGCCTGGGCGCGGGTGAGCGAAGCCCCCGCGGTGAGCTTCACGCCGTCGGTCAGGCCGATGGCGTTGGCCATGTTCAGGTAGCCCTGGGGCCAGACCGCGCCCACGTCGCCCTCGGAGTACCCAAGCAGGCGCATGAGGATGGTAACCGCCTGGGCGTAGGTCAGCTTGTCATTGGGCAGGAACCGCCCGTCCCCCACGCCGGAAATCAGCGCGGAGCCTTTTTTGTCCTCTCCGGCCCCGACCATGGTGGAGGAGACCAGATTGATGTACCCACGCGCCCAGTGGGTGGAGGGCACGTCGCTGAAAATGGTCTGGGTGGTGTAGCGGGGGACCTCCGCCCCCCGGCCCATGACGTTCACCACCATAACGCTGAACTGGGCGCGGGTGAGCACGCCGCCGGGGTCGAACTGGTTGCTCCCGGAGCCGGACACCACACCCATCAGACGCAGGATATCCGCGTTGAGGGCAATATTTTCATTGTTGATATCGCTGAAGGACGACGCCGCCTGGGCCATCGGCCCGGTGAGGGAAAGCAGCGCGGCCACAAGCAGCAGGGACGCCAGGAATCGTTTGCATCTCATAAAAATCCCCCTTTTCACTCTTTCATTAATCCGCCCGC
>OFGR01001810.1_pt1 | contig 15695 bp, 17 predicted proteins | sample 1521811 | NCBI WGS metagenome assembly OFGR01 (sample SAMEA3504098, study PRJEB24116) | mouse gut metagenome | biome: mouse gut; feature: mouse-associated habitat; material: faeces | place: Denmark | collected 2011
TTTATAGGCTGTTTTACCTGTGTCTTTTTTTCGCTGCTTTGTCAACAGGCCGATCGCCCGGACAAGTTCTTTACGCTTCTCACCGGTGACGTTGTAGTTAAAGTTGTTCATGGAAACTCCTTTCGTTTTGTTTACACACCATCTAGCACTCAAGCCGCTTGAAAAAGCAAGCGTGAAGTTCAGAAAAAATGCGTTATTCCCTATCGGCGAAGATGAAGTTCACATATTCCCGCTTGTGTTTATCCAGATAAACGACCAGCTCATAAAATCCCATGCGGTTGGCGATCACCTGGACCATACGGGTGTCGAGCATGTTGGGCTCGCCGGAGTCCCGGATTTCCACAATTTGCCTTCTGATCGTTTCGTTCATATAGAATCCTCCTTCGAATTGTTCACAGCCTCAATCAAAATGTTATGGTCGAAGCCTGCCGTCTGATAGCCCGTGTTGATGGTACAAAGGCAGCCCATGGAGGGCGTGCCGTAGGGATGGTAGGCCTCGTTCATGATGTAGACCATGGTGCAGACCCGCATGCCATTAACGGTGATCCACAGCGTCTCCTTCCGGTAGAGGTGCGGCCACCCTTCGCAGCGGTCCGATGCCAGCTCGTCCTGCGGCTGAATCCGCCAGACGAGAACCGGCACCTTGAAGCCCTTTTCCCGCTCAATGGTAGCGACCGCGCTGTGCCCGCCTCCCCGAAACCGAAGCGCCAGTTCTTGAGTTCCGCCGAGCCCACGACCTCAGCCGTAGGGCAGCGGTGTTTCATCTGGTCTAAGTTGAGATTGGAACCATACGCGATATAGTGCCGTTCTTTACTGCTCGTGGCGATTTCCTCCGTTTCTGCCGATGTGACTGTGCACATTCTCACGAGAACCATACCGCCAGGCGGCGTTGCCGCTCAGGTGCTGATAAAGGTGTTCCCGGCAATTTTTGAACTCATCACCAATGAAGACGATCCGGTTGAGGTATGTCCTCATGGCGAAGCGTTCGTTTTCCTCCTGCACTTTCTTATAGCGGGCGTTCTTCTGTGTCAGCGTCTGATGGTTCAGGGCTAACGCCAGCACGATGTAAGCGCGGATTTTCCCGGCATGAAGTGTGCCGTTGAATCCCCGAAGTTCCACCGTGTGATGCCCGTGGAAGAAACTGTGGAGATTGAGAAAATGGTAACGGCTGTTGTGGTAGTGCTGGTTGCGGTTTTCCCGATAGCCCTCATACCAGATGTTCTCAATACCGGCAAAGGTTTTGGGCTTCGCCTGATTCAGCCGCTGAACCAGCCAGGTGTCCATTTTCTTACAGTAGCGCATCCGCTCCGGTTCAATCTGTAGAGCCTTGTAGAACAGATCGTTATGACTGGCAATAATGTTCACAAAGTTGCGGATGCTCCGAGGCGTATGGTTGGAGCCGTCCAGATGGATGTGGATGCCGCAGGATGAGTTAGCGAACCCACCGGCCTTGCGGAGTCTCCGCACCAGACCCTGTAGCGTGCCCATGTCCTCCCGGTAAAGCAGCACCGGGCTGACTATCTCCACGCTATACTTTCTGGATGCGTCGACAATGCAGCCTTCGCTCCGATGCTGACAGGTGAGACTGCCGTCATACATGAACTTCCAGACCCGCCCGTCTCGCGCTGTGATTTGATGGGTGTCGTAGTAGTCGCCAAGTTTGGAAATGGTGCCGCCCAGATATTTCGCGGCAACCTTTGCCGCCTGACACCGGGTAATGCCTGTGAACTCGATTTCTATGCCAAAATGATTGGTAAACAACTGTTTTGCCCTCCTTTCCGCACGATGTGTTTTATAGAGGGCATCCACGGATGCGCCTCCATTGGAACACGCACCGTGCCGCCAGATTATTTGCCTATTTTGGCGAATTGACCTCCTTTCTCGTTATTTTTGTGTCCTGGAGCGGCAAACTATCCGTTGGCGATACAGATGACCGCCGCTCTCGGTGACACTTTGGGGGATTTCATGCCCACGGATGGGCGGTGCTATCAGGTCATATCGTCCCCCTTTCCCTCGTCATGAGATTTCTGTGTGGTCTTTTCCTCTGCTTCTTTTTTCTGCGCGATGCTCATCGCCACAGCGATCAGCGCCCGCGCCAGCTTTTCGACATCAGGATTTTCCCGGAACTCCGGCGTAACTTTCACGTCATGGGATGCCATCGGTCGCCCTCGCTTTCTTTTCTCCATCACGCCTCCTCCTTTTTTGCCTTTTCTAGCGATTCTGAGGCGTTTTTGGCCGCTTTATCTGCGGAGGCAGATGCTTTAGCGGAATCTTCCTGCCGCGCCTCGTTCGGCTTTCTACGCGCTTCAGCGGCTATCCGCTCCTCCGCCAGTCTACAAAATGCCAGGTTGATTTCCACGCCAATATAGTGTCTGCCGTTCCGTTTGGCGGCGAGACCAGTGGTGCCGCTGCCGAAGAACGGGTCGAGCACCACCCCTCCAACCGGACAGCCCGCCAGAATACAAGTTTCTGCCAGCTGCGGCGGGAAGGTCGCAAAGTGTGCGCCAGAGTATGACGTAGTATTGATGTGCCAGACATCCCGCTTGTTGCGGTGGGTCGGCAGTTCTTCCTCAGAAACACCAGCCTCACGAGGGCGATTGATAGCCTGTAAGGTCTGCCCCGGCACCCGTTCAGCATATTTATTGCTGCCGCTGCGTCCACTGCGCATCCTGACCAGTGTCGAGGGCGCGATTGGTTCGGCAATAGCGGCGCGGTCAAAATAATAGTTCTTGGATTTGCTCAGTTGGAAAATGTGTTCATAACTTCGGCTACAGCGGTCGGTGACGCTCTCTGGCATGGCGTTGCCCTTCTCCCAAATGATGTTGCTGCGCAGATACCAGCCATCGCTCCGAAGCGCCAAGGCCAGCCGCCACGGGATACCCAGCATGTCCTTCCGCTTCACGCCCTGCTGGGGTCGCTTACAGTAGGTGTCGGCAATGTTCAGCCAGAAGGTGCCGTCCGAACGGAGCACCCGCTTCACTTCGTGGAATACTTCGACCAACCGTTCTATATACTCCTCCGGTGTAGCTTCGCGCCCAATCTGTCCCTCCGCTTCATAGTCTCGCAGAGCGTAGTAAGGCGGCGATGTTACGCAGCAATGGATGCTGTCGTCTGGCAAGGTCTGGAGAACAGCGCGGCTATCCCCAGCCAAAATAGTGTCAATCGGAATCGTGATTTTCTCTAGCATAACGTCCCTCCTTCGCCGCCCTGACAGACCAGCGCCCACAGTTCGTCCTTCGTGATGACCGTAAACAGCCGAGGTTGCTTGTCAAAGGCTTCTCTGATATGCTTAATCAATTTCTCTTTCCGCTCCACAGTCGGCACGATCCAGACCGTGAGCGGGAACACGCCCGCCTCCTGCTGTTCCAACCCACTGCGGTAATACTTGTGGTAGCGTTCACACTTATCCACCACCTTAGAGGGCGACTCGGTAGCGAGGTCTACCTCAATGAACCATCTGTCCTCATACTGCCCGGACATCGTAATCGCAAAGAGGTCGGGTTTGAGCGACAGCATGGAACCATATTCGCTGTAGGTGCGCCAGCACTCCGGCTCCGGCTGGAGGGCAGTCAGTTTCATGCCGTGCTGCTCTCGACAGATTTCCGTCAGATGGACAGCCACTTCCGCCACTGCCAGCGAGTGCGCGAGAAAGTAGGGGCTCGGCTCGAAGAACCGCCTCGCCGGGCTGGTGGTCTGTTCGTGGAGACGGACCAGCCGCTCCCCGGCGTGGGTCAGATGCCAGACCAACCCGCCGGAACCAGCCCGCACCCCACCGATGCGGCGGGCGAGATGGTCGACCAGCCCCAACCCCCGGAGCCGCTTCAGAGCACGGGCGGCGGCACGATGCGCGGCAGTCGGCGTGGCGGCAGTGTAGAAATACAACCGCTGGATTTGCCCAGTCAGGAGGTAGCGGTAGCGTTGGACAGCGGTGAGAATGTCTCTGTCCCTCTCACTGAGTGCGGCGGCGGTTTCCACCAGCTGCTGGTGGGTGAGGCGGCGGCGCTCCTCCCCGGCGATAGCTGGAGAAGAAATGGAATTGGTAAAAGAGTCGTGAACCATAAACTTGGAAAAGTCCGGTGCGGTGCGGCTTTCCCAGCTTTCTTCACCCTCTTGAGGTGTCGTGCGGTTTGACATTAGCGTTTCCTCCTTCCGATAGGCGTTTCCCCGGCATCACCGCCTAGGGCGCTGTGGTTAATAATGGTTTTGAGGTAGTTTTCCTCGGTTTCTCCGGCTGGTGTGCCGTAAGTTCTCATGCTCCGGGCGTAGAGCTCCGCCGGGGCGCGGAGAGGTGGCGGTGGCGGCAAAGTCCGCCCCATCACCCAGCCGGTGCTGCGCCCTCCAGCTTGGAACGATGTATAAATCTGGTATCGGGGCAGCGTCATAAAATCCTCGGCAGTGAGTTCCGGAGCCATCGCCGCCATATCCTTTGCGTCCTTACTGTTCAACCCGAATACTATCTTGTTGCGACAGTTAGCGTCTATTCCGGCCCGGATTTCTGGTGGCAACTGGTCGCGGTATTGGTGTGCCAGCGTCATCCCGACACCCAGCCCCCGCGCCTGTGCCAATGCATCGGACAAATCCGTGGGGAGGCTGAGGTAATCTTGGAGCTCATCTATAAAAACACTGACGATGTGTCTCCGCTCCGCTGGGATGCTCGCTCTGGACAGCGCCAGCACCCAGGTCAAACCGACAATCAGACTCCCCAGCAGTCGGGCGCTCTCTCCGCCAACCACACCTCGGTTCAGCGGCACCAGCACGATCTTTCTTTTGCAGAACAAATCCGTCAGAGAAAACTTCGGCTGGGCTTGTCCGAGGACATTCCTCAGCCCCGGACGGAGCGTGAACTGGCGCAGCTTGTTTAATACCGGCTCAATCTGCTGCCGCCGCTGTAAGTCTGACAGCGCCTCGAACTGCGCCCAGAATGGCTGGAGCGCCACCTTGTCCTTCACGCTGCAAGTGATTTTCCGGCGGAAGTTCTTATCGGTGAGCAGCGGCTGTAACCAGAGCAGCGAGGCCCCGTCTACCTCCACCAGCGTTAGCAGTGCGGCGGAAAGGCAATCCTGTATGCGCACACCCCAGCTATCACTCCACAACTCTTTAAGCACAGAGAGCACCGCATCGGCAATCAGGGCTTTGTTCTGGTAGTTCGGAAACGCCAGCGGGTTGAACCCCACCAGAGCATCACTGGACGGGTCGATCACTACCACATCATCGGCACGTTCTTCCGGGATACGGGCAAGGATGTCCGTTACCAAATCTTGTTTTGGGTCAAGGACTAGGACGCTGCGCCCAGCCTTGATGTCTGCGAGAATCAGGTGTAACATGGCGGTAGACTTGCCACTGCCAGTAGGACCAGTGATAATCGTGTGCTCCCGGCTATCCCCTGGCGAGATACTGAGTTTCTTTGGAACCATGTCCATACTTACCGCAAAACTGCGGTCGTTTTGAGGGATGTTTGGCTCCCGATACCACACGGACGCAAGCAAAAGCCTCGGATGTAGTCCCGGCGTTCCGGGCAACTCTTCCTCCCCAGCCGGGAGCAACAGGAAGCTGGCGAGCTCCTTTGCCGACAACCGCAGCGGAAAATGCCACGGCACATGGGAGCTGTTGATTTTCTCTGGATCGTCTGCTTCATCATAGATGCGCACCCCAGCGGATTCCAGGACTTTGAGGGCAGAAATCAGGCTACGGAGGCGGGTAGTAGCTCTTTCGTCCGATACACCGATGCGGATTGCCGCCTCGAACCCGTGTTGCTCGGCTTTCTCCCGCACAGTTTTGCGGGTTTCTGCGGTCGCCTTGCTGACCGAGCCGAAGATAACCTCCAACCAAGTAGCGTGTGGATCGGGGAGTTCGGCAGATACCGGAGAGGGGGCGAAGCCCCTCCCCAACACCACCTGTAGGATAGTTTCCGTGCCACGCTTGTCCTCGGTCATTGCCGCCAGCCCCGCCCGGATCACTGACTGCGCGAGATTGGTGTTAAGCGACAACACCGGACGGGTGATTTTGAGTTGACGCGCCAACCGGATAGACGTGCGGCTGTTTCCGTAGACCTCGCGGAATTGGATGTCCCCATGAGCGCGGAGCACCTGTACGATTTTCCCGATAAACGTCCGGTCGGCTCCCAGCAGGTGCGTCACTCGCCCATTCTTGCCCCGGCACTCCCAAATCACCGCCCCGCGAGGGCTGAGCGCCGAGAGATGGGTGAGAGCCTCCCACACGTCCTCAATGTTAAAAGGTCGTTGCCAGCTGACCTCCAGCCAGCAGATGTTTTCTATACAATGCTTACGCATAAGCCCACTCCTTTTTATCCACTCTACCACTTTCCTTGGGAGCGATAGAATTTGTAGATGCGCCAGCCAATGACTCCGAGAGCGGCGATAACTACAATGATGAGTAGATACACCCAAATCTCCAACAGATAGGCCACTGCCAATCGAAGCAGGAAGGCACTCAGCGCCAGCAGAGCGCACGCTTCCACGATTCGGGTGATAAGTTTCTTGGGCGGTTCCAAGCATTACACCTCCTTCCGTTTGTCAGGTCGGATTACTTTGTCAGAATAGGTCGGGACGGGGTAGCCGGGGATTTCTTGGTCGGAAGATACCTCATTCCCCCAGCAGTCCCATCCCGGCTGTCGATGGCGGGCGAACAGCTCAAGATAGGGACCGTCCGACAACCGCTCAATAATTGCGTATTGTTCAGCGGGCTTTTCCGAATGCCGAAGCTGCGGACAGAACATCCAATTTGGCTGTGCGTGGAACTTCACCGGGGCTTTGCCGCGAGTTGCAAACAGGCAGGTTTCGCTGGCGTTACGGATGTAGACACCAAGACCGAGCCGAGGCTTAATCCAGTAAATTGCTGAACGGTAAGTGAACCCCCACGCCTTGATGACCTCCAACGCCTGTGGTATCAGCCCGTTCGGACACCAAAGATACAGATGGGCGCTGTCCTCGCACAAATCCGCCACCGGCATCGCCTTGATACGCTCCAGCGGCATCAGGTCGTAATGTTTGATGGCTCCATAATTTCCGCGCTGGTTGATGTCCCACGGCGGGTCGGCGAGGATGGTCTTGTATTTCTTGGAATTGGTGTCCATAAATCTCCTGTTTCTTGCTTTTGGTGGACACTTTACCGAAACTTTTCCCGAAACAAAAGCACAGGGGGAATAAGTTTTTCGACCGAAAAGACAGGCTCTAACAGGGGTCAGAGGGCGAATAAGCGTAGCCAATAACCGCCGTTGTAGTTTATACCGCATAACCATTTTCTCGCCCTCTGACCGCCCAAACTGCGCTATCTCCCAGTGTGCGGGCTTGACGCCTGGAGCATGGCGATATAGGCATCCAGACTCATCTTGTGGAGTTTGGCTTGGTCGGACAACAGCCGCCAAAGCATACGGTTCTCACGTTCCAGATACTTGAACTCTACCTCATATAGCGCCAAAAAAATCCCGCCAACGACGACGGTTGTAATTGCTACGATCAGCACAACATCAAGAATATCCACCCTTACCACCTCCTGATCATGTTCAGTGCGCCCTCGGCATAAGCGTTCACGAACCCCTGATAATACATCGCGCCCTGCGGATCTCTGGCGCTGAGTTGCTGCCCCGCAACCGAAAGCATGGCAGTATGGATCATCCCGTCCTTGGTCAGAGACGCCCGGCAACGGTCATAGACCGACAGCGTGGACGCCTCTTCGACGATTCTGGTCATCGTGGTTCGGCTGTGCCGGGATAGGAGGTGCATTCCTCCATCGTGCTGCGCCGGGAGAACCTCCACATACTCTGCGTCGATGACCTCGCCGGGGTAGCTTGCTTGATAGCTCATAGTGTGCGGCTCCTTTCTCAATGTGTATCGCAAGGGCGACGGCGATAAGACTACCGAGGGGGCACCTCCTTTCCCGCCTGAGATGTTCACCCTTGACTCGCCGCTAGGATAGCACAACTTCTTGCGGTTGCCCATGGGAGCGGAAGTAGGTGGAAAACAGCGGAAATGGGTGGAATGTATGAGCGGAAGTCTGCGGAAGTTAGCGGAAATAAATATCACATTGACGACCCTAATACCTCCGGTTTTCACTTCAAAATGCTTGCTAACCAATCAGAAAGTCGCTAACACTATTGACAAAAATGCGTCTGTGTGCTACAATAGTTAGTATAAGCTAACCGCTTATGTAACTTAGCAATACATGTTCACAATTCACGCCCCCAGCGTAGATGATTGTGCGATTCGGCAGTTCTTTCCAAGGACTTCCGATAACACAATCATTGAAACAGGGAGGGCAAAATATATGAGGTCTATGCGATACCGCCTCGAATTAGAGGACGGAGATGAAGGCTACCTAATCTACAACGCAGAAACAGATTGGAACGGGATGCCCAAACCGGAAAACCTCCAGCGTCCATCCATTCGGGTTAAGAACGTGCCGTTCTGCGGAAAAGTCGTAGCCGACATTGCCAGTTGTGTAAGCATTGGCGACTTCTACGAGGTTGAGCCGGAGTTTGACGGAACGCCAGAGCGGTTTCTGCACGACACGTTCAAAGCAAATCACGTCCGGATTTTACACGGCGAGCTTCCTGAATGGGTATTGAGCGTTGTTCGTATTGACAGGGGTGGCGTCACAATGGCGTTCTTTTACCGAGAAACCGGTCAAGAGGAAACCGTCTATGTCAACTGGACAAACCGTCTTGAGATGCTATTCGAGGTCGACCGGGCAGATAGTAGCGGTGTTGACACCTACTTGGTAAAGCTGTCTGCTGAAGGGCCGGACTATGAGGACAGGCGTTATCTGAAAGTTACAGAACAGGACGCCTATGGTAAACGCGAAATCGTTTTCACCCAGTGGATTGGTGCAGAGAAAGCACACCCGCCGGGCGATGGCTGGGTCTACGCCTATGTCACAGAATACCGTTGAGTCTAAAACCAACACACCCTAACCGCCAGACGAGCGATCCCTATTTCCGCTGTGAACCACATTGCAAAGCAAAAAGCTGCGGACATCCCGCAGCTTTTCCTTTTCAACAGAGCAAAAATCTGTTATACTATAGATATCTTTTGTCGAGTGAGGATAGAGGTGATCATCTGTGTCGCGAACTAGCGATTTAGTCGATATTATGGTAGACGTCCGAGATCAGGATCGACTGGAATGTGGTAGACGCCTTTTTGAGCTCTTGGGGTATAATAACAGTGCTTTTATCACTGAACCCCAACTTGATGAATTGTTGTTTAAGGCGGTGCGCAAGTGCCTGGGCACAGATATTCACGCGGATATGCTACTCATGGCTTTTGGGTTGTTGCCAGGATACGAATACACAAACTTAGCAATAGGCGATAGGCGGGTAAGGTTTCTCCGCAAAAGTAGGTGGCTAAAAGTTAACCGAAGAAGCAAAATCAAAGATTATGACAGCGCAAATGAGGATGACCAAGTTGATGCTTGGGACAGTCTTCGTAATACAGAAAAGTATTGGATGGGGAAAATTGCCGACGAGTTCATAAAGCATATTAACCTGAGCGACAAAAACGGTGCCATAAAATACATAAAAACACTTGACAGTTATTTAGACGAGGTTCAAGATGCTTCTGGAAAAACAATTGACTATGTTCCGAAAACACCGCCCCAACTGCCTTCTACTGATGAGAACGATACTCTTGACGAGGAGATGGCAAATTCTGAGGAGACAAGCGAACAAAATGAACAGGAAGACGAACTTTTGTCGGGCGAATCGAAGGCTCCGCCGCATTCTGATACACCACCAGAGAAAGGCCCGACGCCAAATCTGCCTAAGGCGCATACGAATCATTTCTCGATAGGCCCGTTCATCAATATCGGTGAGAAATCTCAAATCAACCTGTCTTTGGTTAAAAACCCGGTATTTCTTACTATTGCGGGAATAGTGGTGGTCTTAGTGCTGTGGAGGCTGTCTTCTCCTGTATCTTCTAATACATTCATTATTTTAGACAGCCATATAATCCTTAGCCCAAATCAAATCTATGAGTTGCTGGCGGTAAGTTCTCTAGATAAGAATACAGACTCAGTTCTGCGCTATGTTAGTTCAGATCCCAGCGTGGTGGCTGTAGGCGAGTATAATGGAATGCTCCAAACCCCGGCAAGTCACGAAGTTGGCGGGATTCAGACTGCGAACATCACAGCTCAAGATGATCATGGGAATACCGCGATAACCACAGTTGAAGTTAACTTTTCAGCTGGTGGCGGCAATATCAACATTCAGCCCAACAATTCAGCTGGTGGCGGCAATATCAATATTCAACCTGATGATTTCGTGCCCGATTTCGCTGTCACCCAGAAAGTCCGTCTTGCTGGCGACTCCGAGTGGCGCGACTATGTCGAGGCAAATCTAGGGGATGTCATAGAAGTTCAGATTGAATATCAAAACACCGGCGAAACAGCCCATAGCAACGTAATAATGCGTAGCGTGCTACCCGCCAATCTTGCGTATGTCCCTGAAACGACATTGCTTTATAACGGTTCGCTTTCCGAAGGAGCATCCTCCAATCCAGATTCGCTCACTACGAAAGGCGTCAATATTGGAAACTACGAGCCACAAGCAAATGCCTTTGTTCGATTCTCCGTAAAGGTTGTTGACGTGAACTTGGCGGCCGGCTCAAACACTCTCGTAAATTGGGTGCGGGTTACGGTGGACAATGTCACACTACAAGATTATGCGTCCGTGATTGCTACGAAGGAATAATAAGCAGAAAGACAGTGCAAGCCGCCCTGCATAGGGCGGCTTTCCCTATCCCCCGCCCTTCGAGGGCTGGGGATTTTCTGTATCTTATAAAATCATAGTTACGGAGATCGGGCACAGCAAAGGCAGCGAACGGAGAATCCGGCGTTCCGATTGTTGTTGTTGGACGGATTGATGTTGCTGCTGCCGTTGAAGTTGAGGTTGTAGGCGTTGGTGCCGTTAGAGTGCGGGGTAGACGACCAGTAGTTGCCGTTGTTGCCGGCATTCTCGAACAGATTGCTGGTATTCTGCCAGACGTCGCCGCCCCTAATCTGTCAAACTGGAGTCCGAGGTCGGAACGGAGCCATTTGCGCTTGATACAAACCATAGCTTATACCAATCATCAAACCTGTCACTTGTTATCGCTTGAGGAGGCTCCACGATCTCCTGAAAAGAGAACTCCACCGCGCCGGAGCCAGAGGCTCAGGGCTTGGTGTCTATTCCCATAGGGGTTTATACCTATACGACCATTATAACATCCGCCCACAGACAGCAACATTATAATTTCAAAGAACGGAGATCGGGCACGACGAAGGCAGCGAACGGAGGCCGTCCCGGACCGATTGATGCTGTTGGACGGATTGATGTTGCTGCTGCCGTTGAAGTTGAGGCTGTAGGCGTTGGTGCCGTTAGAGTTTGGTGTAGACGACCAGTAGTAGCCGTTGTTCCCGGCGTTGGCGAACAGGTTGCTGGTATCCTGGTCGACGTAGCCGCCCCTAACGAACCACACTGAAATACGATGTCGGATAGAAACCGTTTGAGTTCGATATAAGTCGTAACTTACATAAATATCTGACCTGTCGCTTTTTATCGCTTGAGGAGGTTTCACGATCTCCAAGAAATGGCGTTTCGGCTGTAGCGGAAATATATCAGGCCGCAGTCTTCGCGCCGTGAGTTTTTAGGCTCATGAGCCTATTATAACATTGTGCGGAGATCGGGCAGAACAAAGGCAGCGAACGGAGAGACCGTTGTTCCGATTCCAGTTGTCGGACGGATTGATGTTGCTGGTGCCGTTGAAGTTGAGTTCGTAGGCGTTGCCGCTGTTAGAGTTCGGAGTAGAAGACCAGTAGACGCCGTTGTTGCCGGGCTGGGCGAACAGGTTGCTGGTATTCTGATTGACATAGCCGCCCCTATAACGCTCGGATGTTTAAGGAAACAATCACAGCCGTAGAAACTGCTTATACACAAAATCAGCCGTGGCTGGTTTTGCCGGTCAAGCCTGAAGTTATTTCATTTGTGATAACTTGAGGGAGTTTCACGATCTCCTGTGTTGGACGCGCCAGCCAAGGCGGATTTTCTCAGGCCCTGACTGTTACGCCATGGGATTTTATGCCCACGAGGTTATTATAACATTTTGAAGGGAGAGCGGGCACAGCAGGGGCAGCGAACGGAGAAGCCGTTGTTCCGATTGTTGTTGTTGGACGGATTGATGCTGCCGGTGCTCCAGAAGTCGAGGTTGTAGGCGTTGCTGCCGTTAGAGTGTGGGGTAGATGACCAGTAGTTGCCTTCGTTGCCGGCGTTGATGAACAGGTTGCTGGTATTCTGATTGACGTTTCCGCCCCTCAGTATGACGTGCGGAAAGTGATTCCGGAAAGAAGCCGCTCATATTCAGCGTGAGCCATAACCTACACCGAAATATCCGACCTGTCGCTGTAATTATAATAAAACAGCTTGAGAGGGCTTCGCGCTCTCCAAGAAGAGAACCCAGCCGAACCGGAGCGCTGACCCAAGGCGCGGCATCTATTCCCATAGGGTTTTATACCTACAGATTTATTATAACATCCTGACATAACCTCCTAGAACAATTCCATTCCGAGATACGCTTTGTCGAGATCGTCCTGTTCCACGCCGAGATACCGTTTCGTCACAGAGAAATCGCTGTGGTTATAAATGTGCATAATCACCACCGGAGATACTGCGCCGCTTGTCCAAGCGTGGTATCCCCATGTTTTTCTCAATGAGTGGCAGGCGATTTTCCCCATAATTCCAATGGCTTCCACCGCCGCATGGATGATCCGCCAAGCCTGCACCCGGCTGATGGCCTTTCCATCCTTCCGATTGTTCGCAAAAATAAACTCGCCGCGCCTGTGCGGAAGATACAGACGCAGCGCGTTAATAATCTGCTTATTGAGAGCAATCGTTTTGGTTTTGCGAGTTTTCCTCTCGACAATCGTTACATGAGGCCGGAACTCATCCCGTCCATCGTCATACACATCTGCCCAGCGAAGCCGGAGCAGGTCGCTGATGCGGAGTGCAGTATAAGTCCCCACGACGACCAACGCATAGTTGCGAAGCTGTCCCCGCTTCAAAAAATATTCGCCCAGTTCACGAAGTTGGCTCTTGTTCCGGATCGGTTCGGTTGCTGCCATGATGATTTTGTCCCCCTTGTTCTTGATGCGGTCTAGTATAGCGCATCTTGGGCGAGGGGGAAAATGTAACTTTTTATTTATAGTGATACCTATTTTAGCATCAAACTGGGCCATATTCAAGTCATTTTTGCGATCTTCTCCAAAAACTTTCTGCCCGGATGTATGCTGGCTGTTCGCCTGGAGAAAGTATAGAAGGGGAAAATGTAACGCCCTAAATATTCTGTTACATTCTCTTTGGCGCTATACAACAGAATACAAAAAACGGGGGGATTTTTACGAAAAACCGACTCTTACCACTTCTTTTGGTAGCTTGTTTATTGTGCGGCCTATGTGCATGCGGCAGCAGCGGCGATAGCGCCCCAGCCAGTGATCCACCTAGCACTCAAACGGAGGGCAGAGGTAACAGCGGGAACAGCACCAAACAGCCAGTCCTAAATCCAGCGGAACGGACTGATTTTGAGCGGCTTTTCTCTAACGGCCCTCTCGCGGCTCAAGACACAAGCGAATTGTGGGGATACATAGACGAAACCGGGGCGTGGGTGATTTCTCCGGCATTTGCTGAGGCGAGGAACTTTTGGAGCAGCGGACTCGCTCTCGTTAAGGATGCGCAAAGCCAGCTTTGGGGGCTGATTGATGCTTCTGGCAGCTTCGTTGTTCAGCCGACATTCGACAACATAGGCAACTCGTTCGGTGACGATATGTTCCGGGTTCGTATTCCAGATCGCGGCTGGGGTTATATTGACGCGACCGGGGCGTTTGTGATTGAGCCGCAGTTCGATGCGGCCACCGATTTTTCCGACGGATTCGCCAGAGTTTCCTCGCAAATCCAGTTTACCGGCGTAGACAACCAAAACTACTACCAGCTTTGGGGTTACATCAATACCTCCGGCGAGCGGATCACGGAGGATACTTTCTCTGAAGCACAGCCTTTTTCTGACGGCTTGGCTTTAGTTAGGGAAGGCGATCCTTCTGGTTTTGGTGCGTTTTATGGCTACATTGATGAGTCCGGATCCTTCGTGGTTCATCCCATGTATACAAGGGCTACTTCTTTCTACGATGGCCGGGCCTTTGTCGACATATATGTAATGGGCGACCCCAATACATACTACGCCCTGATTGACAAAGAGGGCAAGTATTTAACCGGACCCGTGAGCAGCAACTTGGTGCAACCATATTTCCGGAATGGCGTATGCCCCGTGCAGACATTGGATGGAACGGGCGATGTCTATATTGATGAGGACGGAAACACCGTGCTGCCCAAGTCGGGAGCAGCCTATGCCGATGCGAATGGCTTTTCTGGTGAGCTAGCTGCCGTGGTGGACGCAGAAACCATGTTGACTGGCTATATCGATACGGACGGAAATTGGGCAATTCCGCCACAATATAGCTCGGCTACCAATTTTATAGGCGGAATGGCCCTCGTTGGAGAAGCCGGATCGCTTGATGATATTTTAGCCGAAAGAACCAAACATTGGGTGATAGACACTTCAGGAACCCCTTTATTGGAGTTTGGTGGCGATATAACAAGCCGCTGGAACTGGAGAACTCCGGAGCGAATTGCCGTGACAGAAAAAGCGTCCGGGAGAACAGGATTTTGGGATTTTTCTGGTAATATTGTGATCGACTACATTTACGATGCCGCGCAGGACTTCGCCGATGACTACAGCTACGCCAAAGTGCAGTATGAAGGGCTATGGGGGCTTATCGACAAGGACGGAAATTGGCTGATCCCTGCGCAATTTCTGGAAATTGCCGCCGCTTAAACCTGCTCATAATCAAAAAGCAAAAGGAGAGAAAACATCATGAAATATCACTCTACTTACAACACTCGTTCGTTCCTCATGGGAGTCCTGGTGACCCTGCTGGTCATCAGCCTCGCAACTCCGGCTTTAGCTGCTGCCGGAAAAATGATTGAGGTGTTCGGCGGTATCAAAATCTACATTGACGATGTAGAGCTAAATCCCAAAGATGCCGCTGGTAACCCCGTGGACGTGTTCGTTTACAACGGCACCACCTACCTTCCGGTTCGGGCGGTCAGCGAAGCCCTTGGCAAGCCCGTCCAATGGGACGGAAAAACTCAGAGCGTATATATTGGAAAGCACTCCAGCGATACCCCCGCTGCATATCTGAGCGAGATGGATTATTTTACAAAATCCGGCAGCTGGAGGTTTAACGAGTTAACAACGGACAATCTGGGGAATAACCATACCCACTCTATCGACAACACCAACGCTTTTTCCGGAAATTATAAAGTTGTCTACAAACTCGATGGGCAGTATAGTAGGCTGACAGCCTGGTATTATCAGGAATATTCTGTCAGGGATATGGATTCGAGCAGAACTAGCACCCTCATTATTTCCGGCGATGGAAAAGAGCTGTGGCAGGGGACTATGGCGGCAGGGATTGAGCCTCAATATATAGATATTGACGTCACCGGAGTTTTGGAACTAACGATTGAATACCCCGAATCTCGTTCCAACACCAACACTCGCTATACTGCCTTGGGCGATGTTGCCCTCTGGACGTGATTCTGAAAAAATACCCCCTCACGCCAGACCAGCGGTCAGCTCCAAAACGGCTGACCGCTG
>OFGR01001812.1_pt1 | contig 15689 bp, 18 predicted proteins | sample 1521811 | NCBI WGS metagenome assembly OFGR01 (sample SAMEA3504098, study PRJEB24116) | mouse gut metagenome | biome: mouse gut; feature: mouse-associated habitat; material: faeces | place: Denmark | collected 2011
GTACAGCCACTGCTGTTGTTGCTGAGTTCATAGACTTACCTCCGTATAACGGTATCAAAAGTTAAGGCTTAACGTAAGCGTCAAATCCGACGCCCCTCCTAAAATTTAAGCGCCGCTTAACTGCGACGCTTGCTGTAACAATCAGCCGGCAAAGTTTTTGACCACGGCATGAGTGGTTCCAGCACGGGTTGTTCTATATTCCCGTTTTTATCTATAAGCTGCGGTAGCTCCGTCAGCAGATGTTTGATGTAATAATAAACATTTAAGCTGTTTGCACGTGCGGTTTCGGTAATACTGTAAATGATGGCACTTGCCTGCGCTCCGCGGACTGTATTTATAGTCATCCAGTTTTTCCTGCCTATTGTGAAATTTCTCAGTGCACGTTCCGATGCGGAATCATCTATGGGAACTTCACCGTCGGTCAGAAATACTTTGAGATACTCTTCCTGATTTATGCTGTATGCAAGACCTTTTGCTGTTTCACTTTTGGGAAGGATCTGCCCCTGGCGGAAAGTATCTTTTACCCACGCAAAATATTCTTCAACCAGTGGTCTGATTGAAGCCTGTCTCTCTTTAAGGCGTTCCTGCGGGGAAAGATTTTTCAAAGTATTCTCAAGGTCATAGATGGCACCGATCCGCACCAGTGCCTTGCAGGCAGCCGAAGATTTAACTGCTTCGGCATTCCCTTTCCCCATTGCTTTGATGGCATTGGCAAAGTGGCGCCTTGCATGTGCAAAACAGTTTGCATTCGTAATGCCTTCCTGTTCCCGGGCAAGCTTGTGGTACTGCTCCAGCCCATCCGTCATGAGTATTCCATTGAAGTTTTTGTAATACTCCTTTGGATGGCCGCTGTGCCGTGTCTTCTGATATTCGTACACCACAATGGGCGGAACATCAGAAAGCTCCCCGGTCAGGTGTACCCACATGTAACTTTTGCTCCCTGCAGGCCTGCCGTCATGGATGACCTCCAAAGGGGTTTCATCACACTGGTTTACATGGGCCTTAAGCTGGCACTTTTTCATAAGGTCATACACTGGTTGAAAAAATCGTTCTGAAGACCAGACTGTCCAGTTTGACATGGTCTGCTTTGACAGATTCAGACCGTTTGTCTTAAAGTCCCTGGAAACACGGTCAAGTGGATTACTGTTTACATATTTGGCATTAATGATTGCAGCTTCCAGTGATGCGGTGGCGATACTGCCACGGAACAGGGTGCCCGGATGGTCTCCACGCAGGAATTCATCCTGATGCAGCCCGTCTGTTCCCACATATACTTTAATGATGTGTTTTTCGGCAATCCACTTTGCCGGCTCAAAGCGTAACTGCCAGCAGATTTCATCCGGCATGCTTTTATAGTTACCTTCGCCAAATGTATTAATCAATGTTTCCTTTGATACATCGTGGGGGATTTCTTCCTGGGGAAAGTCCTTTAAATCTTCCTCACGCTGTCCCTTTTTCTTGGGCTTACGGGATTTCTTAAGGGCATCTTCCATCACTTCATCAACGGTCGGCTCAGGATGCTGCGCATCATAACAGGCTTCAGCCTCATTGAAGAAGGAAAGCTGTCCTGTAATGGCATCCAGTGATTCTGTATGCCGTCCATAACGCTGCTGACCAGCCAGACGGATCTGTTCTATCAGATTCTCGTAATCATGCTCCAGCTTATCAAGACGGTCCTGCATCTGGCAGATAACCTTGTTCTTGGTATCATGATTCATGCGATTTAGTTCATCTGGTGTATATTTCTGACACATAGAAACTGCCTTTCCTTTCAGACTGATTATAGCAGATATATGTAGAATAATCCAACCGAACCGGGGAGCAGCTTCGTCATTCTGCCATGCTTTCAGACTGCGTTAACAAGGCAATAAAGCGCTTGGAAAATATAGGGTTTTCAAGGTTCAGATTTTGCCTTCAGGGAAAATATATGACGCTTTATATGTTGCTGCAGGCATCTGCCATATAGAAAAACAGATAAGTTATAAGTGAAAAAACAAAGGGGAAAAATTCTCTGTTTTGCACAATCATTAATAAATTTTTCCGGGCTTCACGTCCTTGACCTTGGGCTCTAATGGGTTTAATCCAAGCATCAGGTAATGGAACTGTTCTTCCGTAAGTTCCGCCGCTTCCTGCGTAGTCCGCGGCCATGACAGACGGCCATCTTCAAGGCGTTTGTACAGAAGAAGAAAGCCTGTTCCCTGCCACAACAATCCTTTTATTCTGTCTGAACGTTGTCCGCAGAATAAAAAGAGCGTGCCTTTTTCAAAGGGATTCTGCTTATATTTGTCACCAATGATCATGGCAAGCCCATCTATGCCTTTGCGAAGGTCCACCGTGCCACAGGCAAGCACCACCCGGCGGATGCCTGCTGCATCCTCAAGCATGGGATGCCTCACTGAGAATTCTTGACAGCAGGCTGTCAGAAATTTCATTGGAAATCCCGATTGACACGCCGTTATACTGGATAACAGCCACTGGGCTTTCATATGATTCAACCCGTGGTGAAATGCAGGATGGTGCTGTTTTTGCAGGGATAAGTATCTCTGTAAATGCAATTTCATTACCCGGATTTTCCTTTGAACCCGGAGACTGCATTTGCGCATAGGCTTCCTTACGAAATTTTCGGAGCCAGTAATAATACGCCTTTTCTTTTACACCGTTGTCGGAAAGCCATTGTTTGACAGAAATACCTTCCGGTCTTTCCTGACACTGGGTGATGATGGTCAGCCAGTTTGCACGGCGAACGTTGTGAGTTGTCTGATCCATGATAGTTCTACCTCCTCTAAAAAACTACTAGTTTTTTCGTGTTCTTTAGAGTATGGCATAAAAGCACTCACTATCCAAGGCGGTGGATTTGACGCTTACGGCTTAACTTTTAATACTGATGATAGAAATATAGTCTATTGTCACACACTTTGCCCTTACAGTCGAGGTACGCGCTATCTACCATTTACCGTTATACTTTGAATATGGACGGGAAAAAGTAAATAAAGGAATGCGGATGCAATGGGAATAAGAGAAACCTATAAAATTTTCGGACTTGCGCAGGGAATCGAATTAAATGAAGTGAAAAAAATACCGACAGCTTATGATGCTGGTTCATCTAACTTCTAATACTACATGGAGAAATTACAGATACAATGCACAGGAAATCAATCATGCCTATGTGGTATTAGAAAAAGAAACTGTCGGTGGGCAGTGAATACGCTTTTGGAAAAGAAAGAAAAGGACACGGCACAGAGCCAGAGAATGAATTTTCTAGCCATCAAGACTAGGGATGGCAAACTCTATGCTTTTGCCATCTTTGACTGTTATGATTCTGGCGTTCTCGCCCTGGCAACGAATACTAGTATGAAAACAGGTTAGATACTTTGAACTGATCTCTGCAAATAGTTCCCGATTATTCATCATTTGAAGATGAATAATCGGACCATGTCTTTTTTGGTTTGGAAAGTTGAACGTATAATTCCTCTACATTTCTGCATTTCCATTATCTATATCCTATGTTTCCATTTTAGCATTCATTTTTTGAGTCCAATGAAATCCATATTCAATAAGTATAAAATTAATTAGAATAATCATGATATCCAGTATTATGAATCCTAAGAACGGAGACGAAAATCCCCAATTAAATACTGCATTTAGCAACAACAATATTATCTGGCATCCTGCTGAAAGTATAACTGACAAAATAGAATAACATATATTTTCCCATGCAACAGCAGTAAATATTTCTCTCCTTGTAAATCCTATAATTTTCATTAGGTAGAATTCACGAATACGGTGTATCATATTGTTTATAATCGTATTAAAACTGTTTACTATTGCAATAAATACAAATATAAAAATTAAGAACATCTGTATTTTCATCTGCTCTTTTGCTTGATTTAAATAAGAATCAACACGATCCTTGTAGACAGAGACAGAACCAAATTCTTTGATTTCTGCTATTTCTCTAATATCCATAATCGCTGTGATGTCATCTGGATTATGAAGTTTTATATCCAATCGGTTATATCCAACTTTTCCAGTTATTGAAAACAGAGTGTTTTCATCAATTAATATTCTGGATAAACCAATTCCATCTTCTGGCATAAAATCAAACTGGTCAATAACATTACCTATTTTAACATTTTGCATAATAGTATTTTTTCCATTTTCATCAGTATCAAAAATAGATATTCTGGTACTATCAATTAAATATTCTGATATATCGTGCGATACAACAATACAATGTTCCTCTTTTTTTTCCGGCCCTATATATTCACTTAAATCTTTACATGCAATGGCCGTAACATTAAAGCAGAACTGCTGTATATTGTCCTCGTCAGTAAACACATTTGCCTCCTTTGTTTCTTCATCCATCTTTTTATATAGTGCACTGTTTTTGTTAATGTCATCAATAGGAACAGAAAACCATACATCGGCAAGCTGATAAGCTTGAACCGATTCAACACCTTTAATATGTTCTATTTCATTTAATATGTCGTTGTTAATATATTGTCCATTGTTTTTATCTGTAGTAACTCTAACATCTTCAGGTATAAACGCCTTAATCCAAGAGCCATCATCAATTTCAAAGGAATCCATAATTAAGATCACGCTTATTACCATAATAGATAAAAAGGTTGTCGCAACTGTAATAATTGTTTTTTTTCTATTTCTTGCCAGGCTTTTTATACCATACTCGTATAATTTTCCATCATTTAATTTTAAAAGCGTATTAACTATCCATTTTCTGGATATATCTGTATCTTCTCTACTATTTCTTAGTTCAACAGGAGTCAGTTTCCCGAATTCTCTCAGCGGTATTACAATCGCAGGTATTACTGATAATACAATCATTGCAATACTTAGAATTATTACCTTAGGTGATATACTGCTGTCAATCACATATTCTGTCTCAACAGAGATAATTAGTCTTGTCAATTTATCAAATAATATTGAATTTAACAGAATTCCTAATAAAATTCCTATAGGCGCACTGATAATCAACAGTGCTAAAACTTCCCAGCTAATACACCTTTTTAAATCTCTGTTGTCAAATCCTATACTGCGCAAAATACTTAAATCCTTTTTCTGTCCCATGAGCATAAAGTAAAGAATATTATATATCAGTAATGCACTAATAATCCAAATGACAAAATTTATAATATAATTTATAAGCTTATATACTGAATTATCTTCTTCAGCAAAAACAATATGGTCATTTAGTTTTATATCAGACCTAAGTTGACAATTCAAGTAAAGCTGCCTGGCAGAACCTTTAATATTTCCAGTATTGTAAAAAGTGCCATACATATTTTCAATCTCTATTCGATCAGCATAATTATCTTTAAACTCTTTTGAAACAATACCTATTTTCATTGTATCATCTATATCGTAGTTCTTTAATATTCCAGTTATTTTAAAAGAATGCCTATCCGTAAATAGTGAATCCCCAGTAAAATAGTCTATTTTTTCATAAGACAGATTAATAATATCACCAATTTTAACTCCTTCAGCGTCTGCATAAGATTGCGTGACCACCAATTCATCGGCTTTTTCTGGAAATTCTCCTTTTTCCAAACAGAATTTTGTCGTATCAAGTTCATTATAAATTTCATCCCTATATAATAAAAGAACCCCTGTATCTGATGTACCTATTACCCACTCACATCCAATTTGTGAAATCGAAAGTTCCTTTTTAATCTTAGTTATTTCATCTTGTGACACGTATTTATATAGAAAGTGCCATTTTCCATAACTACTCTCAGCTATATTTAAATTGGTGGCTTGAACATTAATAAAAGTTTCATTTATCAATAGATAGCTGGAAATAGTAAAGCTCATAATTAAAACCATTAAAAGAGTTTTTTTCCAATTATTTAACAGATATCCTTTTACCAGTTGTTTGATTTTTTTACAGTTCATATTTCCCCATCCTTTAATTTATATACTTTGTCTGCATTTTGGGTTAATTCTTCGTTGTGGGTTATTAAAATTAATGTCGTATTATATTCCTTTACCAGTTTATATAAAAGTTCCATAACAATTTTTTCCGTTTTTGAATCTAAGTTCCCTGTAGGCTCATCTGCTAAAATTAAAGACGGATGATTAACAAGCGCTCTGGCCACTGCAACCCTCTGTCTCTGCCCCCCTGAAAGTTCAAACGGATATTGACCTTTCTTATCCAATAACTCTAAATCCTTCATAAGACCTTCTACATATTTTTCATCGTTTTCTATTTGGGGAAAACTGATATTTTCCTCAACAGTCAATACTGGCAACAATTCATAGGATTGAAATATAAAACCTATTTCTTTTCTTCTTAGGATTGTTCTTTCTTTATCTTTCATCTTACTGATATCATTTCCATTGATAAATATGCTTCCTGATGTCGGCACATCCAAAGCCCCAATCATATTCAATAACGTGGTTTTCCCAGATCCACTCCTTCCTATGACAGATACAAATTCTCCCTTCTCAATATTCAAATTTATTCCTGTCAGTGCTTTAACCTTTACTTTCCCGCTATTATAAATTTTACTGACGTTTTTTAATTCAATAAGGCTCATTTTATTCCTCCAAATATTATACTTTTTGTGCTATTCCGTTATCAATTATTATTACATTACTTATTTTTTCTATTAGTCCTGGATCATGGCTAACAACTATAACTGTATAATCAGATAGGCTATTTATTAATTTAAGAATTTTTTCCCTATTTATTGCATCTAAATTTGAAGTCGGCTCGTCAAAAATAATTATTTTACTTTTTTTCAATAATGCCCTGGCTATTGCAATTCTCTGTATTTGTCCACCAGATAAATTCTTTCCTTCTATTCCTACTATTGTGCTAAAACCTTTTTCCAAATTAAGAATTTCATCATATATTCCAGCTCTCTTACATACGCTATAGACCTCTTCCTCCTTCACACACTTATCCATCTGAATATTAGAATAAATTGTGCCATAAAATATTTCATTTTTTTGTGATATAATACTTATCTGATTTCGTAAATAATCCAAAGAGAATTTATTAATATCTATATTATCTATGTATATATTACCTTTACTAACATCCCACAATTTACATATAAGTTTTAAAATAGTAGACTTCCCAACACCGCTTTTACCTACTATAAGATTTACTTCATTTGGTAATATTTGAAAACTGCACCCACTTAAAATTAATTTGGAGTTATAACAAAAATATACATTTTTAAATTCAATCTTCCCCTTATTGATACCAGAAGTATATAATAATCCACCTGTATTAGCTTCTTCTATGTCCAGTATTGAATATAATCTATTCAACGATATGCCAATGCTTTTCATTTCTATACTTGTATCTGCAATTCTTAATAACGGAGAAAAAAATTTATTAGTATATGAATTTATGGAATAAATTTCTCCCATAGTAATTTTTGAAAAAATAGCAGCTATTCCTCCTAATCCCCATACTATTAAAGATGCTACTCCTCGTAAAGTTCCTGAACAAGCTATATTTACTGATAAATATTGATTAATTTTATATTGCAGACTATTTATGCTTTTTTCGCTACTTAAGAATTTTTTATTAAAAAAATCCCATCATATTAGTCTGTATCAAATATTCTAAATTTAAAACTTCATCTTGAAGCCCTGCCTTTTGTATATCCATCTCTTTTCGGTATTTTTGGGTTACATCCTTAACTTTTAAACCTATTTTTTTATTAATAAAAAAAATAAATCCTTGTATTAGCAAAATTATAGCAAAAATTTTATAATTTATTTTTAGTAGAATTACAAAAGAAAAACTTGCCGAAATTATATCATTAACAAATAAGAAAATTCTATCTGTCAACCCATCAGCAATTTCGTTTATATCTTTTTCAATAATATTCATTAATTTTGCAGAATTTATTTCTAAACATTGTTCTCCATTTAATAAACTAAGTTTTTTTAACGCCTGTTCTTTAGCATCATATATGTATTTCATCCTTATCTTAGCATAACGCGTATTAGTAATATAAACAAGCAAGTTTTCTAATACTGTTAAAATTACAGAAATACTTACATAAAACATCAAAATATTTAAGTTCTTTTGCAAAATTCCTTTGTCTATAATATTTTGCATTGTTAGAGGTAGTATAACACTAATTATTATTGATACAAAAGAAACTATCATAGTAAAAATATAACTAACCCTATATTTCTTTGTTCCACAGATAAATTTTATCACAATTTTACTTTTTTCCATACTTGTTTATCATCTCAATCATTTTATTTATATTGCAAAAATCTTCACATGAAAATTCAGTATATTTTATTTTGATACCTTTTTTTCTCTCAATCATCCTTAATATTTGTAAACATTCTTTTTCAATTATAAAAGTAGCTATATCACCTTCATGTTGTTCAAAAACTTTTTTATACTTTTCATAATTGACATTTAATAAACACTCGTATAAGTCTTGTTTAGTAAAAAATTTCCTTTCTCCTTTTTGCAGATCATGTATGTCCCTTTTATTATAGTCCTCAAATACTTTAAATATTTCACAGCATCTTAAGTCTTCTAAATAATAATACAATATACCAGACAATCTTGCCGAAAACGCACTATTACCTCTAAAAAATTTATATTCCCCATTTTTATGAGGCATCAATTTATAGCTACCATAAAAAATACAATTTTTCCTCTCTAAATCATACTCTATTTTATCTATTTTACTATACTTGTGTCTAACCCCCCAAGTGTTCACAAAAGCAGCGGGATAAGAAGTATATTTTTCTTCTCTATCATTTTCAAATGATGAAACCACAATTTTTCCGCTTTCATTTAATTTTTGAATTAAGTCAAAACACATATAATTAATTTCCTGATCAATAGTATTCCAAGAACAACTTATATTGATAATATAAACATCATCTCTACACAGACAATAATTTAGCGCTTGATACAATATATCTAAAGAAGCCCTATTATTTCCGTCCAATACCTTTAAAATTAAAAAATCAGCATTATTTTTCCAATTTACTATTTCCCCGCAACACGAAGTTCCATGTCCACAGATATCAGTCTCCTTAGTTTTTATGAAATCAATTATTTCAAATTTTGAATGTTTAAAATCATTATATTCTAAATTTATACCGGAATCTATTATAGCAATCTTCACATCATACCTCTCATTAAAATAATATCTTGTGCTAATTTATAACATAAGAAACGGAAGGATGGAGGAAACCTCCTTTCCTTCCGCTTTCCTGCTTTTTAATGGCACTTGCTCCAATGAGAATCTGTATGATGTTTCTTACTGCATCCGTCTGTTGTGCTCTTTGAGTCACCTTCCCAATACTCTCTGACGCAGTCAGCATCACAGCCATCTCCCGGAACACACTGTCCTGTTATTTCTACTTTTTCCATCTTTTTGGATATCGGTCCAAATTTTAAACTCATTTCTGGTCTCCTTTCTAGTTTATTCCATAATTTGATTTTATCTGCATTGACTCCAATGCGAATCAGTTAGGGTTACCTTTTTACAGCCTGAAATTGAAGAACTGGAATTGCCTTCCCACACTTTTCTTTCACAGTCTGTCAAGCAATTTCCTTCAGGCTTGCAAGCCTGACCTGTGACTTCCACATTAAGCATTTTTTTGCTAATGGGTGCAAACTTTAACTCATTCATAGCTATACCTCCTTTCTGCTCGGTGGCATAGAAAAAGGGCAGTCGAATTAACTTTGGCTGCCCTCCTAAAATGGCACTTGGCTTTTAATGTGTGGCTCGGTAAATCGTCGTTGTTTTACCTTTGTCCAGCTTGTGTTTCGCTTTTGATTTGTTCCATTTCCGCTGCCACATATTCAGCAGTTATCTTTTGATATTCCCCATTAACTTTTGGGAAAGATATTGACTTGAGCAACTTAATAGAGTAAGTCTGTGCAGGTTCATTTTCAAGGTCGTTTGTGGATATTTCAACAACAGCATATCCAACAATGTTTTCTTCTTCGTGAATTACGATATTGATATATGCCGTAGTTCCCATATACCGTTCAAAATCGTTCTCGCCTGTTTGAGATAGGTTAGTCCAATATACAGTAGTATCATTTCCAGTGTTGAACGACGAGCCTAAATATGTTATTTTGTTACCCTCCCAAAAAAGCAATGTCCCGCCATCAACTGATACTTCAAAACTTAAATCGTCGTATTCCGTAGCGGATAGTTTCAATGGAAGTCCCGGTCGGCTGCTCATAGCAAGGCTCCACTTATAATCTGTTGGCAACTCTATACCTTCCTGCATGGTTATTTCTTCATCTGATGAAGCGGCATACACTGTGATTGTCAAAAAGCCCGGCGCAATGATAACGTCTGGAACAGAAATTTTGAAAAGCACTCCGGCTACCAAAGCTACGCATAAGCAAGCCGCCATAGCCGCCCATTTGAGCCAACCATTCTTTTTCTTCGTCTTTGTTTGAGCTTCCTCAATAAACTGATTATCGACATTCGTAATGCTGTTATACAGCTTTGAGATTTCCTTTTCTTTCATAGGGAATAGCCCTCCTTTTCAAGTTTGGATTTTAGATTTTGCCTAAGTCGGTACATTTTCTTCGCCATATTTGCCGGGGACATACCGCTTTCTTGTGCAAGTGTATTTACTGTTTCACCATTCCAATAACGACGCATGAAAAGAATACGGTCATTTTGCGGTAATGACGCAAGCCATGTGTTTATGATGTTGGTTAACTCTTGTTCTTCAATTTGGTGTTCAACAGTAGCAGGGGACGGTATGCAGTCCTCCAACTCATTTAGAAGCTGCTCCATGCCCGCATAGCGTTTTTGGCGGTGATTTTTCTTCCAAAGGTCAAAAGCGATATTTCGGACTACTTTACCAAGCCATGCGCCAAGTTTGTCGGGCTTCTGTGGTGGTATTGAGTTCCAAGCCCGCAAATATGTATCATTAACACATTCGTCAGCGTCGGAACTTGTTGACAGTATGTTCAATGCAATCCTGTGGCAAAAGGCTCCATATTTCGTTGCTGTTTCTGAAATTGCAGCTTCATCACGCTTAAAATATAAGCTAATGATTTGTAAGTCCTCCATTTCAATCCCCCTCCGCAAGAATTATGTTCTTGAAAGCTTTCACTTATAAAGACGACATTTCAGGAATGATATTCCCTGTACATTTACAAAATTATAAACTTTCTTTTTGAATATTTCTACCGCCAGAAAAGTAGAATACACAAAAGCTAAAGATGAATCGTACACTCCAGACAAAATCGCCGCATACAGTGTGGAAAATGGATATTATGTGGAAGGAACCGGCACATCATGGGCCTTGATGGAGGATTTACCAAAGCTGTATGGCATTAAAGTCTCATCCATAAGCTCAAGTGCAAATAATATGAGGGCAGTGCTTGATAATGGCGGAATCATCATATGTGCTATGGGGAAAGGGGATTTCACAATATCCGGTCATTACATTGTCATATATGGGTATGATAACGAAGGATTTATGGTAAACGATCCTAACTGTGTAGCAAGGAGCGGCAGGAGATGGGCATTCAGTGAGATTGAAAATCAGATTAAAAGTATATGGGTATATGACAAAGAGAAATAAACCTTAAGTTACATAGGATAAGGAGCAGTAAGAAAGGAACCATACAAAAGACAAACTGCCGCACAATGGCCTTCATCTACCATATGCGGCGGTCTGCTTTTTTCCCAGGCAGGCAAGGCGGCCTGATAACGGAAATTACTTGGAAAGCGGCGAAATAAGAGGTAATATGCTTACACGGCGGTTTGCGTTTCCCCCATATCGGACGAATGGCGAAATTGCATTTGGCGTTTTGGGGTGATGGGAGGAAAAGAATTCACGCTGTCAAATCCGCTATTCACGCTATCGGCGTTAGACTATTTCCCGTTTTTTACGATATAAAAAGTGAGAGCCGGAGGAGGTGGATTTTATAAAAATTGCGATCTGTGATGATGAAAAGAATATAAGGGCTTACTTATCCTCTCTGGTCAGGAAACAGGGGGCGGAGTGTGAAATTGCAGAGTATGCGTCTGCGGACGAATATTTGCTGGATCAAACGGAGTATGACCTGCTGTTCTTAGATATAGAGCTGGATGGAGCGGCATCCGGTATGGACGGGATGGAACTGGCAAGGCGGATAAGAGGCATGGAACTGGAGAGGCAGCCGGTCATTATTTTTGTTACGGGATACGAAAAGTATGTGTATGACGCTTTTGACGTGGGGGCATTCCAATATCTCCTGAAACCTATTGACGAACAGAGATTTGCCGAGGTTTTTGACCGGGCGGCGGCGCAGATCATATTTGAGGCGGAACAGAAAAAGAAAACGCTGGTCATCCAGTATGGGTGTGAAAGCAGGGCTGTACCAATTCATAGCATTTATTATATTGAGAGCCGTAACCATAAGGTGGTGCTGTACCTCAAAGATGGGGAACTGGAATATTATGAGAAGATCGGCAGGCTGGAGGAAGAACTGCAGGGGCAGTTTTTCCGGATACACAGGGGGTATCTCGTCAACCTCGCCTATGTCGAGGGGTATGACAAAACAGAGGTGACGCTTACCAACGGCATCAGGCTGCCCCTTTCAAAAAGATATGAGGACTTTGCGGCGGCATACCTTCAATTTGTGCAGTAAGGGGGGAGAAGAAAACTTGAGCGAAATGGGTTTTATGCTGTTTCAGCATATAGCGTCAGGGGGTGAAACGGTTTTATGTGCGTTCTGTATGGCTGTCTTTTTCCGCCCATATACGGCAGGACGCAAAAATAGGATGCAAAAAAATATTGCAGTTTTTCTGGCCTATGGGATGGTGTATTTGATGGGGGAAGCGTTTTCTGTTTCAGGCTGGCTGTGCATGGTGATCGTGATCCTCCTGTTGATGGCAGACGGCAGATGGCTGTGCATGGAAAGAAAACAGGTTTTTTTGTATGGCATACTGTTCTTTTGCACCAGGGATATGGGCAGGCTGATAACGGAAAGCCTGTATTATCTTTTCAATGGGAAAATCGTGCAGGGGCTGGACAATGAAAATATGATATACCGTAATGTCGCGGCAGGGTATTCTGCATTCATGGTATTGAGGATCATACTGCTGCTTGCCATGCTGCTGTTCTTAAGTAAAAAACTGGAGAAGGGGCCGCCGGAACTGCATACAAAAGAACTATGCTATCTATGTCTGACGCCAGTTGTGGGCATTCTGTTTGAGAATATCATTTTCCGCCTGCTCTTTACTGTTAAGGAAAATGTGGTTTTCTCGCTTTATGGTCAGTACCCTGCATTTATCGGGCTGGTGCCGTTGATAGCAGCCCTGTTTTATGCAGGCATGGTGGTCACGGTGGCGTCATGGCAGGAGATGGTAGGGCTGCAGGAGGAGAAAAAGAAGTATTTCGTGGAACAGCAGCAGCTTGCGGCCATAAGGGAACGGATAGGGGAAGTGGAGCAGTTCTATGACGGGATACGCCGGATGAAGCATGAGATGAAAAACCATCTCACAAACATAAAGGGTTTGGCGGGGAGCGGCAGTTATGAGGAAATGGAACAGTATATTGCCAGGATGGACGAGAGCATGGATGCGTTTGAGATGTCTGTCAGGACAGGGAACGCTGTTACAGATGTGATCGTGAATGACAAGCAGAAAGCCGCAGAAAGGATGGGCATACGGTTCAGGTCTGATTTCGTGTACCCGGCATCGGACAGGTATAATGCGTATGACATTGCGATCATTGTAAACAACCTGCTGCAGAATGCGCTGGAAGCCTGTGGGAGGATGACGTCGGGGGAAAGATATATCTCCCTTTCCGGCAGCAGGAAAAACAGATTTTTTCTCATATCTGTAAAGAATTCCTTTGAGGGGGAGGTGGTATTTGATAAAAGCACGAATCTTCCGGTTTCCACGAAAGCGCCGGATGTACCGGGAGGCCCGGCCCCGCTGCATGGCATAGGTTTATCGAATGTCAGGCGTGAGGCGGCGAAATACCTGGGAAATGTGGACATTAAAGTCAGGAAAAATGAGTTCAGCGTAACAGTGCTGTTACAGGAAAGGAGCAACCATGAATAACACGATCAATGTAAACTACATGACAAGAACGTACAGCAATTTCTTGAAAAACAATGAAGCAAAGGGCGGCAAGGCTGAAAGCCCGTCTTTTTGTGACAGGGTGGCGGAAAAGAGCCAGAATGTATCAGAAACGGGAAAGGCGGGGGCTGTTTCAACAAAGGACATGACAATGGATGAGTATAAGCAGTATATCCATGAAAAGATTTCACAGATCCCCATGCACCCGACCCGTATGTCGGAGAATATTTCCATCCATATTTCAGAAGCGGGGTTTGAAGCGATGAAAAATGACCCGGAGTATGAGGCGTGGGTGCTGAATGACCTGCGGACAGGATGGGCGCAGCCGGACAGATGGGCAGGCGTCTGCGGAGGGGCTTATTCCACCATCTATTACGGGGCAACAAAAGAGGAGTGCCATGCGCAGATGTGGAGCGCAGGATACCAGAACGGAAGCGGGAAAAGCCTGTTTGACGGCAGGGCAAAAGACAGCTTTTGGGAACGCAGGACAGAGCAGAAAAAACGGACGGAGGCGCAGATAAAAAAGGAGCAGGAGAAGAAAAGGATGCAGGAAGAAATCAATGCGAAGGCGGCGATGGAAAAAAGCGATGCGCACAGGCGGCTGATGTCACAGTGGGCAAAAGAGGCCGTATATTCCGATTCCGTTCTGGCAAGATCGGGGACTGCGGCAACAGCAAATGCTGCTTATGAAGCAAATTTCGTCATGGCAGATAATTCATCCATTTGATCTGAGACTGCCAGGATATACAGGAAGTTGTGGATGTGCCATATGAAGCGGCGGGCATTTTGAAGTAAGGAAGATCATGCCCGGACTTACCATAAGGGGGCATGGGCGGCTCCGAATGACAGAGGGGCCGCCGATAAAATAAAATCATAAGGAGGACGAAATCATGGCAATTTCAGGAATTGGAAGCAACTACAGCAATGTGTATGGGAGTACATACACGGCACAGAAAAATGAGGCAGTAAAGAAAACAGAAACGAAGGAAAATGCACCTGCACAAGCGAAGAACACAGGGACAGACAGCGTATCGGATTATTATTCCTACCTGCAGAAGAATTATGACTGTGTAAAGAATGGCAGTGTGGCAATTTCCGGTTCTTATCTGAAGGAGTGTGCAAAGAACCCGGAAAAGGCGAAAGAACTGGAAGAAAGCCTTGCTTACTTCAAAGAAGGTTATGAAAGCGGCCTTAAGAGTGCCCAGGCCAATGCAAGGGCTATCGGGGCAAGGGTGGTGGACCATACGGAAAGCTGGAGCATCGACAGCACAGGGAATATAACCATGATGGCGTCCACCACGGTAACTTCCGACAGCGGGGTAAAAGGCTGGAAGGAACTGGCAGAGGAACGGGAGGAAAAATTAAAGGAGAAAAAGGAGCAGGAACGCGCCGAGGAAAAGAGAAAAGAGCAGAAGGAACAGGAAGAAGAACGTCTGGAAAAGATTCAGATTTCAGCACAGTCAGTGTCCGTGATATCGGATGCGTACCATAAGCCTGTTGACATCAAGGCGTAAATGACACTCTGAGCGAGAGGGATACACTGTTGGTGATAAGAGAGATGAAACTTATTTGAGGGCTGGTTCGTATTATTAACGGATGATAGATTCTTTCAATTTATGACAA
>OFGR01001813.1_pt1 | contig 15687 bp, 15 predicted proteins | sample 1521811 | NCBI WGS metagenome assembly OFGR01 (sample SAMEA3504098, study PRJEB24116) | mouse gut metagenome | biome: mouse gut; feature: mouse-associated habitat; material: faeces | place: Denmark | collected 2011
TAAAAAAAGTTGACACCACATTCTCAAGGATTTGAGATATAATGTAAGCGATTTATAACAAGGTGCCTAGAAAAGTAATTCCATTGCTGGTAAGATATTAACCATGAATATTCAGGCTCTACATTCTGCCTGTACTGTTTTCGACCATGGCATCAGATCATCCAAATCTTCAGGATGGTTCTGCCAGTCAGTATCCGGCATATATAACAGCAGATATTCCAAATAAGTATAGACATTGAGATTGTTTGCTTTTGCGGTTTCAATAATACTATATACGGCTGCACTGGCTGCTGCTCCCTTAGAGGTATCTGAGAACAGCCAGTTTTTTCGGCCAACCGTAAATGGCCGGATGGCATTCTCTGCGGCATTGTTTGAGAGAGCACATCTCCCATCCAAAAGATAGTTCTCCATATATGGTTTTTGGTTCCCTGCATAGGTAACTGCTTTTCCAAGGGCAGAACCTTTTAATGCCTGTACCGAATCCAGCCAGCACCAAAAGGCCTCCAGAACTGGTTTTTCCAGTTCGAGGCGTTTCAAATACCGTTCTTCTGCTGATAATTCTTTCAGCTGGTCTTCGATATGAAAGAGTTTATCGCAGTAATCCCTGCCGGTTTCTGCGGCTGTAGGCGGTGTCCCGGATGCCTTCTTTCCCGGAACGGCTTCCACAAACTTCCGTCTGAGGTGGGCCCAGCAGCCACATCTTGTGATGTCTTCCAGTTTGTTATAACCGGAGTAGCCGTCGGTATGAAGATATCCATGGAATCCTTTGAGAAATTCCACGGCATGGCCACCGTTTCTGGATGGCTGGTAATCATAAAGCACGACAGGAAACTTATCATCATTGCCTGTACGGTAAAGCCACATATAGGATTTGGACTGTGGCTTTTTCCCATTCTCCTTAAGCACCTGAACTGGTGTTTCGTCACAATGAAGTACTTCACGTCCCACGAGTTCCTTTTTCAGATGTTTTATGATGGGAATAAAGTAATCCTCGGCACATCGGATAATCCAGTGTGCCATGGTGGCACGTTTTAAGGATAAGCCAAGATTCTCCCAGTCTTTCTCCTGCCTGTAAAGAGGCACGCTGTTAACATACTTCTGGTACATGACATTGGCAACCGAACTGGGGGATGCCAGAGAATGGTTCATTAAAGAAGTCGGTGTCTGTGCTTTCATAATGAATGGCCTGGCAGTGCGTCTGCACTTTGGACATTCGCAGGATTCCCTGGTATAACGGACAATTTGTAGTTTTGCAGGAATGTATTCCAGTTCCTCACGGACGGTTTCTGTTCCTAAAAATTTCAGCACGGAACCACACTGGAGACAGATTTTTTCTTCTTCTGGTATGCTGCATGGAATGATGCGGACGGGAAGGTCTTTTATTAGTTCTGCACGTTTTGTCCGGGAATTCTTACGGAAGTATCCCCTGACTTCTTTTGCAACAGGTTCCGGCACGGATGCATCTGCACAGACTTCGGCTTCATCAAAAAGAGACAGCTGCCCGTCTACAACATCTTTCGGAGTTTTCTCGCTGGATGCACCAAACTTGCCCTGACGCATGATCAGGATAAGTTCTGTAAGGTTATCAATCTGTTTCTGCATCATCGATATTTGATTTTCAAGCTGCCTGATATAAGCATCTTTTGTATTCATAACCGAAGCGCCTTTCCCTATGTTTTTTGGTATTTTTATTATACCGTAAAAAGCACTCTAAGTCCAGTAAATACAGGTCTTTTACAGAATGAATAATCAACAAAAATCAGCTGGTTTTGCAGGATTTATTGTTAACTTTTGTTCTATTTTTAATCCTTCCATCAGCCATCGGAATTGCTGCCAGGAAATAGGCTGTAATTCACCCGGTTCCCGTGGCCATTGGAAGGATCCATTCTCCAAACGCTTATACAGAAGGACAAATCCGTCCCCTTCCCACAGCAGAGCCTTGATGCGGTCACAGCGACGGCCGCAGAACAGGAACAGGGATGGAGAGAAAGGATCCATACGGAACTGTTCCCTGACCAGTGCGGCAAGACCATCAATCGATTTACGCATATCAGTGTAACCGCAGGCAATGTAAACCTGTTCGGCAGCTTTGATATCGCCTAACATGTGGATTTCAGTGCAGCAAGCACAGCCTCCAGAGTTTCCCTGCCAGCGCCATTATACACTTCCAAAGTGGCATATGGAAGATGTATCAGGACGGCAGCATTTCCGTCTGATACAGGCTGCTGAAGCTGTAATTGTTTAAAAACAGCAGTCTTGCCGGGCTGTGCCGGAACAGGAAATGAACAGCAGGCATCCTCCCGCAGTTTCTTAAGGTTGCGGTAATAAGTCTGCTCACAGATATCGTTTTGTTTACACCATGCGGTAACGGTCATTCCGCTGGACTGACAGTCTGAAATGAGCGCTAACCATTGTTCCCGTTTCAGATATTTTCTGACTTTAGTAACCTGATCCATGATGCTACCTCCTAACATTACTGTACAGTACTATCACTAACGCTGCTATACAGTTATTGGAGTAATTATCTCATGGAAGCTAATTAGAATCTAGGCACTCTGTTGTGGATCGCTTACGTTGAATCATACTCACTAGTATTGGACTGATAACAAATACTTCCATTCTCATTTTTTCTTGCCCTGCATATCCCCTTTTGTCCGGGCAGCAGGGCGCAATGATGCATACATGTCTGGCAAATTTTTTTCATACTTTTTCCTATCTTCTCCGGCTTAAAAATTTATACTAATAATGCCGCACCACTTCAAACCTCTCCAGTTCCACATCTTCCCTTTCCCCGATGCCTGCTTTTCGCTTTGCAATGGCAATCTGTTCTTCTATCGTATCTACCCCGTCCAGATTCGGCAGCAGAAGTCCACGCCGATACCCCTTAGTCACAACCACGCCGTATCGTTTGACATCCAACTGAGCCGGTGAAGCAATCTTCTCTGTCTCACCTAATACATCCACACTAACCGAGAGCTTTTCAAGCTCGTCCGGCTCAATGGGAGAAAACCTTGGGTCTTTCATGGAGGCACTAACAGCATTCTCCCTGATTTCCTCCGCTATTGAAGGCTGTACCGCCTGAATGGTGCCGATACATCCTCGAAGCTGCCCTTCCTTCTTTATGGAAACGAATACCCCTGCTCTCTGGGTATACATCTCCTTTGGCAGATTCTTTGGTATCTCTTTCTTCTTTCCAGTACACACATATTCTTCTATAACCGCTCTGGCAAGGCCTACATAATCATCCTCTCTGGCCCTCTGCTTGCGAATCCGTTCACGCTCTTTTTCTTCGTACTGCTCTTTAAAATTCCGTGTCAAATCCCTGCCACATATCTCATAAATACAGACGCCGTACCCTACCCCAAAGGGCCCCTCATAGGAAAGACGCTTCGCCTGCACACTGGTTCTATCCAGCACTCCCGCCATTATTGTAAAAGACCTGTGACCACACTCTCCCGCTTTTTCACAGAAATCCTCCGGAAATTCCAAAAGCCGCCCAAAATCGCCGCTTCCCATCACCTCCATAATCCGGTGGTCGTACTTTGGCCCTTCTTCCCTGTATCCGTAAGGTCCCTTTTCGGTAAGCCTGTGAGACAGATCTCCGCTTGCTATCACCACAATATTTCGGCCAAGGACTTCTGCCGTTTCCCTGATACGCCGCCCCAGTTCATAATGTGTTACAAGTGAAAGCCCTGACAGACCAATCCTGACCAGCTTATAATCCCTCCAATACTGATTTACAAAATAGAGGGGAACCATTGTCCCATGATCTAACCGCCTGTCGCGCTCACCTTCTGTTCCTGCCGGAAGCTCTCCTGCCTCTGCCAGTTTGCAGAGATTCTCCACAAACTCTGTATCATAGTTTACCTTTATCTTCACCTGCGGTGCACGGAATTGTCCGAAATCCCCCGTTCCCTCATCTCCTGGTGAAATATGGAAATAATCCGCATACATTATCTGATGGGGTGAGATTAACACGATTGTCTCCGGCTTCAAATCCCCTATCCTTCGCCCAACCTCATGGTATGCGTCAACCGTGTCCTGAATATTTTCTTCCTCACCCCTGCCAATCTCCGGTATAATCAGGGGAGGATGAGGAACCATAAAAACTCCTGATATCATAACTGCCGCCTCCCTTACTCTCTGCTAAGAATATCACATTTCACACTTTGTATCAACGCATACCGCTACATTTTCCTGACTCCCATTAGTCTTTCTGGTATTTATTCTTCAATCGGTTTATTCCTCTCCCACAATGGATGAATAAACACACGTAAATGACAAAAAGCACATCAAAAATGATTGTGAGAACCCTTGCCCCAATATCTCCATACTCAACCCATCTAATGTATTGGATAAAAAGCTGCGGGACAAGACAGCACAAAAATACGCATAGAAGCGGCACCATCCTTCGTCTGAAAATCCGCCTGACCATCTCAAGCCGCGAGTCATTATCACTGAATATCTCTGTCTCCTCATCAAACCCAGCCGCAGATTTACGGAAATAACTGAACCCATTCACATCAAACAGATATTCCCATCCATAGTCCTGATACATCTTAAGATATCCCATCTTCTCACCCTTAACCGCCTGGTCAAAATCCAGCCTGTACACCACATCCTCTGGAGTACACCTGTCAAATAAATAAAATCCCGGAAGAAAATATCTTTTTAGCCTCCACCCTTCGCGATGCTGTTCTCTTAAAAACTGTTCCTCCTCCTCATAATCCGTAATCGTCCAGAAACGGAACCTGACCCTATCCGCCATAACTGTACCCTCCTTTACTATTCTGGTATAATCTTTCAATCCTGTGAAGCTCTATGTTCAATACCTCCCACCCAAGCTCTGTAATCACATACAGCTTTCGTTTATCTTCTTCTCTTACAAATCTGATTAATCCGTCCTTCTCCATCTTAGACAGTGTTCCATACATGGTTCCGGGGCTGATGGTCACTTCCCCGCCTGTCATCTGCTTCACCTTCTGCCCGATGTTATACCCATGCATCTCATCTTGCAGACAATATAAAATGTAGAAGCCTGTTTCCGTCATAGGAACATACACTCTTTTGATCCTGTCTGTCATCCCTTCCTCCCATTCTTATAACATTTTAGCTCGATATATCTTATTCCGATATATCGAATCTCACTATATCGCACTTCGTTATATATTTTATATCACACCTCGATATATTTGTCAAGGACATTCCGTGATTTGCATTGACCATGTTAAAATACTGTGATACTATTTTTTTATCATAATATATAGGAGGTTCTATTTGCATATTATGCTAATAAAGAAAAAAATGGATAATTTAGAAGTAACAAAACGAAGACTCACTGACAATATACTTGTATTATACATTATTACAATACTGCTCATCCTACTTGGGCAATTTCTGGGAATGTTATTAGGCTTCCTCCCCTTCATGTCAAGTACAGATATTGCAATGACCGTCTATATGTATCTGAGTTTTATCGGCATCTGGATATTAACGATACTATATCTGCGGTTTACAAAGAAAAACCGCCCTATCCTGAAAACAATCGGAAGAAGGGCATCCGGCAACAACATGAAAAACCTCCTTATCGGGTTAGTCATGGGCTTTGGTTTGAACGGCGTCTGTATCCTTGCGGCATGGCTTAATAAAGACATTTCACTACAATATGATTCTTTAAAGCCGATTGCTTTTGTACTGATCTTTATCGCAGTCTTTGTACAGTCCTCGGCAGAAGAATTGGTCTGCAGAGGCTTTCTGTACCAACGGTTAAAGAGTAGCTACAAGCATCCGGCAACTGCTATTATAGGAAATTCCCTGCTTTTTGCCATCCTGCACCTGATGAACGAAGGCGTTACGTTTTTGTCCGTACTGAATATATTTATTGTTGGAATTTTATTCTCATTCATGGTCTATTACATGGACAGTATCTGGTGCGCCATGTCCATGCATGCCATGTGGAATTTTACACAGAATATCATTTTTGGACTGCCAAACTCCGGTATCGTATCCCCATATTCTGTCTTCCGTCTGGATACCTCCACGGCAAATAACAGTTTCGTATACAACGTAGGTTTTGGCATTGAAGGGACTCTATTTGCAGATATCCTCCTGATAGCGGCGTGCATCTGCCTATATCTCTGGGTAAACAATATACGATCTCCTAAAACACCACGGCCGACACAACGGGAATCGTAACGACAGACAAAAGCGTGGTAAGCGCCACGCCTTTTGCCGCCTGCTCCGCGCTTTCTTCATCTCCATACTGCTGCGCCAGCATGGCGGTCATGCTCGCCGCCGGAGTCGCAAGCATCACCATGCACACGCCGCACAGCATTTCATTATCAATCACCCTGACAATCACCTGCATGGCAAGAATCGGAATCACCAAAAGCTTTGTCAGAGAATACAGTAACAACCTTTTATCCAGAAACAATTCCTTCAACCTGATACTGGTCAGAGAAATGCCAATCACCATCATACTTAAGGGGGCGGTCAGCCCGCTTAACCCACTCATAGTCGTATTGAAGAATTCCGGAGTGGGAATCCCAAGGAGATAAATCGCAATCGCCAAAATACTGCCGATTACCCCTATGTTAAATACCTTTCCCCACTCAATCCCCTTCGTTCCCTTCTGTACAGTCTGAATCCCATAAGTATAGATTAAGACATTAAACAGCATGGAAAATATGGCCGCATACAGAAGCGCCTCCTGCCCATACACCGCCACAATCACCGGAAAACCCATGAAGCCGATATTGTTAAATGCACTCATCAGCCGATAAACGCCCCTCTGTTCTTTCCTGACACGAAATATGAATGGTATTGCAAGCGATAACAATACCATTCCCCCAAGAATCACCAAAGCAATTACCGCAGTCAGAAGAAGCTCTTTTCCTTTAATCGTCCCGTCTCCGTTTACCACGGCAGACAGCGTAAGAGCAGGATTTGCAACATTTACCACCACCCAGGAAATCTTCTTACTGAAAGTCTCATCCATGACCCCCTTTTTTGCCGCCCCATATCCAAGAGCAATATAGATAAACAAAACAATCATCTGTTGTAACAGTAACATTTTTACTCTCCTTTGACCACAGTGCTCTGAATCCTCTCATATACTCTGTGCATAGTCATCCCCTGGACAATCGTTGTAAAGAAAACAATCGCATAGGTTCCGCCAAGAATGATCAGGTGAATCTCATCAGAAACCATCCCCTGAGCGCTCATGGCAAGAGCAACCGAAAGCCCTCCCCGAAGCCCTCCCCAGGTCAACAGCTTAATGAACTGCGGCTTGTTGTACCCGTCAGGCAGAGGCCCAATGAATATGGATGCAGCTCCAAGGCTTCCCGACCTTGCGACGAGATTCGCAGCGATGGCAAGGAGTGACAAAACCAGAACATGAGGCATCTGTAAAATCCGGATAAATGAAATCCCAAGCATAACATACAAGACGGAATTCAGCAGCGTATCCAATATTCCCCAGAAGATATCAAACTGACGAAGATCAAGAGGCTTCCCTTTATACTCTGAATAATTCCGAAGCGCAGAGAATAAAACTCCGCATACAACCGACGCAATCGCCCCAGAAAATCCAAAACACTCGCACAATACATAGGACATGGACACCGCCAGAAGGCTGGTAAATATCTGCCTGGACTCATCCTTCGTACGGCTGAATATGGCGAAGCATAAGAACGTTACTACAATTCCCACAACCATGGCGCCCAGTATCTCCTTCGCCATCACGGCAATAAAACCACCGCTTTCCTCGGCAGTAACCATTCCCGAAAAAAAGATGAACAATGCCACGCCCATCCCGTCATTCAGCAAAGACTCCCCCTCTATGATGAAGCTAATCCCATCGGGAAGGTGAAATCTCTTTAAAATACTGGTGGCGGCAATCGGGTCCGTAGGCGCAACGATACTGCCGAACATCAGACAGACGGGAAGGGTAAACGAAAGCCCCAGAAGCTTGCCTGCCCCATAGAAAATCAGTCCATAGAACACAGCCCCCAGAAATGTAGCGCCCACAGCCAGCAGCGAAATTGCTCTAGCATACTTCTTAAAATCCAAAAGCCTCATATGGCATGAGCCTGCGAACAGCATAAAGCACAGAACTCCCTCCATCAAAAATCCTTCCAGATTGAAAAACTGTAATTCTTCAAGAACCTGGGATGCCGTCCCCGTACCCCTTAAGACCGCGCTCGCCACCAACAGCATACCGCCGACAATTACAGTAAACAGCATTAGTGCGATTTCATGGGTAAATTTCGTCACCTTCTCATTAAAAAATCCCAACACTACTACGAGCGCCAATAAAATAACCGTATTTAAAAGAAATGTATCCAACCTTCTTCTCCCTTCAATTTTCTTATTCTCCAGACGGAGTCTGCAGCAAAATCTTAACTGTAAAAATCCCCCCGTCTGTAAGCACCTCCATCATATCGCCATACTTCATGGCAATCATATTAACAGATTCTAACCCCTGGCCAAAACCTTCCCTTTTGGATGAACGGTAATGCCTCCCCTCCTTCTTAATCTCTCCCTGATAAGGGTTCTCCACCTTCACCGCAACCATATTAGACGCCGTCTGCCAAATCTTCAGCCTAATATACGGCTCCTCCATATCTCGAACGCCGTCCATGGCATTTTCCAACAGATTACCAAGCATCACACAGAAATCTTGATCCGACACCTGTTGCTTCTTCGGCAGGGAGACAGCGAAATCCGTCTCGATACCCCTCCTCTGGCAAATGGATTCATAATATGAAATCAGCGCATTCAATGCCGCCGAATAGGAGTACAGCTTCATCTCCGCCTGCTCCTCGTCGATGTATCTGCCCACATACTCCTTTAGCTTCTCGTACTCCTTCTGCCCCACCAACTCGGAAATCACAATGAGCTGATGCCGGAAATCATGGCGGATTCGGCTGTTTTCCTCAACATTCCTTAATAACTGCTGATACTGCGCCCCCTGCATCAAAAGCATCTGATTTGCAATCTCCGTTTTCTGCTTCTCCACAAAAGAACGTGCCACCACATAAAACAGAAAATAAATAAATACTACAAAAAAAGTAAAGAACAGCAAAACGAACGGGTAGAGCTGCCGCACATACCCCACATACATGTTTCGATATACACGCGGGTACATAAAATAGGTAGACGCCAAAAAAAACGCCGGAAAACACCATCCCCTTTTCCAAACCGCTTCTTCATGAAAATTCTCCAGCACCCAACCCATATATCTGGTAAGAGGCAGATACAGAATAACATCAGCAGCCACCAAAAACAAAACCTGCACTCCCAGGGCTTCATAGGAAAAGGCAAGGGCATTTCCAGACGGGTGCATAGTGTAATCGAACATTGTAGCATATAACTTTGAAAATCCTCCCACAAGACAGGCAGAAAGAAATGCGAACAACTTCTTGGAAAATGAAAGCCTAACCTCCCTGTTATACAGATAAAGGAAATAAATACCTGCCGGATATATTATGAAATCCGTCACATCTCCCAGAGAATAAATACTTCCAGCCAGCACCACACAGGAAACCATAACCAGAAGCGCTATGACAATCTTACCTGCCAACACAGACAATCGGTTCTTCACATATCTCTGCACCGGATAAAAACATAAGGGAATCATAGGGAGAATAATCGAACTATATAACAAATCTTCACATACTTTCGGCAATTTCCTCCACTCCCTTCTCACATTTCGCTGCCCGATACGTAAAATAAATACGTATACGGACTATCTGTCTGCTTTTCTCAGATAAATATACCAGTATACGCACCCGACGCAGACCGCGCCTCCAATGATATTGCCAATGGTTACCGGAAGCAGATTTGCCCCAAAGAAATTCCCCCAGGTAATGGCGCCCATATCCACGCCTGCCGCTGCTGCAGCATCTCCATACTCCTGTATCCCCTTGGCAAAAATCCCTGCGCCTATGTAATACATATTCGCTATGCTGTGTTCAAACCCACAGAGCACAAACATCATAATCGGGAAGAACAGTCCCATAATCTTCCCCGCCGCATCCTTTGCCGCAAAGGAAATCCATACGGCGATGCAGACCAGGAAATTACACAGAATTCCCCGAATGAACGCATCCCCAAAAGACAGCGAGCACTTGGCGGCAGCCGTGGAAATGACGGATACCGCCATCTGTTTTCCAAACAAATCCGGCTGATGGGAATATACGACGCCTGCCGCCACTAAAAGGCCGCCGGCTAGATTCCCAAGATATACCACGCCCCAGTTCTTAAGCATCCCTGCCGGAGTAATCTCCTTTTGAAGCAGAGGAATCACCAGCAACGTATTGCCCGTGAATAATTCGCTGCCCGCAAGCAGAACCATGGTAAGACCGCCCGGAAACACGCACGCACCGACGAACTTTCCCACCGACGCAAGCGGAACCGAGACTGCTACGGTCGTCGCGCCCACACCGCCCATTGCGATGAACGCGCCCGCCAATACCGCCAGAAGTAGCATCTTGCTAATCGGCGTGTTTACCTTGGCTTTTCCTGCTCCAATATAGTTTTTCGCCACCTCGGCTGGTGTAAAAAAATTCATCTCTCATCCCTCCCATTTATACTCACCTCACTATCATAGCATCTTTTTCTGTGATTTTGTATGGAGAAATTATAATTGTTATTTCATACATTGTTGGACGAAGTCCACCTACCCGAAGGGTATGCTTTACGGTGTGCCCTTCGGGCTGATGGACTTCGTCCAACAATGTATACAATCTAATTTGCTCTAATATCCCCATCATCAAAGGGGTCCCCGCACTCCGGACAGAACTTCGGCGGTTTTGTCGGATCTTCAGGCTCCCAGCCGCATTTATCGCAGCGGTATTGAGGAATCCCCGCCGGCTTTGGCTTTCCGCACTCTGAGCAAAATTTCCCCTTATTCACAGTACCGCAGAAGCAAGTCCATCCTGCTGCCTGATTCGGTTTCGGCGCGCCGCATTCCACACAGAATTTCCCTGTATTGCCCAAAGCCCCACATGAGCAGGTCCACCCTCCGGCCGACCCATGGGAAGATCCGCCTCCGGCCTGGCTTTGTCCCTCCGGCCTCTGTCCCATAGTATACAAATCCTTAAGATTCATCCCTCCGGCTTGCGATGCCATGCCCATTCCCATGAAGCCAGACATAGCTCCGTTCTTATTCCCTGCCGCCGCACGCATGGCATCCGCCTGGGCGCCCACCAGCGTTGCCGCCGCCATATTGGGATCACGCATGACCGCCGATTTCTGAAGCTGCTTGATCATCTCCTCATCTTCTTTAGACGCCGTCACACTATTGACACCCAGAGAATATACCATAATTCCCCGAAGCTCAGTCCATTTTTTTGACAAAACATCATTGAGGGCGTCCGACAACTCCATGGTATGGCCCGGAAGGGCGCTGTATCGGATTCCCATCTGTGAAATCCTTGCAAACGCAGGCTGCAATGCTGTAAGAAGCTCTGATTTCAGCATAGAATCAATCTGTTCTCTGGTATACACATATCCCACATTTCCACACACATTGGCATAAAATACCATCGGATTCACAATCCGGTAGGAATACTCCCCATTACACCGTATGGAAATGTCCACATCCAGCCCAATATTTTGGTCCACTACACGGAAGGGCACCGGATTCGGCGTACCGTATTTATTTCCAGGAATCTCCTTAATATTCACGTAATAGATTCTCTGATTCCTTCCTGTGCCGCCTCCAAACTGAAACCGCCTCCAGGCCTCTTTCGCAATTCCCTTTAAGCCCTCCACAAAAGAACCTCCGAACACAGAAGGGCTAGTGCTTGTGTCATAGGTATACGCCCCTGGCTCCGCACAGGCGTCGATTACCTTTCCATCCTCCACAATAATCATACACTGTCCGTTCGCCACGGCAATGTGGGAGCCGTCTGTGATAATATTGTCGTCCCCTTTTCTGTTTGACGAACGCCCTGATATCTGCTTTACTCCTTTAGCCACCAGTACATCTGCATCCAGCGCATCACAGTAAAAATATTCCTTCCACTGATCCGCCAGCGCCCCGCTTGCTGCCGACCATGCTGCCTTAATTAATCCCATAATTTTGATCCTCCTAAACCTCTTTATTTGGACGAAATCCGCCCCAAAGGACATGTATTACGATATGCCCTTGGCGTCTCTTTATATCCATACAGATCCATCAAAACTTTCCGCTGGTTCCAGAACTGCTGGAATGCATCCCTCTGCTGCCGCTGCCGCTTGAATGATTCTCAGTCTGACGCTTCGTGCGCGTCACCGTATGATACAAAAATCGGTCTGTCTGATTATACAACTGAAAACTTCCTGCTCTCATATATTCCATGGCGCCATTCCTTAACACTCTGGTATTCATACTCTTTTTCCACGAAAGCACCACCCCTAAGGATACACAGAATGAAAGCAGAAACGACAGCCCGATAATCGTCGGTATCCGCCAGCCCTCTCCATATGGATGCTCCTCTGTATAAGGTTTCCCTTTCTCTGCCGCTGTTAAGTAATCCTCCGCCATAGATACATATCTTTCAAATGCATCGTAAAACTCTCCGTCAGACAGGTCATCCAAAATCTTCTCTCCCAAACGTTCTCTTCCGTATGTAGTAAACGCCTCCTGGGCGGCGCCGAATCCTACCAGTCCCCAATCCCGCTTTGCCATACTGATAGCGAGCATCACGCCGCTTCCCGAAGACTCTGTCCCAAGTCCATACTCTGTAAAAATCCGGCTCTGCCAGTCCTTAATATCCCCGCCGCCAAAATCCGGCGTAGTAATGATATAAACTCCTGTATTGTACTGCCTGGAGACTCTGGCACATTCCTCCTCAAGAGCCTCTTCCTCCTCAGACGAGAGAAGTCCCGCATCATCCTGCACCCATCCCTGGAAGCTTGGGGTATTTCCCCCAGCAGATACATATAGCATTCCAGCCTGCGCCCAAACTGCAAATCCAATGATACACAGCGCTGCTACAAACAAGAACCTTTTTACTACGGAAAAAATTTTTGCCCCTGTGCTGTCCCAAACTGCCCTATTGCTCATCATAACACACCTCCAAACAACAGAAGCCCCAGAATGGAACAAACTAAAGTTCCAATCGCTGTGAACCCACAGAGGTATTTCCAGAACGCGCCTTTATCTACCGGAAGCTCTCCTACCATCTTTCCGGTCTGCCCGTTGATGGCAAACTGATACTTCTTTCCCCCGTAAACTGTCTCAAACAGCCAGACAGGTAAAAGAGCATACAGCACTTTGCCGTTCTGGGATGCAAGACGACGCTTTTTCACAATCACAGACTCATAGCCCTGTACCGTACCGCGTAAGACCTGTTCCGCAGTATTATATAAACGCTGCTTTGCCCTGGCCTCTGCCGCCTTTTCATCCACATCATATTTATCCGTCTCATAGCCTGCAAGATAAGCAGGCTCAAAGCTCGTCAGTCCATTGTAATCAAAAGGCTCAATAGACTCTGTCGTGCTGTCGTCCATCTCCACGCTTCCATCCACAGGCACATGGATAAACTCCATGGTCCCTGCCCTTGAAACCAGATAGTAGGAGGTGTCCACATAGTCATACTCGCTGTCACTCCACATCCTGACACGTGTTGCATTAAAACTCATATCTGCGCTTGCCTTACAGTCAAACAGCCAGTAAGGAACATAGCATCCTCTGATATTTTTTAAATAACTACGGTCTCGGAAGTTCTTCGGAAGCAGACGCTTTCCCTTGCAGAATTCAAGCAGCTTCTTACGCGCCTCGTCCCCCTTTACCATAAACGGAATCATAACGTCCGGCTCAAACTCTCCTGTCGAAGCCGCTTTGATTACCACCACATTGTCACAATAGGGGCAGACTGTACTCACAGTGTTCTCATCTGCCTCAATCTCTGCCCCGCAGGACGGGCAGATATATAAGCCCTCCTCCGTCCGTTTTGCCCCTTGCGCCTCTTTTCGGTACTCCCACTCTAAGTCCTGCTCTCCCTCCAGGCGTTCCTCCTGTTCATACTCCTCCATTACCTCTAAATCATACTGATTATCGCAGCTATGACAAGAAAGCTTCTGCGTCTTGGGAGAAAATTCAAGTGGCGCCCCACAGCAGGGGCATTTATATTGTACAAAATCCATTCTATTCTCCTTTTTAATCACCCTAATTCATACCCAAAGGGCACACCTTACACTTTAAATGCCCCGCTCTATTAAGGTTTCAAACTTACGTTAAGCTGCTAAGGGTATCAAAAAACTCCGGATATGATACATCAACGCACTGGCTGTCTTCAATCACCGTCTCACCCTCGGCTAATAGCCCTGCGACGGCAAATGCCATTGCGATTCTGTGGTCCAGATAACTCCTGATACGCGCTCCCACAAGTTTTTTTCCACCCTCAATAATCATTCCATCCTCTGTGGGCGTAGCATCACACCCCATGGCCTTTAGATTCTCCGTAACCGTATCAATCCTGTTGGTTTCCTTCACCTTCAATTCAGCCGCGTCCTTAATCACTGTTGTTCCCTTTGCACAGGCCGCCATAACCGCAATGATCGGAATTTCATCAATCAGGGTGGGAATCATCCTTCCTTCTACGGTTGTTCCACGAAGTTCACTGAACCTGACAAGGATATCAGCAGTAGGCTCACCCCCCATATCCCTGCAATTCACATAAGTAATGTCTCCCCCCATGGCTTCGCAGACCTTGAGTATTCCCGCCCTGGTTGGATTAATTCCTACATTACAGATTAGGAGCTCGGAGCCTTGGGACAAAAGACCGGCTGCTATAAAATATGCCGCTGATGAGATATCACCAGGTACTAAAATCCTCTGTCCATAGAGCTGCTTACAGGGACGTCCCCCTGCCGTTGCGCTGCCATCTTCATGTAAAACGGAAACAATTTCTGCCCCGAACCCTCCAAGCATCAGCTCCGTATGATTACGTGAAAGAGCCGGTTCAGTCACAGACGTGGCGCCGTCAGCGTAAAGCCCTGCAAGAAGGATTGCAGACTTCACCTGTGCCGAGGCAACCGGAGATTGATAACTGATACCGTGAAGCGCGCCAGGCTCTATCTTAAGAGGCGCACATCCATTACTCCCTACGCTCTCTATATGGGCGCCCATACGACTTAAAGGCGTCATAATCCTCCCCATAGGACGGGAATTCAAAGACTCATCCCCAGACAGAACTGATGCAAAACCCTGCCCTGCAAGAATACCAGACAAAAGCCTTGTAGTCGTCCCGCTGTTACCTACATTAAGGGTCTCCTTCGGGGCAGACAGCCCGTAAAGCCCTCGTCCGTGTACCACAAGCCCCTCCTTTTTCTTCTCAATCTCAATGCCCATTTTCTGAAAACAATGAATCGTAGACAGGCAGTCCGCACCCTGCAAAAAATTCGTAATCTCCGTAGTTCCTAATGCAATAGAGCCGAACATGACAGAGCGGTGGGAGATGGACTTATCCCCTGGAACCCTGACCTCTCCCTTAAGTCCGGCTCTCGGATAAATGGTTTTAACGCTCATAGACTATATACCTGAATTTCTGCAGTAATTCCGCCGCCCTCTTTGAAGACGCCTCATCATAGAATTCAATGCGCAGAACCCCTTCTTCAAATTCTCTGTTGTGAACAATCCCGATATTCTTAAGATTCAGATTGTTGGATGCAAGAATCGTGGCAATCGCCGCAATT
>OFGR01001821.1_pt1 | contig 15646 bp, 10 predicted proteins | sample 1521811 | NCBI WGS metagenome assembly OFGR01 (sample SAMEA3504098, study PRJEB24116) | mouse gut metagenome | biome: mouse gut; feature: mouse-associated habitat; material: faeces | place: Denmark | collected 2011
CATATTTCTTGTACTGGCAGATCTGGTCCCTGACCTCTTTCTTTTCTTCCTCTGAAAGTTTCTGGGGGTCAAGCTCATAGCCAAATGTCCCCGCCATTGCCGTTACGCCTCTCGTGTGCAGGCTGACGCTCCTCCCCGTCTGGTGGTTCGGCACCGCGGACACGTGGGCGCCTACCGTGCAGACCGGATAAAAGAACGATGTTCCGTACTGGATCCGCAGCCGGTCGACCGCGTCCGTGTTGTCACTGCACCAGATCTGCGGCGTGTAGTACAGCATACCCGCATCAAACCTGCCTCCGCCGTCGCTGCAGCCCTCGATCAAAAGATCCGGATACCGCTGCATCAGCCGCTCAAGAAACTCGTACACACCGAGCACATAGTCGTATGTCACCTTCCCCTGCGCCTTCTCCATGGAATAGATATCCGTGAGGCTCCGGTTCATGTCCCACTTCACATACTCGATCTTTCCCTGGTCGAGCACATGGCAGATCTGTTCAAAGATGTGATCCCTGACCTCCTGTCTCGAAAAGTCTAGCACCAGCTGATTGCGCGCCCGGACAGGTTCCCGCCCCGGGATCCGGATCGCCCAGTCAGGATGGCTGCGGTAGATATCGCTGTCCTCCGACACCATCTCCGGCTCTATCCAGATGCCGAACTTGATCCCGTCCGCATTGCCCCTGCGGATCAGTCCCCCCAGCGTACAGCCGAGTTTTTCCTCGTTGACCTGCCAGTCGCCGAGACCGCTGTCGTCGTCGTCGCGCTTTCCAAACCAGCCGTCGTCCATCACCACCATGTCGATACCAAGCTCCGCCGCCTCCCTCGCCAGCCGGTATATCGTCTCGCCGTTGAAGTCAAAATACGCTGCCTCCCAGCTGTTGATCAGCACAGGTCTCGACTGACGGCTGTATTTTCCCCTGCAGAGATGTTTTCTGATACAACGGTGATACCGCCTGGACAGCCCACCGAATCCCTGCGCCGAGTAGCACAGGATCGTCTCCGGTATCACCAGTTTTTCCCCTTTTTCGAGCGGATAGTGGAACAAGTCGCTGTGCAGCCCCATGAGAGCCCTCGTCTGCCCGTACTGGTCCCGCTCCGCCTCACACATAAAATTGCCGCTGTAGACAAAAACCATGCCGTAGCAGCTTCCCGCGTCCTCCGTCGCACCTTTGTCCGCCAGGATCACCGCCGGATTGTACTGGTGGATGGAAGTCCCCCTGCGGCTCCCGATCACCTGACAGCCATGTGCGATCCGCGTCCGCTGAAAATTGCGCTCCATCGCATGACGCCCGTAAAAGCTGACAAGATCGTACTCCCCGCCCACGAAATCCAGACACGCCGACGCCGCCTTCTCCACACAGACCGGACTGTCACCGAGATTGATGATCTCCGCGCTCCTGGTGATGATGTCCTCATCCTCCAGCACGCCGTACAGCAGGCGCACCTGCACCCGGCTCACGGAATCCTCCAGGAGGATTTCCAGGCTCTCCGCCTCAGCCTCAGGCGCATGCACCGCCGGAAGCCCCTTCAACCCATATTTTCCGCGCCTGATCTCGTGTCTGACATAGCGCAGGTCACAGTACTCGGAACCATCTGCATTGCGTATCACAAGGGCGCTGCTGCGGTAATCCCCCGCCCCCGCCTGCGGATACTCCTGCGGCAGGGCATCCAGGGAGTATGTCCTGTCATTTCCGGCATCCGCCGGATTTCCCGAGAACCCCCTGTCATAGTACGTCAGGAGATACGTCATATTTCCCGATATCTTTCCCCCATAATACAGATGTAACAGGAAACCCTTGGAATCTACCTTCATCTGATATGTTGTATGCTTTGTGTTTAATGAAAATAATTGATTTTCCTGCTGGTACTGAATCGCCATACTTCTTTTCTCCTAAATACACCAAAATTTTATTTTACTGCACCGTTTACCACACCGTTGAGGATCTGTCTCTGACAAACCACATAGAATATCAGGATCGGGATCAGCGACAGCAGATACGATGCAAACGCTAGGTTGTAGTTTGTGCCAAACTGTGTCTGGAAGTTGAGCTGCGCCAGAGGCAGTGTATTCTGGTCGGAACCAGCCATGATCACGAGCGGAGTCATCACATCGTTCCAGACTGCCAGCGCTGTCAGCACTGCCACGGTGGCGTGCATCGGGCGCATGATCGGGAAGATGATCTTCCAGTAGGTACGCCATGTCGACGCCCCGTCCACCTTCGCAGCCTCCTCGAGCGCTATCGGGATATTGACAAGATAGCCCGAGTACAGCATTATGTTCATCGGCATATAGAACACGACATACAGCAGGATCACGCCGAACCAGTTTGCCAGCCCCATCTCCGCCGTCTGCTTTGCCAGCGGCATCATCAGGATCGCGAACGGCACGAACATACCGCTGACGATGAACAGATAGACAAAGCTGTAGAATTTGCTGTGACCCTTGTTTCTTCCCAGTGCATATCCCATCACGGAATGGATCGCAACGGAGAGCGCCACCGTCACTACCGTGATCATCAGGCTGTTTTTCAGCGAGTTCCAGAAATCTGTCACCCGCATCGCCTCCCTGAAATTGTCGAGACTCCAAGTCTTTGGCAGCGACAGGATCCCGCTGACACTGTTTGTCATCTCCGATGGCTGTTTGAACGCGATGACCAGCGTCATGTACAGCGGGAAAACGATCGCAGAAAGCCCCAAGATCAGCACAACCATCGCAGTCCAGTTTGTTTTCTTCGTCATACCTTCCTTCATTATAGCTGCTCCTCCTTCTTACCGGTAAATTTCAACTGCGCAACGGAGACCGTCACGATCACCAAAAAGAATATCACGGCATTTGCACTCTGGAAGCCAAACTGTCCGCCTGACATACCGTTGTTGTAGATCAGGTAGGATATGGACTCCGTGCTCTGCGCCGGTCCGCCCTTTGTCAACGCCATGATCTGGTCAAACACCATCAGGAAATTTTTCACACACAATACCATGTTAATGGAAAAGAACGGAATGATCAATGGGAACGTCAGATAGCGGAACTGCTTCCATCCTGTAGCGCCGTCGAGCCCGCCCGCCTCGTACACATCCTCGGGCACCGTCTGCAGACCGGAGATATAGATGATCGTGTTCATCGCGATCGCCTGCCATGAGCAGACTACCATGATACCGATCCACGCCGTGTCCGGGTTTGACAAAATGCTAGAACCCATGGCGTCAGAGCCGATCATGGAGCCGAATGCCGGAAGGATATAGGTGAAAAAGTAGTTGAAGATATAACCCACAACGAGCGCACCCAGGATGTTCGGCAGAAAGTACGCCCCCCTGAAGAAGCTCTTGGCGCGGATCTTGCTGTTGAGTGCGAGCGCCAGCACCAGGCTGAGCACGTTCACCACGACGGTCGTCACGACCGCAAGCTTGAAGGTGAACAGATAGGACTTCCCGACACGCCCGTCGGTAAACAGGTCAGCGTAGTTGCGCAACCCCACCCAGTCATATGTACCAAAACCCTTGAAATTCGTAAAGCTGTAGATCACGCCGCGGATCAGCGGAATCGTGTTGAAGCAGACAAACAGCGCCAATATCGGAATCGTGATCAGCAAAAATGTCCTTTTTCTCTCATTTTTCATATCCATGCACCCCTTTTCCTAATTTCCATGCGTCCGCTCATACTCCTGCACGAGACGGATGATATCCCTGTTGTAGCGCAGCCAGTCCGTATCAAATTTCTGTAAGAAGGCATCTACGTCTTTCTGCAGCAGGAAAGTCTGGATCTGCGCGTCGACTGCCATCTCGGACGGATAGTAGTGATCCTGGTAATCGGTCATCTTCCCCTCCTCAATGTGCCGGGTCATGCCGTCGAGCATCGGTGAGAGTGTGAAATCTCCCTCCTTGCAGGGAATCCCGATCTGCGCGTCGATGTACTGCTGGATATTTTCCTCCTCATACAGGAAGTCGAGCACCTCATACGCCGCCTGCTTGTTCTCACAGTCCGCCATCACGCAGAACTGGAGATCGATCCCGGAGTTCAGTGTGTTCTGCGCCGCGTCATCGTTTGCCGGCATGACGAAGGAATCAATGTTCAGGTCCGGGTTCACCGACAGGATCTGCGGGATCGCGTAGCTTCCGATGGGGTACATCGCCGCCTCTCCCCTCGCAAATGCCGTGCAGGCATCGTTATATCCGTACGCGAACGGATCGTCCACCGCATACTGCAGCAACTCCAGGTATTTCTCCGACACCTCCCTGTACTCCTTCGCAAAGTTTGTCTCGCCTCTGTTGACCTGTTTGGTCACATCAGCCGGCGCGAGACTGACCGCCATGGCGTTCCAGGGCGCCAGACACGTCCAGGTATCCTTGAAGCCAAAGTAAAACGGCAGGATCCCCTCCGACTGGATCTCCCCACACAGCGCCGTGAACTCGGACCAGTTCTGCGGGATCTCCCAGCCATGCTGCTCAAACATTTCCCGGTTGTACAGGACACCCGCCGCGTTCGCCACATAGGGGACTGCGTATGCGCCCTCCACCGGAACCAGCTTCAACGCCTCGTCGATATCAAGGTAAGCCTGTTTGATATTCTGGAGCCCCGCATAGTCGGAAACATCCGCGACGATCTCGGCATCCACAAAATAGGAGTAGTTGATATCTCCCCCGATCCCTATAATATCAGGGTAATCCTCCCGGATAAACCTCGTTTTCAGAATTGTCATTGCGTCGTTGGAGAACTGATCTTCAATTGAATATCGTCATGTGAAGCATTGAATTTCTCTTCCAGCATGTCAAAATAACCTGCTGCTTCGGGTTTGTACTGGACAATTTCAATCTCTGTCTTGCCGTTGCTGCCGGAAGCCCCGCAGCCCTGAATGCCTGCAGCCGCTGCCAGACAGCATAATGATATGCCAATGTGCCCTATTGCGTTGTTTTTTTATAATGATTTTATTTCTTCTTTATTTCTTTTTTTTCTTTTTCGTACAGCAGAAGGGAGACAGCAACATAAGCGAAGTCATTTTTTCCGTATTTCCAAGTGAAAATTTTATCGACCTGGGGTTATACCAGTTTGGCTGGGAAAAGTGCGATCCCTCCCACTCGTTTGGTCCCGCCGCAAGAAACCATTACCTGTTCCACTACTGCATCTCCGGCACGGGCATCCTCTACTCCAACAATGCAAAAGGCGTATCGATCCCGTACGCTGTCAAGAGCGGGCAGGGGTTTATGTGCTTTCCGAACCAGATCAATATGTACATCGCGGACCGCGAGATCCCGTGGGAGTATGTGTGGATCGAGTTTGACGGGCTGCGCGCGAAGGAGACGATCGAGCTGACCGGTTTAAGCCCTGACCAGCCGGTCTACAAGGCGCGCTACAAAGATCTCGCCGAGGCGATGAAATCAGAAATGCTCTATATCGTTGACCACAAGGAGGAATCCCCCTTTCACCTGATCGGGCACCTCTATCTGTTCATAGACAGCCTCGTGCGCTCCTGCAGCCTGACGCAGCTGAGCCGTGGAAACAGCCTGCGCGACTTCTACATACGCGAGGCGGTTTCTTTCATCGAGCAGAATTTCCAGAACACGATCTCCGTGGAGGATATCGCGGCTTCCTGCGGTCTGAACCGGAGCTATTTCGGTAAGATCTTCCACGAAAATATGGGAAAATCCCCACAGGAATTTCTCATCTCCTACCGCATGACAAAAGCTGCTGAGCTCTTAAAGCTCACCAGCCTGTCCATCAACGATATCAGCAACGCAGTCGGCTATCCAAACCAGCTGCACTTTTCGCGCGCGTTCAAGAATGTGTATGGGATCCCGCCGAGACAATGGCGGTATGAGCACGGCTCTGTGGAGAGCGTCCTCTCCGCGCCCTCAAAATCTGAATGACCTATTCCGTCTCCTCACCTGGCAGGATGTCCATCGGATACCGGCACGTCGCATTCCACAGGATCCACTCCTCGTAACCGGCATCGTACACCGCCTGGATCTGCTGCCTGATCTGTTCTGCCCCATAGGAAATGTGCCCGCTCACCCATGTCGCCGTGAACGCCTGCAGCCATGGGCGCACGACCGCACAGTCTTCGCCCGGCTCCTGCCCCAGCACCTCCTGCGACAGCATCAGCGCCTGATATACCGTGTCATACGGGTGCGCGTCCGGCACGTCAAACCCGAATACACCCGGTTCGTAATGCGAGGGGTAGACCATGGGACTGAGCACATCCACGGTCTTCCCAAGCGCCGCATAATCCTGTCCCACGCGCTCGATGTCTGTCGCACTGCCGATCACCGTGCCAAACACGTCCGCCGTGACCACGGCGCCCTTCCCGCGGAGACGTTCACTGGCGTAGGACAGAAATCCCGATATCGCCTGCTCCTTGGTATAGACCGACATATCGACCTTGTAATCAGCGGCATCCGCATCCTTTCCGATCGGGAAGCGCACATAGTCAAACTGTATCTCGTCAAACCCGGCGTCGACCGCCGCCAGTGCGATCTCTGTCAGATACGCCCACACTTCCTCGTCATACGGATTCACCCATGCCAGCCCATAGGCATCCGTGACATAGCCGCCGTCCGGCTTTCTCAGCGCACTGTCCGCATGGTTCTGCGCAAACACCGGATCCTTGAAGCAGACGATCCGCGCGATCGTGTAGATCCCATGCTCCTTCAACGTCCGCATGAGCGCGCCGATATCGCGTATATACGCGACACCGTTCCCCATCTCTGTGACGGAGTCCGTCTCCATCTTCCACGTGATCTCGCCGTCATCGTTCTTGACATCGATCACCATGGTGTTGAGCTGTGTCGCGTCGACCAGCGTGATCAGATCGTTCATGCGCTCGCTGCCCGCCACGGGACCTGTCACATAGATCCCGTGCACCGCCGGGCGGTCATCCTTTCCGGCGCTCTCTCCGCGCTGCGTCTCTGTGTCTCCGGATAGTTCTGTGTCCGAACCGGAACCAGTCTCCGTGCTCCCGGAAGCTTCCGATCCGGATCCGGTATCGGTCTCCTCATCGCGCTCCGCATCCGGCAGGGACTCCTCCTGCACCTCCGTCATCCGAAAACCCGGCGCCGTCTCTGCCCTGTCCCCGCACGCTGCGAGCCAGGGAATCCATATCATCATCACGATCAGTATCTGTAGTTTTCTCATATCCTGCCACCTCAGCCAGGCCGCCGGCGTACGACTACTGTGCCTGCTGCCTCTGCTCCTCACTCCACACCATGTAGCTCACCAGATCCAGCCCTGTCGCCTCCCCGAAGTCCTCCGCCCACTCTGCAGTGCAGAAAAACACGACCGCACCCTGACCGTTGTCCCCTGCCGCATAAAAGAACTTCTCGGAGCCTTCCTGGGTCAGCAGTGCGTTCAGCATCCCGAGCACATCGCTGTCGATCCAGTCATACTGCATCTGCATCTCCCAGTGATGCCGCTGACCGCCCCACTCCAGACCGACCACGATTGTTCCGTTTCCCTCTTCCCAGTTTACTTCTGATATATCCTCGCTGATGTCCGTCACCGTGTCAAGGCAGCTGCCCTGGGACAGCGCGAGCATGCCATTCAGGATATCCACATAGTCCGTGCTGATATCAACTCCCTCAAAATCAAACCAGAACACGTTCTTTGCATATTCTTCTATGACAGTCCAGTCCTCGCCGTATCGCGGCATGCCAAGCTCTGTCAGCAGCCATGTGTAGGGAAACCCTTCTATCGAAGCCCGCATGCCGTACTCCGTCATAAATCCGCGCACGGACTCGACCGTCTCCTCCGGCACCTGCAGTCCAAAGGATCCCAGCACTTCCACCTGCTCGTCCAGCGGTACATAGTCCGGGTAATCTGCCGGGTCAAATGCCTCCTGGCGATCGATCCCCTGCGAGACGCTCTGCCTCTGATCCTGCATCTCCTGCACATGATCCCGGAAAATACCAAGAAAAAGGCATGTCATGCTCAACACCGCAAAGAGCACAACGATCATGAGAAAAGCCCAGCCCGGCAGGTAATGCATTTTGCGCCCCCGGACATACGTTACACCTTTCCGCGCACAGAGTTCATGCAGTGCGGAAACCTGGTTCCAGTCCTGAAAACTCTCCTTCGCGATCGTCACATAGCGCCTCCCGTCCCTGTGGAATATATAAAAGGCATCCTCCGTCTCCACCAGATGCGCAAGCGTCTCCCACCCGTGATCGCTGCGGGAGCCGTCCGGAAGCATCACACTGGCACCCGTCTCCGACAGCGCGATCTGCCACACACCACACTCCCTGTCCCTGACGGCGGACGTCCGGATCTGACTTTTGAGTGCACGCTCCGGATCGCGCAGGAAGATCCGGGCAGTGATCAGTGCCGCAACGCACACGCCAAACAGGGCAGACTGCCAGCTCAAGCGTCCTGCCGCCAGATAGATGCAGGAGAACATGACAAGCACTGCGAAAAAACTCCAGATCAAAACGAGGCGGATCCGCTCCCTCATTCCGATCGTCCCGCTGGTCATGATCCCAAGTGCCCCCCTCTGGAGCCGCACCCATCTCACCTCGTCAAGCGTGTATGCAAAGCGCAGTCCCTCTTCCGCTGATCCTGCACGAACGCCGCTGTCCTCTGCCGGCTGCGGATCGCGGATCCTGTCCAGAAACCACTCCTGTTCCTGCCTGTCGGAAAACACACGCAGCGGAACGATAAACCATGCCGGCCGCTGCGCTGTCTGCAGATATCCGAGCATGAGCAGGCGGCGCGTCGTGCGGATCAGCTGTATGTTTTTGCACGGCACCTCGCTGCTGCCGCCCCTGTCAACCTTCAAAGTACCGCTCTCCACCCACACTGTCCACGGTTGTCCCGCGATACTTTTTCTGACATTGATGCAATTGACAGCCACCGATGCCAGAAGCACCCCCGCGATCAGCACCACGATCCAGACGCCGACGCGCGGCAGGAGGACGAGCTCGAGCAACAGGATGAGCAGCAGCCGAAACCACATCCACTTTCTGCGCTTTGCCGACTCCCAAATAGCGTGAAAGCAGAACTCCATGATCTCCGTCCGGTCCAATATGTACTCGTACTTTTTTGTATTTGTCATCTATATCCCCGCCTTTGTGCGATTCTGAGCATTTCTAAAACAACTCTCTATCAGTTTAGCACAAACGCGTCCGCATGAACACCCCCAGGACAGAGAAACTGTCTGGGGGTGTTACAGGTCAGCCCAGGACTTCGCACTGCGCTGCGATTTTTAGTTCAGCTTCCAGATATCCCTGTTGTACTCCGCGATCGTCCTGTCGGATGAGAAAAAGCCCGCTTTTGCGATGTTGACAAGCATCATCTTCTCCCACTTTGCCTCATCTGTGTAGTCCTCGAACATCTTATCCTTTGTCGCGATATAGTCCTCGAGATCCAGGAGCGTCATGAACCAGTCCTTGTTGATGAGCTCATTCCTGAGTCTGTTGAGGCGCTCCTCATTTCCGACCTTCACCACCTCGCTGCCCGTGATGAAGTCCACAGCCTCCCTGATCACACTGCTCTTCTCATAGAAATTCCTTGCCACGTAGTCCGACTTTGCATAGTGATCGATCACCTGTTCCGGCTTCTCTCCGAAGATGTAGATGTTGTCGTCGCCGACAAGCTCATGGATCTCCACGTTTGCACCGTCGCTCGTTCCGAGTGTCACGGCGCCGTTGAGCATGAACTTCATGTTGCCCGTGCCGCTCGCCTCCTTCGATGCCAGCGAGATCTGCTCGGAGATGTCACATGCCGGTATGAGCTTCTCGGCATAGCTCACATTGTAGTTCTCGACCATCACGACCTTCATGTGATCCTTCACATCGGGATCATTGTTCACGATCTCCTGCAGGCACAGCAGCAGGTGGATGATATCCTGCGCGATAATGTATGCCGGCGCCGCCTTCGCCCCGAAGATAAACGTGATCGGTGTGGACGGCTTCCTGCCGCCCTTGATCTCCAGATACTTGTGGATGATGTAGAGCGCGTTCATCTGCTGGCGCTTGTACTCGTGAAGCCGCTTCACCTGGATGTCAAAGATCGACTCCGGATTGATGTCCTGTCCCTCGTTCTCTTTCAGGTATGAGACAAGCTCCTCCTTCTTGGTCTTCTTGATCGCCCTGATCTCCTTCAGGAGTGCCGTGTCATCCAGATGTTCCATCAGCTTCTCGAGCTCTGCCGCATCCTTCTTGTAGCCCGCTCCGATCGTCCTGGTGATGCACGCCGCAAGCTCCCTGTTGCAGGAGAGGAGCCATCTTCTGAAAGTGATGCCGTTTGTCTTGTTGTTGAACTTCTCAGGATAAATCCTGTAGAAGTTGTTGAGCTCTGTGTCTTTCAGGATCTGTGTGTGGATCGCCGCAACACCGTTTACCGAGAAACCATAGTGGATATCAATATGTGCCATGTGCACGCGCATGTTGTCGTCGATGATCTGTACGCTGGGATCCTTATATTTGATGGACGCTCTCTTGTCTAACTCCCAGATGATCGGCATCAGCTGCGGAACAACTTTCTGCAGGTACTTTACAGGCCATTTTTCAAGCGCCTCCGCAAGGATCGTGTGGTTTGTGTACGCGCAGGTCCTGCTCACCACGTCGATCGCCTCCTCCATGCCGAAGCCTTCATCCTCTGTGAGGATGCGGATCAGCTCGGGAATGACCATTGTCGGGTGCGTATCGTTGATCTGGATCACCGCGTGCTCATACATCCTGTGGAGATCATAGCCGTTGTCCTTCATCTCTTTCAGAATCAGCTGTGCACCGTTGCACACCATGAAATACTGCTGATAGATACGCAGCTGCTGCCCTGCCTCGTCGGAGTCATCGGGGTATAAAAATAATGTCAGGTTTCTGTCAATATCCGCCTTGTCAAAATCGATGCCGTCCTTCACAATGTCCTCGTCGATCGTCTCGATATCGAACAGGTGGAGCTTGTTCATGCCCTGCTCATATCCGATCACGTCGATATCGTAGAGTCTGGACATCACTTTCTTCTTTCCAAAGTATACAGGGAAGGAAATGTCTGTCTTTGTCAGCCATGACTGATCCTCGATCCAGTCATTTTTCTCGGCGGTCTGCTGTCTGTCCTTAAACACTTGTTTGAACAGTCCGAAATGGTAGTTCAGACCGATGCCGTCCCCCGGAAGCCCAAGGCTTGCGATGGAGTCGAGGAAACATGCCGCAAGTCTTCCGAGTCCGCCGTTTCCGAGCGACGGTTCCGGCTCAGCCTCCTCGATGCGGCTAAGCTCCTTTCCCTCCTCCTTTAGCACTGCGTCGAGCTCCTCGTAGATGCCCAGGTTGATCAGATTGTTTGACAACAATTTGCCGATCAGGAACTCGGCAGAGATATAATAGATCTTCTTGCTCCCCTTGATCACGCCTTTTCCATTCATCATATCCTTTGTCATGTTGAGGATCGCAAAATACAGCCGGCGGTCATCGAGCTCCCTGACCGCCCTGCCGTACATCTTCTGTGCCACTGCTTCTAAGTTTGATCTAACGTTCATTTTTTACTCCTTTTCCTGCTGCGGCATGCAGCATGTGATCATACATTATATTATAGTTCTGTTTTTATTATAGTCCTCTTTTTCTGATCTTTTTTTGATCCTTTTTATCATTGTTTCATAAAAACAATATTTTAACCCGCTGTATGCGCTATGAGATCACATCCAGATACTTGATCCGGATCAATTTGTGCGGCACCACGATATCCTGCCCGCTCGCTCCCTCCATCAGACGGGAGAGCTCCTCCACCGCACTGGCGGCGATCTTCTGAAAATCCTGCCGCACGGTATGCATCTGTTTCCCGGCGTACCCCATCAGGCTGACCCCGTCAAACCCGCACACGGGTCTGTAGATATCCATATCGATCAGCGCCTTCATCGCGCCGATCGCCATCAGGTCCGAGGCACAGATGATCGCGTCCTTGCCCGCCGCGTACTGCATTGTCAGCTTTCTCGCCTCGAGCTCGCTGAAATTTCCCGTCCTGACCAGAACACTCAGCCCCAGCTCCTGCGCCAGCCTGTTCACTCCAATCAGGCGCTCCTCCGACACATAGCCGTTTTTCTTTCCGGACAGGTACAGGATCTTTTTATAGGGTTTTCCCTCCAAAAATTTTTTCGCGACCTCATACTGCGCCCTCTCGTTGTCAACATGGATGCTCGACGTATTTTCGCCGACTCCGGGGGCATCGATCAGCACACACTTGAACTTTCCCCCATCCACCAGCCTTCTCAACATGACGTCATCCTTGGACAGGCCGCATATGATCAGCCCCTCTATGCTCTGCGACTGAAAATAACGCACCATCTCATCCACGCTCATCTCCGCGATCATCGTGAAGAATACCGTGATGATATCCATCCCCTTTTCCTTTGCCCTGTTGATCGCCCCGATAATGTACTGCATCGGGATCTCGTCAACCGTCTGCGCATGCCTGTTCACATCGAGGACCAGCGCGATCCTCCCTGTTTTCTTGGAAGACAGCGCCGCGGCGATCGTGTTGGGCACAAAGCCAAGCTCGGCGATCGCCGCATTGACTTTTTCCTTTGTCTCTTCCCGCACGTTCGGGTAGTGGTTGAGCACCTTTGAGACGGTCGATATCGCCACCCCCGCTTCCTTTGCGACATCCCTTATTGAAACCAATTCATACAACACCTTCTTTTCTGCACACGGACTCCAAATGCCTGAAAACTTTTGGGAATCCGATCGCTTCCGCTATTGATTGTCACTGATCGTTATCGTTTTAGAAAACGTTTTCCAGAAAACGTTTTCTTTATCATACAATAAAAATAACGGTTTGTCTACCGTTATTTTCATTTTTCCACATTTTTATTTATCCCAATACCCTCTTGATCGCAGCCAGCACCCTGTCCTTCTCAAACGGTTTGACGACAAAGTCCTTTGCGCCGCTCTGGATCGCCTGCGCCACCATCACCTGCTGCCCCATCGCCGAGCACATGATGACCTTTGCCTTCGGGTCAAACTCTTTGATGCGTTTCAGTGCATCGATCCCGTTCATCTCCGGCATCGTGATGTCAAGCAGCACCACATCCGGCTGTATATCCATATATCTCTGCACAGCCTCCACACCGTTTCCCGCCTCGCCGGCAACCTCATATCCCTCCGGCTCGATCATCTTTCTGATCGTCATTCTCATAAAAACTGCGTCGTCCACTACCAGCACTCGCGCCATATTCCTCCACCTTTCTAAAACCTATCAAAACGATATTCGCCTCCTCACAGTCAGGATTTGTCAACAATCGCAATCACGACCGATCTCGGATACATGACGATCGTATCACCTGCCGCCCACTTTGTCAACTTGTGATAATCCGTTTCTGCCGTGTGCTCAAATTCCGTGTTCATGATGATGCGCCATTTTCTGCCGAGCGGAAGCCTGGGAAGCTGTACCGCCTCCTTCTCCCAGAACGCATTCACACCGATATAAATGATATCATCCTCGCGGTTGCCCTCGGTACGCCCGGCAAACATGATGCCGATCGTGCGCGTGTCCGGTCCGCAGTTGCTGTTCCACGCGGTCTTGTTGTGTATGGAAACCTCCGGGAATCCGCAGCCGCTCGGTCCTGAGCGCCCTCTCAGTATCGGGTGTTTCTTGCGCAGGCTGATCATGAACTTGCAGAACTCATACATCTCACTGTACTCCTGTTTGCGGTTCCAGTCAAGCCATGACACGATATTGTCCTGACAATATGCGTTGTTGTTGCCAAACTGCGTGTTGCAGAACTCGTCTCCCGCGAGAAACATTGCCGATCCGCGGCTGCACATGAGCAGCGCGAAGGCATTTTTGCGCAGACGGTTCCTGAGCGTCAGAACCTCCGGATCATCCGTGTCCCCCTCGACACCGCAGTTCCAGCTGTTGTTGTCGTTCGCCCCGTCTGTGTTGTCCCAGCCGTTTTTCTCGTTGTGCTTGTGATTGTACGCATACATATCATACAGCGTAAAACCGTCGTGGCAGTTGATGAAATTGACCGTGGCGTTCTCCCCGCGGTTCTCCTTGCCATACAGGTCGAGAGAGCCCGTGATACGGTTGATCGCCGCCTGTGCCATGCCGTAGTCGCCCTTGAGGAAGCAGCGCATATCATCACGGTATCTCCCGTTCCACTCTGCCCAGCGGTTCCACGACGGGAAGCTTCCCACCTGGTAAAGTCCGCCGGCATCCCACGCCTCGGCGATCAGCTTCACGTTTCCGAGCACCGGATCGAACGCGAGGCTCTGCAGGAGGGGCGGCTTGCTCATCGGCGAGCCGTCCTCGTTGCGCCCCATGATAGAGGCAAGGTCAAAGCGGAAACCGTCCACCCTGTAGGACACCACCCAGTAGCGCAGGCACTCAAGGATAAACTGCTGCACGATCGGGTGATTGCAGTTCATGACATTCCCACACCCGCTGAAATTGTAATACTTCCCATCGGGCGTCAGCATATAGTAGATGTTGTTGTCGATCCCCTTGAACGAGAAGCAGGGTCCCATCTCATTGCCCTCCGCCGTGTGGTTGAACACGACGTCGAGGATCACTTCTATGCCGTTTGCATTCAGCTCATGGATCAGGCTCCTGAACTCATTGCCCGCCTTGCCTGGCCGCGTATCGGAAGCGTACGCGATATTGGGCGAAAAAAAGCAGACCGGGCTGTACCCCCAGTAATTGAGCAGCTTCTCCCCGTCAACGATCCGCACATCCTCCATCTCGTCAAATTCAAAGACCGGCATGAGCTCCACCGCGTTGATGCCGAGCTCTAAGAGATACGGTATCTTCTCGCGGATCCCCTCGTAAGTCCCCCGGTGCTCCACGCCGGAGGATATATCCTGCGTGAACCCCCGCACGTGCAGCTCGTAGATGATCATGTCCTTTGGCTCCAGGCTGGTATTCTTAAAATTTCCCCAGTCATATCCGCCGTCCACCACCCTCGCCTTGTACATGCGCTCTGAGGCAGGCCTCTCCTTGCCCCAGATCTCCTGACCTGCCACAGACTTCGCGTAAGGATCCAAAATATACTTTGTCTTGTCAAACAGCATCCCTTTGCTGGTATTGTACTCTCCATCGAACTGGTATGCGTACTCAAACTCCTTTGGCTTGAGCCCGTATACCACCATGGAATACGTGCCTCCCATGCGGCAGGACTCCGGAAACGGCAAGACCGCATACGGCTCCTGCTCCCCCACATGGAACAGACACAGATTACAGGATTTCGCTCCGTTGGAATGAATCGTGAAATTCACTCCCTCATCCACCCTGATCGCACCATTTTCCAAAAACTTTCCGGGGCGGACCTGAAAACCGCCAACCTCATCCGTCGGTGGATAATACTTTCGTTCTAGTCCCGAACCGATATATCTCATAAAATAACAATCCTCCCTTGATATCATTCTAACCAAACATGCAGCATTTAGAACCTACGAACCAATAACTTCATAATTTGTTTATAGACATTTAGTACAGGTAAAAAGTGCGTATATACATTAATTTTACATGATTTTCCAAAATGGCGCAACGCTTCTGATGGATTTACATATTTTTTACACATTTTTACCACAAAAGATCAGATCGCACTCCGCTTTTTTGTGACTTCTCCCTATTTGGGTGCCCGTGTGCATAAAAAAAGGAGCCCCCTGACAATCCAGGCATTGTCAGAAAGCTCCTGTCAGGGAACGGACACTACATCAGATCCTGCATGCGCAC
>OFGR01001822.1_pt1 | contig 15637 bp, 12 predicted proteins | sample 1521811 | NCBI WGS metagenome assembly OFGR01 (sample SAMEA3504098, study PRJEB24116) | mouse gut metagenome | biome: mouse gut; feature: mouse-associated habitat; material: faeces | place: Denmark | collected 2011
AGAAAAACACTGGGATTTTCTGGCTTCTTAGTGGTACAAACTTTTAACTCACAAGTACAGTATTAGTTATTCATATATTCTCAAAAATGATACGTTGGTTTATGAGGAATAAATGGACGGGTATAGAGAGACTGTTTGTCGACGTACCCTGATGGGATATAGAGAGATAAACATTGTTTTGTGGTGCCATCTGATAATCACATCAGAAAAACTTGAGGAGTTAAAAAAGTAACAGTTTGCGATGAAGGGATCGGAGCATTCGTGATAGAAACGTGAGGGACAATAAGGTGAAAAGGTACAAATTTTCTGTCATCATGGCTGTCTATAATGTTGAGGAGTATATTGAGGAAGCGATGCAGTCGATCCTTGACCAGACGATCGGGTTTGAGCACATACAGGTTATCATGGTGGACGACTGCAGCACGGACAGTTCAGCCAGCATCTGCGAGCGCTATGCGGCGCTTTATCCGGAGAATGTTGTGTTTGTGCGCAAACAGAGCAATACGGGGGCAGCAGATACAAGAAATGCTGCGATAGATCATATCTGTGGTGTGTTGACGATGGCGGTTGATCCTGATGATCGTATCGATCTGGCGCTGTTTGAAAAGGTGTATGAGTATTATGGACAGGTATCGGATCAGGTCGATGTGATCACTGTGCCCATGCATTTTTTCGAAGCACAGCAGGGGTACTATATATCGTCGCGGTATGATTATGATACAACAAAAGTTGTGGATATCGAAAAAGAGTGGTATGGTATCAAGCTGAGTGTATGCGGGGCATTTATAAAATCCGAAGTCTTCCGGAAATATCGATATCCCGTCAGTTTGACCGCGGACAGTGAGGATACATACCTGATCACGGAGATCATTTTAGAAAAGAAGAAATATGCTGTATTATCCGGGTATGAATACCATTATCGCAAGCGAAATGTGAAAAATTCACTGACGCAGACCAATGGAGACAAGAAAGAGTGGTATATTGACAAAATAAGGGATTTTCAGCTCAGGCTGATCGCATTTTCCAGAAAAGAGTACGGCAGTGTTTTGAGATACATCCAGTTTCTGTGTATCTATATCCTTCAATGGAGTATTCGATATAATTACGGAAATGCGAGAGTTCTGTCAAAAGACGAGACTGATCTGTATCTGGAGCTGGTACATGAAATGCTGCAGGATATCGACGATGACATTATCGTCAATCAGATCGGGGATCGGAAATTAGGGTTGAATATACATACGATCAATTTCCTGCTGAAAATGAAATACGGAAAAGATGTGTCAGTGTATGAATACGATGAAGACAGCCTCTATAAAACGATTGGCGGGCATCGCATCTACTCTATTCGGGATCATGGGATCCATGTGTCTGTTGTGGAGATAAGAAATCGCAATTTGCACATAGCTGGTTATTACACGGATCCGTTTGAGGGTGCAGGACTAAGGTTGAAGATTTATATGGCTGGAGAACCGATCGAGTTCGTGCGGTATGAGTCGGAAACGTTCAAGCCGAAATATTTTGGATCGGAAGCAAGCAAATGCTATGAATTTGTCTGCGACATTTCCTTATGCCAATATCTACATGGGGGCAGGGAGGAAAAACTGTATTTTGTCCTTGAGAATGAACACATCCGGCATAAGATGGCGATAAATTTAAATAGATTTCCATACTGCAAGCTATATCCGCCGAACAAGTGCTCGTATTATATCAAAGAGCACATTGGGCTATCTGCAATGAACGATGGTCTGCGGATCAAAAGAGCCGGTTTTGGAACGCAGGTGGCAAAGGAGATCGCCCTCTTGTCCGTTTTTCTGTTCGGCTCCAGACTGCTGGACAAACGAAGATCCAATATCAAGGCGGCAGTGCTGAGAGTGTTGTACTGGATGACTTATCCGATGTATCATGGCGGCTGGCTTTTTATGGACAGGGCTGACAAGGGCGGTGATAATGCGGAGTTTCTATTTCGCTATAGTGTCAGACAGCCGGATGGTCAGAAGAAATATTTTGTGGTGAACAAAAATACAAAGACTTATCGGGACATGAAAAGAGAACATCTGCCCGTGGTAAGTCAGTCGTCGTTGAAACACAGATTACTATTTTTGCATGCAGACAAGTTCATCACCTCGCAGATGGACATTATCCATATGAATGATATGCGCGGTATCGAAGTATTTTTCAGGGATCTGATCTCGTTTGATTATGTCCATGTGCAGCATGGCATATGCTGGCAGAATCTTGATCACTTGCTCAATGCGAATCTTGAGAACCTGAAATTGATGACGTCGTGCTCCTATGCCGAGTATAACAATATGAGCCAGAAAAGATATGGATATGTCAACGGCCAGCTGAGAAAGGGCGGCATGGCAAGATTTGACGGATTTGCGCAGCGGGATCAGGAGAAGGAGCAGATCGTGATCTGCCCGACATGGAGAAAGGAACTGGTCGGCAGACTGGCGCTTGACGGGAAGCGGGAATATTCGACGAAGTATAAAGAGTCTCTATTTTTTCGCGTATACAACGATCTGCTGTCCGATCACAAGTTTGTTGACGAGATCGAGGCATGCGGATATAAACTGTTGTTTCTGCTGCATCCGAATATGCAGACGCAGAGGGAAGATTACAGTATCGATCAAAGGGTTGTATTTCCAGATCGGAACGAGGTGGATTATGACCGCTCGCTGAGGGAATCAAAGATCATGGTGACTGATTACTCAGGGATCCAGTTTGACTTTGCATATATGCGAAAGCCTGTTATCTATTTTCATCACAAGGATCTGCCCAATCATCTGGAAAATTCGGAGTTCTTTCAATATGAGAGAGACGGATTTGGGGAGATCTGCCGGGATGTCGGAGCGCTGAAACAGGAGATCTTCAAGACGATACGCAATGAGGGGAAGATGGCACCGGAGTACGTCGAGCGGGTGCGGCGCTTTTTTATCTATGATGATTTTGATCATTGTCGGAGAATCTATGAAGAGATCGTGAAGATGTGACAGGGAAAACGGATCAAAACGGATCCATGAGAGTGCGGCATGGAACGCTCACTGCGCAACGAGGAGCCGGTGAAAAGTGTCCTGGATGCGTTTGGAATCCCTGCGAGACATATGGTGTGGTGCATGGCAGCATTGGGATATCCATTGGAGGAAGGTGTATTGCCCGCGAAAAGGAAAGATGTTGTGGTGTATGTGTAGGAAGCCGGGAAACAGTTGCGGAAGGTGTGGGCATGGAATGTAAAGTATCTGTTATCGTACCAGTGTACCGTGTCGGGAAGTATATCAATCGATGCGTGAAGAGTCTGCTGCGGCAGACTTTGAAGGAGATCGAGATCATATGTGTCTGCGAGAAGGAGGACGATGCCTTTGAAGTGCTGCGCGGGTATGCCAGAGCAGATGACAGGATCCATGTGATCGAAAAGAAAAATACAGGTGTATCTGCGGCGAGGAATGCGGGCATAAAGGCGGCAAGGGGAACGTATCTGGCGTTTGTCGACGCGGACGACTGGATCGAGCGATACGCGCTGGAGACATTGTATATGGTTGCGGAGAATCATCGCGCACAGATCGTTGTGTACGGAATATGGCCAGCTAGTGAACCTCAGGCAGATAGAAGGGGAATCTTTGGGTATACTCCGAAACGGAATGTGTCGTATCGTAATAATGGAATGAAGGCTCTGTTTTATGAGCATGGGAGCAGACCATACATAGGAAATAAATTTTATGACAGAAGTTTTTTGGAAGGGCATCATATTCTGTTTGATGAGTCTGTTGATATTGGAGAAGACCAGCTGCTGCAGTTTGCGGCGTTTGGGAAGGCGCAAAAGATTTGTTTTATCAAAGACAAACTGTATCATTATGATATTAAGAGAAATAATTCTGCGATGAATCTCTGTGAGCAGCAGAGGCGTATCGATGACCAGAACTTTGTACTTCTGCATGCAGTCATGCATCATAAGAGAGAACATTATGACAATCTGTATGCCAGGGAATATCTATTTTGGATCCTGCAGCAGTACGAAGGGATGGCGGACAGGAGCCGGGCTTGCGATACGGCAGACAGGGAGAACAAGGCAGCTGTAATCAAAGGTTATCTGGAAGAACTGTCATACAGGAAATTGATCGGGGCTCTGCCCGAGCAATATCAGTTACTGTGCGAATGCCTTGTGAATGACTCGATTACGGAGCGGGAATATGGAACGGTGGGTATACCATGTAAAATAAGCGATCAGTACATGAACGATCAAGTAGCGGGAACATATGAAGGGATCACAGTGTTGAAGGGATTCAGTGGTGTGATCAGGCGTGTTCATGAAGCGTATGCTTTTCATGAGTTTCGGCATTTTGTTGTACGGGTGCTGATACGGTTGGGACTATATTGATTAGAGCATGTGATAATTTTGGTGAGGATACATGAAAGCTATTGGAAAGCTGCTTGCAGCCGAAGTGATAATGATATGTTTAGGATTTGTATTATTGGTATTTTCTTATTTGATACCAAAAGATGCGATAGAGAACCATGTCAGAGAATCTGTAAAAGTATTCGAAGAAGAAGGTACCTATCCGCAACTGGTTGCAGGTTTCGTAGAAAGTCAGCTCGATAACTGGACGGATGCGTTAATGTTGTTAACAGCTGTATACCAGGATAGCGAAAATAATGTACTTAGACAAGCAGTGCTTAATAAGCGTAGTGTTATCGAGGGAAAAAATCCCGCAGAAACGCTTGTGAGTGTATATTCACAAGAAGAGACAAGAGATGTGATCAAAAGCTACAGTTATGGAAGATATTGGCATGGTTACTTACTGTTTCTGAAACCTTTACTTGTATTTCTGAATTATGGTGAAATAAGGTATGTCAATATGACAGTCCAATTAGGATTCATGTTCTATTTGATATATCTGTTTGTGAAACATAACAAAGCGTACTATGGAATCCCGTTTTTGTTCTATGTCTTGAGTATAAATTATGTAGCTTCAGCCATGTCCTTACAGTTTTCAAGTATACTGTTACTGACAATGTTGTCAATGGTTGTACTTTTGCTAAATAAGGAGCATTACTTAGAAAATACATATTTGGTAGTTTTGCATTTTTTGATCGTTGGCTGTCTGACCAGTTATTTCGATCTGCTGACGTACCCTCTTCACACGTTGGCAATTCCCATGATTTTATGGCTTGCCATCTCGGGCAAACAAAGATACAAAACGGCAATAAAATTGGTGATTTCCTGGGGAAACGGCTATGGGGGGATGTGGATCGGTAAATGGATTTGGGGCAGCGCTGTGACCGGGACGAATCTATTTGGAGATGTGTTGAGACAGGCGAAGCTGAGAACAGGTTACACCGCATCAGAAAGGTCATTTACCTACATAGATATGATGAAAAGAATATTTCGAGCAATCAATCATCCTATATTATTTATGGTATTGGTTGCTGCTTTATTGTATATTCTTTTTTGCATATTGAGGCATAGCGTTGAAGTTGATAAAGGTTTCATGCTGTTATGTTTTGTAATAGCTGTTATGCCATTTTGCTGGTATGCAATAATGGGTAATCATTCTTACTGGCATTTTTGGTTTACTTATAGGGAACTGTCAATCCCAGTGTTTGCGGTGATGATGGCGGCTGTGTCATGCCTGGATTGTGTAAAAAAACGGCATATGAAGGCGGTAGGGATAAAGAATGAACAAAACCAAATCATTGAAGAGAGATGTGATCAGTGTGATCATTCCGATCTATAATGTGGAGCGTATGCTTTGCAGGTGTATAGAATCTGTACGGAATCAGACGTATCAAAATCTGGAGATCATATTGGTTGATGATGGTTCGACGGATCGGTGCGGAGATATCTGCGAGGATTATGTCGATAAGGACAGTCGGATCAAGGTGATCCATAAATGCAACGGTGGTCTGTCAGATGCGAGAAATATCGTGATCGAGTTTGCTTCCGGAGAATATATATGTTTTGTGGACAGCGATGACTGGCTGGATGCGGATATGATAGATCTGCTTTACAGGATGTGCGTGGAGAAGAACGCAGACATTGCAGAGTGCAGCTATCGCAATGTTTTTTCAAATTATATCCAGGAAGAAACGCCCTGTACGGCAGAGATAATAGAAGGGGATCATCTGACGGCGTTGGAAGGGATGCTTGACTGGAAATATTTTAAACCGGTTGCATGGAATAAAGTTTATAGACGTTCTGTTATAGGTGATATTCGTTATCTGGTCGGGAAAATTCATGAAGATGAGTATACTACACACAAGTTCTTTTACAATGCGAAAAGAGTCGTATACATAGATGTGTCAAAATATAATTACGATCGAACGAGAAATAACAGTATCATGGGGAGCGGATTTTCAGAAAACAATCTGGATGCCTGTTTCGCATTTCGGGAGAGAATGGATTTTTTTAAGGAGCATCACATTGATAGTCTGGATAGAAAGATGAATGATCTGTACTGCTATCAGGTGTTGGAGAATGCGTATCAGTGCTATAAGAGCAGAATAAGAGGCAGGAGGGTAAAACAGCTCATAGAGCTTGTGAATCGTGATATCGCATACTTAAAACAGGCAGATGTAAATGATTTCTATGTAGAAGAGTTCGAAATATTAAAAAGTGGAGTAAGGAAGTATGGAAAATACAGATACCGTAAAGAATCTGGTCAGCATCATCATTCCGGTGTATAACACGGAAGCATATTTGGGGTATTGTCTTAATTCTGTTGTTTCGCAGACATATCGACAGATCGAGGTCATTCTGGTGAATGATGGATCAACGGATGATTCACTTACGATTTGTCATAATTATGCAAATATAGATAACAGGATCTCGATCATATCAATTGAAAATAGTGGAGTCAGCAATGCAAGGAATGTGGGATTGGAGGCTGCAAAGGGCGAATTTGTCCAGTTTGTAGATTCGGATGATGTCATGAGAACTGATATGGTAGAGCGTTTTGTACTGTATATGGAAGTATATCAGGTTGATATGGCAATTTGTGGATTCAAGATGATAACTTTAGATGAAGAATAGAAGAATTTCAGACAGCAAGGCTGGTCGTGACAGACCGCCTGCACGGTATGATCTTTTCGGTGATAACTGGAACGCCCTGCATTGTGTTTGACAACTTTAATTCAAAGATCAAAAATGCATACATGGATCTAAAAGGATCGGATCATGTTATAATGGTGGATAATAAGGAGGAGTTTGCTGCTGGATATGAAGTGCTTAAGGTCAAGGGGGGAATAGATATGACGAGAAATTTGTGTTAGAGCAGTTTGCCAGAGCAATGGAAGAAATCATGCATGTGAAAACAGATGTTCAAGGCCGGGATCTAATTGATGCTTTGGCTGACTGGAGTCTCAAAGTTATGGCACTGCAGGAACAAATTAAAGAACGAAGTGACGAGCTTGCTGTGTATAAGGACTGGGTAAGTAATCTCCAACGACAGAATGATGGGCTGAAAAATGTTCTAAATGCGATGCAGGACAGGGAACGGCAGTGGAACATACAACAGAGAGAACTTTATGATTGTATAAAATTTGAGAGGGAGAAAAATGGAAAAAAGCGGCTGTGGAGGCGCAGGTAGGCAGCTACTTTGGCTGATCATTGTATCTGTTTTGGAATGGTATCAGTTAGATTTGAGTTGTAATCTGACAGAGCAGATACATATTATAAATGCGAAAAGCATTGTCTTGAATATATGTTTGATAATGGTTGTCAATGTGCTTTTTAATTTACTGGTCAATCGCCTGTGGTTAACGATGGCAGTATCAGAAGCAGTATGGACTGCAGTGGCGCTGATCAATTATTATGTGATCCAATATCATGGGATGCCGTTTACGATATCAGAACTGCAAAATCTCAATACGGCACTTAATGTGCTAAAGTCCTATCATTTAGAGATAGGTGTGATCCCCATAAAAATAATAATAATATTTGGATCGGTAATCGTATATTCTTTTTACAAGCGTAAAAAAGAAACGATTTGCAAGAGAAGTATTCAAACAATTGCATTGCCAGGGATCAGTGTCTTGTAATATTGTCAATGATGTGCGGCATACAGCGTTTTTTGAATGATATACCGCTGTGAAAACGTAAAATCAGGCGATGGAACGAGAGGTTTGGAAAAGATTTGATCTTTGTACGGGGGAAGAAAATGGATAAAGCGAAAGTCTCTGTGATCATACCAATATATAATGTGGAAAAATATATTGCAGAATGCGTTGAATCGGTTCAAAAACAAACACTTAAGGAGATAGAGATAATATGTGTAAATGATGGAAGTCTGGATAATTCCATGAAAATAGTTGGAAAAATGGCATTGAAGGATAAACGGATCAAAATCATCAACAAAATGAATGGAGGTCTATCATCTGCCAGAAACGCTGGATTTGCAGAAGCTGGAGGGGCGTATGTACTTTTTTTGGACAGTGACGATTATATAGTGCCTGAAACTTTAGAAGAGTTATATATGCAGGCTGATGAATATGATTTGGATTGCCTGTATTTTAATGCTGTTGCTTTTTTTGAGACAGAGGATGTAAAAGCAAGAAATATAAAATATGAAACCTACTATACAAGAAATAATAATTATCCTGATATTTATGATGGGATGGAATTATTTTGCGAGATGAGTATGAACGATGATTTCAGACCCTCCCCGTGTCTTCAGCTGATTAAATGTGATGTACTGAAAGATAATAATGTTTCTTTTTATAATGGCATCATTCATGAAGACAACTTATTTTCTTTTCAGGTGATGACCCTTTTTCGCAAGGTCATGTATAGCGAAAAAGTGTATTATATGCGTCGTGTGCATGATGAATCGATCATGACAACAAATCAGCCGATTAGAAGTGCATATGGTTATTATATCTGCATAACAGAGATCAGTGAAATGATGACAAACCGCCAGTTCACCAGAGATGAATTCATAAATATAAAAAAGTTTCTGGGAGGCTTACAGGCAGCAGCGTTGAGAGAACTGAACGGAAGGATCGACTATGAAGAATTTTTCGAAGTATTAGAAGGACATCCTACGAAGCATGTTATGGGATTGATTCTGTGGGTGTATGAAATACAAAAAAAGATTCAAACAGCAGGGCTTACGAGTAGAGAACAAAATGAAAGGGTACAAAATAGTATATCATATAAACTGGGGTTATTGATAACATATATACCGAGAAAAGTTTATCATTTAGGAAAAGGCATTATCAGAGGACTGAATGGGCTTTTATATATATTCTATCAGATCAGACTGAAAGCTTCTCCGAGTAAAATCTGCGTCAGCATCATTATTCCGATATATAATGCCGGTAAGTACATAAGAGAATGCCTTGATTCCCTGCTTTGTCAGACATTGAGAAATATTGAGATCATATGCGTTAACGATGGTTCAACAGATAACAGTCTGGAAATATTGACGGAATACCAGCAAAGAGATCACAGGATTATAGTGATCAACCAGGAGAATCAAGGGGCAGGGATCGCCAGAAATAATGGTATGGTACACGCCAAAGGAGAGTACTTATTGTTTTTGGATGCGGATGATTATTTTAATCCAAAATTGTGCGATCAATCATATTATCAGGCAAAAAGTAAAAGGGCGCAAATATGTCTGTTTAAGGCGGATCGGGTGGATATGAGCAGCGGGAGGACAGGGCAAATGAATTGGGTACTTCGTGAAGAGGATATACCTAAAAAAGTTTTTTCGGCAATGGACGTAAGCGAAAAAATATTTCAGATCACTTCCAGCTGTCCGTGGTCGAAATTGATCGAACATAAATTTATTAAAGAAAATCAATTGCAATTTCAAAATACAAAAAATGCAAATGATGTGTTATTTGTGCGGACTGCATGTGCTTTGTCTGAACGAATTACCTGCGTTCGGGATGAAGCGCTTGTAACATATCGCGTCAATAATGATATGAGTATTCAGGGAAATAAAAGTACAGCTCCATTGGAATTTTATAAGGCACTAAAGGCGTTAAAAACAGAGTTGATCAAGATAAATAAATATTCATGTTTTGAAAAGAGTTTCATCAATATGCTTTTGGGAGACTGTCTTTACAACTATAAAACAGCAGGCTCTGATGACAGCAGAAGGGTTATACAAAAGGCTTTAGTGGAAGAGATATTTCCGTATTTCGAACTGGAGAAATATCAAAAAAGTGATTTTTATAGTGAAAAAAATTATGAGTTATATGAGAGAATGATTAAAAGTGCTGAGGGATCGTGTGCAGCCCGGCAATGCGATCAATAGTCTGTACTGCCAGCCTGTGAAACTGTGATTGTACACAAATAGAAAAGATACATTTCGGAAATTGTGTACAATAATTTTTTTGCAAACAATAATATCTGTTTGCGTTTGGAGCATAAAAAGTGCAATACTGTACGATAACAGATTTTGTGGAAGGAGCAGTTAGAGTATGGAAAGCATACCGTATAAATATATTTTTTCAGTAATAATGTCGGTATATAATGTTGATCCGTATATTAAGGAAGCAGTGAACAGTATATTAAATCAGACAATTGGATTGGAGAAGATACAGATCATATTTGTTGATGATGGCTCTACAGACAGGTCAGGCATACTATGTGATGAATATGAAAAATTGTATGGGGATAATATACTTGTTATTCACAAGAAAAATGAAGGATTGTCATCCGCGCGTATGGAAGGACTTCAATATGTGCAGGGAAAATACGTTTCGTTTTTTGATCCAGATGACGTATTGGACTGCAATGCATTTGCGGATATATTTCGGTTTTTCGAAGAAAATGATGTTGATGTAGTCAGCATACCATTGGTGTTGTTTGGGGAAAGAAATGGCGGACATCCGCTGAATTACAAATATGATCGCGGTACCAGGGTTATATATTTGAATGAAGAGCCCAATGCTGTCTTGTTAAGCTGTGCGTCGGCTTTTTACACGAGGGAAGCCGTTGGATTGATGGACTTTGACAGAGAACTTGTTACAGCCGAGGATGCGAAAGAGAATGTAAAGATTTTGTTAGAGAAGCAGAAAATGGGAGTAGTATCTTCCGCGAGGTACTGGTACAGAATAAGGTCTGATTCTACAGTGCGCAGCGCACAGCGAAAAAAAGGCTGGTATATTGATTATCTGGATCATTATTCATATTGGGCCATAAAGTATTCCAGAGAAAAGCTGGGAAAAGTTCCGCAGTTTGTTCAATATATGGTTTTTTATGATCTGCAGTGGAAGTATTTAAATAATGAGATCCCACGGGGCGTATTGGACGCTGGAGAAGAGGACTTGTATAGAGAGAAGCTATTTGGCATAGTAGATCATATTGACGATGAGGTCATCGTCAGTCAGAAGAATATCTATACGGAGCATAAGCTTTTTCTCTTATATAAAAAATATGGCTGTGAACCAGATCATTATATTGGTGTGGACAAAACGGTGTATTATGGTTATAAAAATATGATTTTGGGAAAGTACAATGCGGCGGTTTCACATATGGATTTTTTGAGAATGGAGAAGGATCAAGTGTTCATACAGGCAGATCAGATAACATTCGAGAGGAAATCCGGTGACAAACCTGCATTTTTTCTGCTGCTTCATGATCATACAATGATCGAGACGAAACTTTTGCCGTATGTAAGGGAAATAAAGTCTGTTGGCACTGTGATTGCAAGGGTATATTATTTTGAAGGCAGTATTCCGATAAACAGCTTTCAGCAAAAGACAGACATCAGAATCATGACAAGATATAAAAATTATGATATTATACAGGAGTGTGTATTGTATGGAAAGTATTTTCCAATAACTGATAGGATCGAAGGTTCCTATTATTACAAAGATGGAATCGTGTTTCAACGGAACCAAGGTGGTATTTCGGCAGAGAAGGCTGACCAAAAAAAGTTAGCAGAAAACGAACGGAAGTATTCGGCAGGCCTATTAAAAGAACATAGCGCAAGGGCGATAAAGGCACTGTTATCGAGAAAAGCTTATTTTTGTTTTAGGCGGTTTATGCCTAAAAAGATATGGCTGATCATGGATAAGGCAAATCGGGCTGGTGATAACGGAGAAGCTTTTTTCAGATATCTCGTCGGTTGTAAGGAGAGCGACTGCTGTCCGATATTTGTAGTCGGAAAACATTCAGACGATTATAAAAGGCTTGGGAAGATCGGCCATGTCGTTCCGTATATGTCATTGCAGCACAAGATTCTGTTTTTGTTTGCAGAGTTTGTCATTTCTGCATATAGTCATGAGGAAGTCAGCAGTCCCTATTTAGTCCATCATTATTACTATTCAAACATTGTACAGGATAGCAGAATTGTGTTTTTGCAACATGGTATAATAAAGGATGATGTATCTGTCGGTTTAAATCGGATGAGCAAAAACTATGCATTGTTTGTCACATCTACAGAGAGAGAGCAGAGATCGGTCATTGATGGAAATTATGGTTACAGCAAGGAACAAGTTATCTTGACAGGGCTTCCAAGGTATGATCTGCTGTACAATGATACGCAAAATTTCATCACAATCATGCCGACCTGGAGAAGAAATTTGTGTGGATCATATGATCCACATACTTCGCAATGGAGTCTGCTTCCCGGATTTGAGAAGAGCGATTTTTTTCTTTTTTACAACGAATTGATCAATTCCGGATTATTATTGGATGCGGCTGAAAGTATGGGATATAAAATACAGTTTTTAGTACACCCGGTTTTTCAGCCGTATATTAGCAGATTTTCTCCTGACAGTCGTGTGATAATGCGTGGCTCTTCTGCGGCATACAATGAAATTTTCGCAGAAAGTGCAATGATCGTTACAGATTATTCTTCTGTTGCATTTGATTTTGCGTATTTACATAAACCGGTCGCGTATGTTCATTTTGATAAGAATCATTATCAGGAAGGATATTTTGATTATGAGCGGGATGGATTTGGTGAAATAGCAAAAAATATGAGCGAGACGGTAGATCTGTTGGTGGGTTACATGAAAAACGGCTGTCAGTTAAAGGAAAAATATAGACGTCGCATTGATGCGTTTTTTACATTTCGGGATGCGAATAACTGTGAACGGGTATATAATAAAATAATAAAGTTAAGAACCTGTCAATAAATATTCCAACAATCTTGTGATCTGCGCGATACCGATACAGTTATTAAGAATAAATAGATCATTTGAATGGAAGTATTTAAGAATGGAGATGTACGGATGGAGACATTGCGCATACATAGAAGCACTATTGCAGTTATTTCAGAGATTGTGATCTTGTTTATATATGTGTTGAGATGTTTTGGGGAGTGTTCAACGTATACACTGGATCAGAATGATTTCAGCAAGTGCTTTAACGGGGACTTGAAATATTTTGATGATGGCAGTGTAGGTATAGAGACAAACGGATCAGATCAGACAGATGTCATGGAGTGTTCGCTGCGACTAAGGAGTGGGGCATATGATGTAAAGGTTATATATGAATCCGTTAGCAGTAGTGATAACAATGCAGATGATTGTGGAGGGGAATTCGTTCTCAGTACGGGAAATCCGTCAATTTTAAAAACGTTGAATATTAGTCTGCAGGATGGAGCCAATGAGGCGCAGTCAAGGTTGTGGATCAGGCAAAGGTTCTGGATCAAGCGAGGGAATGGGTACAATGAAGTAAAAATGATCGTAAGATATCATGGAGAGGGAAAACTTTCTGTCAAAAGTGTTCAAGTTGAAGAAAAGAGAGAATACAGGATTTTGATCTGCTTTGCTGTGATGGGCGTATTGACAATCTGTGATCTGATATACATTTTTTTTGTGAAAAAAGATGTCACACCTTCCATGCGGGAGAAAAGAAAAATTATTGCAGGCGTTGTGGGGATTACAATATTATCCAGTATAACTTTTTTGGCTGATTTTCTGTACTGGGGGCATGATATGGCATTCCATCTATCAAGAATTGTATCACTTGCAAATGCTTTGAAGGAATATCAGATTCCCCATAGAATTCAGTTTGAAATGATGAATGGGTATGGTTATGCTACGCCATTGTATTATGGTGAAGTTTTCCTGATACTGCCGGCAATATTGTACAACTTATATCTGCCGCTTCAGACCTGCTATCAGATTTTTGTGGTAGCGGTCAATTTTATGACATGTATCATTAGTTTCTGGTGTTTTACGCGAATGTCAAATGATTGGAAGAAGGGATTGCTGGGTTCACTCCTATATACATTCGCATCATACAGGATGATGGATGTAATGGTGAGGGCAGCAGTCGGGGAATACACAGCACTGGTGTTTTTCCCACTTTTGGTCTATAGCTTATGGCGCATATACAGTAAAGATGTGTACGATAAAACTTCAATGAATGATGGCCTGCCTATGATATTTGCCGCGACAGGAATAATACATTCGCATATTTTAAGCTGTGAGATGGTACTGTTATTTGTTATTCTATTTATGCTGGTATGCTTTAAGAAAACTTTTAGGAAGAATGTTCTTGCAGTGTTGGTGAGAAGTGCCATTATCTCATTTTTGCTGAATATGTGGTTTATCGTTCCTTTTATCCAATCCATGGGAATGCATGTAAATGTAAGCAGCAAAGAAAAAATCAATTATATCGAGAAGAGCACTGCTTATTTAGCCCAGCTGTTTGGGATTTTCCATACAGCAAATGGTGGCAATAAGTTTAGGGCCACTCAGGGAGAAATGCCGTTATCCATTGGATTGCCATTGATGATTGGTATATGTTTATTTATATATGTTTATATCAGAAAAGATGAATGGAATTTACAGCATCATGATAAAATGAAGGCGGCAAAGATATGTTTTGTTTTAGGTTTGACAGCGGTGGTTCTCGCATCCAGTCTGTTCAGGTGGGACAATTTAATATATTTCAGCGCGAATATAGCACGAATTGCAGGTATGGTGCAGTTTCCGTGGAGATATCTGGGGATTGCTACGGTGCTCTTGATAACAATGATAATCTGCATACTTCAAATATTGGAGGAACATATATCTGCGGGTGCTTATAATCAAATCGTACTTGTAATGGTAGCTGCAATGGTCATTACTGAAGGCTATTTCGTTATGGAGTATGTCAATCTCCAGCAGGAGAAGCGGGTCTATTCGGAAGCTGATGTAGGTTCGAATATAGCAGGGGCAGAATACCTGTTGTGGCACACGGATGCAGATGCTTACAAAGATAGAAAAATCATACATTCAGCGGATATGGAATGTACGGAATTGTATTACGATACAAATGGAAAATATCATTTATCGTGCAATAATAAAGCAGATGTACAGAATTTCATAGATGTACCGATTCATGCGTATGACAATTATCATGTGTACACAAATGATGGGAAGGAGCTTGGCGTAGAGACGGGTGAGGATAATAGGATCAGAGTACTTATACCGGGAAATTATCAGGGGATGATTTTCATAAAGTATGTGGTTCCTGTATCATGGAGATTATGCGAAATCATATCATTAGTAACGATGGGCATAATTGTTTTGGGGTGGGTATGTAGAGGAAAAATAAAGAGGCTGCAGGGAGTCTCATTCGTTAGTAGATAGGTGAATAGTGGTTACTGACGATCGATGCCATGGAAATGTAAGTAAGGAACTGTTAAGAATTAACTTTGCAGATGACGCAGTATAAATCTTTTTATGC
>OFGR01001826.1_pt1 | contig 15613 bp, 19 predicted proteins | sample 1521811 | NCBI WGS metagenome assembly OFGR01 (sample SAMEA3504098, study PRJEB24116) | mouse gut metagenome | biome: mouse gut; feature: mouse-associated habitat; material: faeces | place: Denmark | collected 2011
TCTCCTTTACCTGCGCCTGGATTCTTTCCGGCACCTGGTCAAATGTCTTTTTCCCCTTCACAATCAGGGTTGCATAAATTACGGCCACTTCGTTTACCTCCTCTCTGAATATTTTTCTTACAAAGAAAAACAGCAACGCCTTAACCAATTTTCTCACTCTCCTGGTTAAGGATCTGCTGCACTTCTGCCATTAACTTTTCCGGCACCTGGTCGATTGTCTTTTCTCCCTTACGTACCAGTATCGCGTATACTTTTGCCATGGAACTCATGTCTACACCTCCATCCCTTCATACAGTTCACAGATTGCAAGCTGCAGGTCTGTTACCTGGGTCGCTGTCTCTGTAGACATCGTCTTTGCAACCTCTGCCATGGAATTAGCTGCAATCGCGTTGGCCTCAGCGTCAGCCAGCCGCTGCTCAGTAATATTGACAGCTTTGGTGAGGATAACCGTCTTTGTATCTCCTAAAGTCATCACACCACCGTATACCGTCCATCCAGGAACATCGCCTGTTTTGTCCTCCGTATCCGTCAACAGTTCAATGTTTGTGAGCAAAGCCGGTACAGAAAATGTGTCCTGGAGTTCTTCCGCTGTCTTATTCTGGAAGTCTAGCTCTAACCGGCCATTAGTTACCTCTGCACGGACCACATCATATATTTCTCCATTAAGTAATCTGATTTTCATATCTTTCATTCCTTTCCTGTTGTTATTCGACGGTAATAGATGTAACGCAATCCATATTGTAAAAACCGATCCATCGCCCATCCTTAATCAAAATAAAGCATTTTCCGTCATATTTATAATCGTTATATTCATCTTTTGTCCATTCGGCCACGCGTCCATTTTTGAATACTATCTTAACCATTTCCTGGCCTCCTTTACTAAAAATTTTATTCGGGGTAAAAAATAAGACCTCGTGGGTCTGCACGAATCTCTTTCATTAAATTTCTTCCTTTCTTTTTCCTTACTGCACTAAATAGCAAATCTACGCAAACCGTTACCCAAACCATTAATGGATTAAGCTGTACATTTTATTTAACTAAAATAGGCAAGCTGGTTATATGCAATATAATCGCGAGTGGTTCGTTATCGACGAATGATCAGGGGGTAAATAGTGTTATTCCCGCCGCATATCGCCCAGCACAGAGTCTTTTTATTACGGCATACAATGTTACGGGCACAGAGCTTTCAATAGACCATGGCTGTACTAGGTATGCATTTGAAACCACAGGAAGGGTTACAGTTACATCCAATCACAAAGGTGTACTTGAAAGAAAAGCTTTTGGATGTTGGTTTACTGGATAAACCTATAATTAGATTGTAATCCAAGCGATAGAAGCGTGGCGTTCAGAAAAGACTGCGGTGCTTCCAATCATTTTTAAACTGCCATCAGTACAAATCTCCCATCTTCCAGTACCACTCATGTTTGCACCTGTATTGCCGGCATATGACACATATACATTTCTCGCAGGTCTATATCCTGTTGGAATTGTAATCTCACTAAGCGTAAAAGATGTATTAGCAGCGGTGGTCTGTATGGTGCAAACAATTTGACATGATACAACTTTACCCAATTTGACTAGTTCCACAAAGAGCGAATTATTTCCATTTACATTCCCAAATGGAATCTTTTTGCCCGAACTCCAAGTGGTATAGCTTAATTTGCTATTTAATGCAGTAATCTTATCGTCCAGCGCCTTCCCCTGCCGCGCATCCAACGCATACCCTGCTGCAGTCGTAAGCAGATTATTCACAACATTTGCCGTATTCAGCTTATTCGCCAGAGAATTCTTAATCGGCAGAACCCCATTCTTCCAAAACCGGTTCAGCCGGTTCGTTGTTATTACTTTCATATCTTTTTCACTCCTATTCTATGTATATGTACCCGCTATGATCTTGTCGATATCCGCCTCCGGTGTTTCTTCCAAAACAATCCCGTCCAGTTTCTTTTTATCCGCCGCCGACATTAAGCCATTGGCAGACTGCGTCGCAACTCCATATGTCGTATTGTTATCTGCACCCCATACAGCCGTTCCCGCCGCACTCCACCGTAAAATCTGCCCTGTCGCTCCGCCAGCAGGAATGTGCTTATTCCCTGCTGTCGTTGGATGGGTATACGTGTAATTATTGGCATTAGCCGCAATCCCATCTAACTTTTTCTTATCTGCCGCGGACATTAACCCGTTTGCAGACTGTGTGGCTGCCCCATGCGTATGCCCTGATGCCGCCGCCCCGATATCTCCAGGGGACGGCTTGTCGATTGTGGTATACATCCTTACCCATGCTCCCCAGGTACTACTGTAATAGTTCCTCACATATACCTTAAATCCAGATACCAGATACTCTACCAAGAGCTGAAACGTCCCCGCATGTTTCCCAACCAGCATAAAAAAGGCGTTACTCGTTGGACAGTTTGATAAAGTACTCACCGTTGCATTGGCTGGACAGTAATAAAAACCTGGCGTCGTATAGCTGTTAAGGTTCCCATTGGCCGGTATATTGGTCGCATTTAAATAGTTTGTATAATTCGCCGTCCCTCCGTTCGCCGGAAGTGATGAAGGCAATCCTGTAACCTGACTTGCTGTATGGCTGTGGCTCGCTGCCGCAGCGCCCAAATCAGCCGGCGTCAGATTCACATTTCCAGTTCGATAACTCGTCTCCGCGTTTCCTTTCACCGCTACTGCGGCGGGAATACTTGGCCGGTTGCTCAGATCATTATAACTTCCAGAAAAAGCAACCCCTTTCAGATCAGCAAACCACCTCATAATTTTCCCCAATATTGTACTCAGCTTCTCGCCGCTGGCGATATTCTCTCTCTCAGTTGCCTGGGTAAATGTTGGCGTCTGGTCATTGGTCTCAACATCCGGAACATTTGTAAGTGCGGAAGGCGTATATCCTAATGCTTTCACAACCTCTGCCTTGGTCATCTCACCGCGGATCTCAGCGCCAGTCTTATTCTCTACGTTACCGAGGCCAACCTGTGCCCTGGTCACATCATGGGGATTAGACTGGTTATTAATATGCGCTTCTAATGCTTCTGTGCTGGCCTTCGTGCCGATTGCCGCGTCCAAGGCTTCTACAACACTCTCATTTGCCTCTAACGCATCTGCCACCTCTTTTAGCGTGTCCAGCGTTTCTGGCGCGCCCCCGATTAAATCCACAATTTTTTTGTCCGTATACGATTTGGCAGAACTTAGCGCAGTTGCCGCCTCTCCGCTTGCATCTGCCCCCACGTCTGCTGCTGTCAGTGAAATATTCCCCGTTAAGGCGTGCCCGTTGACAGTACGGGAGGATGGAACTTTTTGATTTATTTCACCTTGCAGCCTGTTCGCCTCTGCTTTCACAGCCTTATTCTGGATGGGATTCTCTGAGGTAGTGTTTAAAGCTGCGTCTGTAACCGTCCGGTTTGCACCCTCGGCAATACCGGACAGCTTGGCCTTTTCTTCGTCTGTATAATCGTTCTCGGATAATCCCTTGCCAAACTGCTTCCGGACAAATATGTTGTAGATCGTCTCTGCCAGATATGCGGTAAAGGTGTTCAGATGTTCAATATCTATCTTTCTTGCCATTTTTCTTCACCTTCCTTATACACCTAAAATGACTGCTCTACAATCGCCCGAAGCTCTGCATCCTCTATGACTTCCTCGGATGCTGGTATATCCACGTAGCTGCCGCTTATGATATCATCAATATCCTGTTCGCTTGCCACATCAAAGATAGAGCCTTCATCATCCTCATCCACATAAGAGCCTGCAATAATGCGGTCAATATCTGCATCCGTAGCAATCCGGTACATATCGCTTAAAAGACCTTTAATCTCTAACAGTAAGGAACCATTCTCCGTATCGTTAATGACATCTTTAATATCCCCAAACTCATTCTGTATCTGCTGCATGGCCAAATGAATCGCCGCAATGTTCTCCGCTGTCTGGTCCCTTGCCTGGTTGCCCTGGGCCTTTGCATAGTCGCCCTGGGTCTTCGCATAATTCCCCTGGGCCTTTGCATAATCTCCTTGAGCTGTGGCATAATCCGCCTTTTTTACTGCATCGATACAGACCAATTCTGCGATATCCGCATAAGTCCTCCGGACATCCTCCCCATATATGGCAGTACGGAATTCCTGTATCAATGCCCTGATCCGTTGTTCTAATGCCTCTGTCACTTCTATGCACCTCCTTCAAGAGCATCCAGTCTGGTAAGTATTCCCTGAAGCCTTTCTTCCAGTTCCTGATCTGGTTGTTCCAGGACGTCCAATCTGGGAAGTATCTGCTGTACTATCTCTTTGATCTGCTGCCCTTCCCTCTCAAGCTCATTCAATCTCCCTTGCCCCTCCTGGATATCCTCTTTGATTCCCTTCATCTTTCCTTCCTGCGCCGTAAGGCTGTTATTGATACCCTGCAGCGTTTTCTGTATCTCCGTAGAATCTCCTTCCAGGGTTTGTACCTTTCCGTCTAGCACAGACACACCCTGTTTTGCAGAATTAACCTCTCCTGCCAAAATAGATACACTCCCGCGGACTTCTTCCACGGAAGATGAAAAGTGCTTCTGTTTCTCCACATTTTTCTGTAAGGCCGCCTGCCGTTCGGTCAGGGCTGCTATGGTATCGCCTAGCACAATCTTATCCTCCTGCGGATTCACAAGATTGTATTCCCGTTTGGATACCATCATGTACTGATCCAGCTTGTGGGGCGGTGATACTACGCGGATCATATCGCCTAATCTGATCCGGTCTATGTCCACATCAACCAGATGCAGGTCAATGGCTGTCAGTTCAATCGTGGCGGTAAGATTGCGGGCGCCTGCCAGATATTCCTGTCCTTTTGTTTTTAAATTTGCCGGCACCGTCACATCATCCCAGTTCTTAGTCCCGACAATCCGGCCATATAAGGCAACCGCTTCCAAATCCTCCAGGTAGTCCTTACCACCATTTACGGATTCAATGGTCAGCCGTTTTCCGCCTTCCCTGTTCTCCCCCTCTGCCGCCTTACCGAGAGGAATTAGGACGGTAATTACATTTTCCGCGCTGATGTGCTCAGTCAGGTCCAGGATATTTTCCCCGAACCGGATGACCTGGCCGGAGGTCCGGTGATAAGATTCCAGATAATCCAGATAACGGGTATCCCCCTGCTTTCTTACCCTAAGATACCCACCGTTGCTGTCTACCAGCTTATCCATAATAGTATCCAGGGTATTGGTATACTGGTTATCCTCCCTGGCGTCATAATTCATAGTCTGCTTTTCTACGGTTCCCAGAAGGAAACGCTTCTCGGCCCCCACCTGGCTGTTGTGCTGTGTGAGCTTATCGCTGAGGTAGGAGGTCGGAGTCAGGTCATGATATGCCTTGGGACGCTGGATACTGTCTAACAGGTATGCAAGGGTTCCCTCGCAGGTATAAGTCACGGTATGGTACATATCCGCCTTGGCGTCCAATACCCGCCCTTCATAGAGCAGCTCCCCGCTGTCATACACCTGCACTACGGACGTTAGCTTACGGATCATGTCTATTCCCCTGTGCATGGGCGGCAAGGTAAAGGTAAATATATCCGCTGCATTTACTTCTTGATTCACCTTTCCAGATACAATCGGAATATCTTCATCCCTGGGATCGTATAAGAGTGAATTGTTGCAAAAAATCTGATACATTAAAGACGTGCCCCCCTGTACTCTACACTTACTCTGCCCGTTCCCTGGAACGTCAAATAATGTTCACCTGCCCCTAACTGCAAATCCACAATCTTAGACCGTCCTACCGGAAGATAATAAGTCCGCCCTCCATAACCAAGCGTCATAGCAGCCGAACAATCCATGACGGGAACAACCTTTTTCCGCCTCCCAGGAATTAATAAGGTCATCGTGCCATTCACTTCCAAATCTTTGTAATTACGGATAATCCCATCTTCAAAACAAAAAGTATCCCACACCCACGGCTCAAGGCTGCTATATCGCTCGTATTTATAAGGCTCTACATTTGCGGAAATGGTAAAGCAATCCACACCTTGGAAATTCTTCTCTGTCTCTGCCTTCAGCCTTCCTTCGTAATAATACGAACGATCGCTGTCCAGTATCAGTTTCCTGCGCTGTCCATGGCAGTAATCAGAGATATCCGATGAACGTATATGCCACAGAGTCCTGTTATCCTGCCTCCTGATAAACTCCATACGGATTTCCCGATTGCCATACTTCACATCTCCAACCAACGCCTCACTTAAATCTATCACTCCATCCCGTCCAGGAATCTCCACAAAATAGGTTTTCTGTTCAGGGTCAGATATCTCTATCCTTGTACAAACCAGCCCCCAGTCGTCATATGTATGCTTTTCTCCAATTTTAATCCCATGCTCAAACACTCGCCGCATACCTCCTTTTCATGGCCGCGCGGTTTCCCATATTCCGGTCAACGTATTTTGTCGTCGCATCTCCTGCATCCCTTGCCGATATGACAGCTTCAACCTGAATCTGCAACTCAGATATCGCCTCTTTCAGCCCGTCAATCAGATAGTCATAGTCCATGACAGGACCGCCCGTCTGCCTTGCGTCAACCACATATCTTCCGCTATGGCTCTCATTAATCCGAGTCGCAAATTCTGAAATTGTTCCAGGCACCATTGCCGCCGCCACCTTCTTACTGGCACGTTCTACCTGCGGAATCATATTCAACAATCCCTCTGCTGCCCCGATGCCCGTGTACTCCCCGATCTCAGTCGTGACCCGTGACGGAGAATGTACTTGAAGTGCACTCCGCATTGTAGCGGCAATCGTATTGGCAAGACGATTCGCGGCAGAAATGGCAGAATTAGCGCCGCTGTTGATGCCGTTCGCAAGCCCGATAGAAGCATTATAACCAATACTGCGCCAATCTGACGGCAGGCCAGACATTGCTGATTTCATTCCGCTTCTCCCCTGGGCTGCGCTGTTTTCCGCACGCCTCATACCGCTGTCAATTTCCTTTGAAAACTGGCTCATTCCTGTTCTAGCCGAGTTCTGTACAGAGGTCATTCCCGACTTTACCGCAGAATTCATAACCGTCATCCCCGATTTCGTAGATGTCTGCGCCATTTTCATTCCCGCCGTAATCTTCTGGTTAGTCATGTTCATTCCGGCTGCAATAGCCGCGGATGTCTGTGTCATACTGCTTTTTGCGGCAGCCGGTATTTTTGCAAATGATACGGTGGTAAGGCTGGTCATTCCGTTGAGTTGACTGTTTAATGCATCTATCGCCGTTCTTCCCGCTGACTGCATCATATTGGACAAAGCTGAATTCAAATTACTGGACTGACCTTGGATACCAATCACCAACCCTTCAATAAGGTTTGTGCCATATCCTTGAAATACTACGGAAGGCGAATGAATTCCCAATGTATTTGCAACCGTCTCTGACACACCGGTTGCCATAGTTGTAGCCGCTGTCCAGACAGGCCCCGTACCTTCTGTGATACCGTTCTCCATGCCCTCAGGGATATTTCTTCCAAGGCTGGCAAAATCAGCCGCCGCTATCTGGCTGTTTAAAGTTTCCTGCGTTCTGGTAACCATATTCATTGCCGCTTCCGGAACCTCTGATGTATCGAACACAGTTTTCAAGGCGTTCGTAGCCGTCTGCCCGCCATTGGAATACACTTCTGACAACCTTTGCAACTCCGCGTCCGACGCCTGTACCATCGCATTGACATACCCTGCGGACTCTGGCCCTGCCTGCCGCAACTGCTCAAGAAGTCCCTGGTCAACACCGCGTTCTGCAAGTACCGTAATGTTATCTGCCCAACTACTGATAACCCTCTGGTTTTCCTCCAGATTCTTAGTCATTTCCGCCACAGACAGTTCTGACCTATCAGATAAGGTGTCAAACATGTTTGTGGCCTGGTCTGCATAAGATTGCCAGGTTTCGTTCAGGCTTTGCACAACCGCCTGCTGCGTCTCGCTCAAATCTTCCATAGACAAGGTCTGGGACTCCACAGCCTGGCTCACCGCCTCCGCCTGTGCCCTCTGGCTCTCTGCCACGACTTCGTTCAGATGTTCTTCCGAGTTCGCAAGCTCACTTTTTTGTTCTTTTAGGGCTCTTTCCTGCTCATACAAATCTCCAACTGACATAGTATACTTGTATGTGGCTAAGGTTCCTTGGATCGCTTTATTCTGCCATTCTTCTTCCAAAGCATTTCTCTGATCCGCAAGCGCCGCCAATTCCTCATCAATCTGTATCTGTTCTTTCTTGATTTCTATATACCGTTCCTGCGCCGCCTGTGCCTCTGCCTCCGCTTTATATGCCTCTACTTTCCGCATAATGGCATCTGTAGACATGTTCAGCGCATCCTCTTCCTCATCATATTTGAGGTTAAGCCCCTCCATGGAGGAATTCAAATGATCCACATAGGTTTTTAATGCCGCCTTTTCCTGGGTACTTCGGCTTTCTTGATTTGCCAGGTTAGATATCTGGCTGGCAAGGTCTTTGTTCGCTTTCGCGCTCGCTTCAATATCCGCCGTCGTCTCCTTATACGCCTTTTTCGAGGAATCCAATGATTCCACAAGATTCTTGGAGGACTCAATTACATCCTCCTGGGCTTTCTGGATTGCTTGCGTTTTCGTATCAAGTTTGCTGATTGCAACCGCAACACCCGTAACCACGCCAATCAATGCGGTCATGGCAATGATTGTGGCCCCGATTGGATTTGCCGTCATCGCCGCGTTCCATCCCCACTGTGCCGCTTCTGCAATTCCCATTTGTCCGGAAAGAACTCCCAGGGCTGCCGTCTTGGCCACTACAAGCAGGCTACTCTTTGCCTGGACAATATTCGATGCTTCGGTTGCCGCCATATTTTTTGTCTCTGCTGCCGCACTGTATTCAGCGGCCCTTGTTTCTGCGTTTTCCGCTGTTGTTTTTGCGGTCGCAGCCTTTGCCGCCGTTTCTGATGCACGCGCCTGTGCTTTTGCTGCTGCCGCCTCCATCGCTTCTGCTTTGGCGTTCAATTCCGCGGATGTAGCCCCTAATTTTGCCGCCTGCGCCTTGGCCTTTTCTAATGCCGCGGCCTTTTTGTCAACGTCTGCCTTGGCCTTGGTCACAGCGGCGGCGGCCTTCTCCTGGACTGCCTTTGATTTCGTAGCTGCTGCCGCAAGAACCTCCTCCTTCTGCCTCAGTTTGGTTGTCGCCGCCGCCAGTTTCTCCTGTGCAGTACTAACCTTTGTCGCTGCTGCCGTTGCCCGTTCTGCCACTGTCCTTGCCTGCATTGCCTCTGTAGAGGATATTCTTGCTATGGTTTCGGCCTCCTGCGCAGCCACAGCGGCTTTCTTTGCGATTGCCCCTGTTTGTTCTGCCCTTGCCAATGCGCCTGCTGCCAATTCCTGCGCCTTCATCGCGTCTGTAGCTAACTGCTCTGCGTTGCGGAAGGCGTCTATCGTACTCTTTGCGCCTTCCGCAGCGGACTGTATCGCCCGCCACTGATCCTGTACCGCCATTGCTGTTTTAAACGCTACAAAACCACTGGCCGCAACTGCAAGGGAAGGCCCCAACATATCTAAAGACTGGATTACAACCCCGACCCCCGTTGAAACCCCACTGAAAAAAACATCAATCTTCTTACTCAGCGAATTAATAATTCCATCAATCGAAGAACCGTTCAATTTCCCAAGGGCATCATCCACAGACTGGATTGTATTCGCCATTCCCCTTGTGACAGAAATCCCCAAATTAGTAAAAGAGGTTTTAATTCCTGCACTTGCCGTCTGGGCTTTTTCAGCAAAACCGCCTGTCTGCGTTGAGCACTTAATTAGAGCACTGTTGAATCTATCAAATGTTATCTCGCCATTTTGAATTGCATCATATAATTCCAGGCTATTGCCACTTGTTATCCCAAGCTGCTTTGCAGTCTCACTCAAGGCGTATCCCATCGTTTCCTGTAATGTCCGCCAGGATTCCATATCCACAGACCCCTTTGACAGCATTTGAACATACTGCGTTAATCCTCTCTCTGCATCTGCGGAGGTTGCGCCTGACGCAAGGAAGGCATTATTTAAGGCAAGGGCTGTGTTGGTCGCCTTATCTAAATCCCCCGTCAGGACGGCAATCCTCTGGGTGGAAGCTGCAATCCCGTCAAGAGATGTGGGCAACCCCTGAATTCCTTCTGACAGGGTCTTAATCGACGTATTCGATTCGTTCGCACTGTACCCCATCTGTTGTAAAACCTTTGGGAACCGCGTCATGGTGTCAAAACGATCAACCGCGCCGCCTAAAGAATTTTGTAATGTATTTCCTGCAATCGAAAGCGCCTTGAACACCCCTATGCCTTTCGCGATGTCCATGACGCTTTTTGCGGCCTTCTGGCTTCCGGTGTCCAATGCTTCTACCGTATCCGCCGCTTTCTGCATTTTCGTTGTAAATGATCTGTCAGCCACACTCAGGACTGCCTGCACACTATAATTCTCCATCGGCCAGCCGCCTCCTTTCATACTCCTGTACTCTTAAAGCAACCTTCCTAAGCCTTTCCTCCTGCACCCGTGACTTGCTAACGCCCATCGCTTCCTTGACATATTTTTCATAATCAAAAAACTGCTTGAATGTCTTATAGATTGGGACAACCTTATCTTTCCCCTGCCTCCTGGTGGCCTGAACGGTATAATTGGCCCACGCCTGCAGATGGACCTCATACTCCTTGTCAATCCCCTGTAGCCTGTGAGCCCTCATTCGCAAATCGTATTCATACAGCGTCATGGCATCAATCTCACGGAAATCAGACATACCAAGGAAACGCAGGCAGTTCACAACAATATTCTCATAAGTATCCCTGGAGGCTTCTACTTCTTCTGTTTTCGGTCTTTTGCCTGCAGATTTTCTTCGGCCTTCTTCAGCTCTGCCTCCAGGTTCTCCATCTTGATCTTGCAGGCATTTGACTTTTTTAACTCGTCCACCACGTCGCTGAAAACCTTCTTAATATCCTCCGCGCTGTCAACAAAATCGTCAATCTCCTTAAGCGTCGGCCTTTTATCTCCCATTTTCGCCGTACCCATATGGATAAACTCAGCAAGCGTAAGCGCATCCCCTGTCAGCAGCATCGGGGCCTTTGATTCCAAACCATTGCCAAAACGCATCCCGCTGCCGGATTCCAGATAGTATTTCTCATCAAGCGCACGCACGAACCCAATCCCAAAATTCAACTCACATACCCGACCATTCATTTCTAACGTCATCACAGCCTGTTTACCTCCCTAATCTCATTTTTGTTTTTCACATGAAAAGAGTGCGCTATAACATGGCGCACCCATTAATCACCTGCACCTGCATCTGCTTCTCCCATGCCCTGGACTGAACTACCGGAGGCCGCGGCATCTGTACTCTGGAACACATACTGTACCTCCCTGATTTCTGCATCCGGAACACTTACATACCCGTCCTGCAGTGCCCCATCCACGTTAAATGTGGTCGAAAACTGTGCTGCCTCCTCCACGTTTGCAGGGTCCTCCCACTCGGATAAAAGCCCGCGTCCATATTTCGCCGGATATTCGCCCTTTTCATTTGGCTCTGCCCCAACATCAATCTCCCACACTTCCAATAGCTCTTGCTTCAATACCGCCTGTCTCAACATGTTATTTACGTCGTCCCTGGTGGATACGGCAGACATTTCTATCGTCGTGTTCACACCGCCGCTGTAATTGATTGGTCCGTCCTTCGTCATTTTAGAATCTGCGTTCGCTTCATATTGGATTGTATGCTCTATCTGCAATGCAAGCCTTGCCGCGCCTTCCTTTTCCCTATCCGCAAGCCTTCTGAATTTCAAAATCTTATCTTTTCCTAAGATTGGTTTTTCCATCTTTTCTCGCCTCCTAATAAAATCTAAATTCTGTGTCCAGTACCCCATGAAGAAGGGGACGCTTTGTGGTGTTATCCGGCAGAATCCTCTGGCTCGTATTCATGGGACACCACAAAAAATTCTTTGTTTTTCTGATATTCCAGCAGATTCCCTTGACATCCAACAATATTGCGGATACTGTCCCCCGCTTTTTCGGGTTGTTATGCCATACATGGATTGTCTGATATACATTTCCAAATACAGCGCCCTTAATGACATGGTCCGTCTGCTGGCTGTCTGCCAGATAAATAAAAGGATATGGCGTACCCTCTGCCGGAAGCCCGTCATCATACACGTCATACCCCTTTTTTCGTATCTCCGTTAAAAGTCTGGTAAATAACTCCTGCTGCGGGTCCATCCGCCTCACCTCACTTTACAAGCCGATCCAAGTCCCACCTGAACTGTTCTTTCTGCACATAAAAAGCAGGCTTCATATACGGCTGTGCACTCATATACCTGGTCCCCCATTCCACATAAGGCGCATACTCCGCAGTTGCTTCCGATACGGCTGTCAGCCCTTTATCCTTGATTTGAAGCCGGATACTCCTCTTTAAATTCCCCGTATCCACAGGCGCGTTTCTCTGCGCCTTTCCCTGAAGCTCTGCACCATTCTGCTTGACAACCCGTTTAACAGCCTCCATCTCTGCATTTCTTTTCAGAGCGATTTTTAATTCCTTCACCCCTTTTATCTTGACAACCACTACTGCACCTCACTCACTATAAACACATGTTTGTTTCTCAGCTTCCTGGAAGAATCCACCTGGTAGGTTTTTCCCCCAATACGGATGCTGTCAAACGCCGGCTTATAATGCGTCTGTAAACGCACCACTTTGCAGCCCTGGCGAAGCTCTCCATAAACCAGCTTCAAGGCTTCTGTCCCTGCGCTTGTCACATTCGCATACCGCATGTCCTCAATGATGGAATCCTGCTCATAGTTTCCGGTTTCTTCGTTGTATGGCCCCTGCTCTATCCTCTGAAAATACACCGGTGTATCGAATCTCATAAGAACCGAAACCCTCCCCTTCGGCTATTGGGGTTCTGCGTATCCAGCCAGGCATGAATCTCATCCATGAACCCAGAGAAATCGCTGCTGCTAAAATGCTGGTCCTCCCCTTCTACGTTGTTGATCGTCATTCCCTCCGAACCAATACGGTTGAACCGAATGACCGCAACCTCCGTAATGATATGCCCCATCTCAGGAGGCGGGTCCAGGCCGCCAAGCAAAACCTTAAGCCTTGCCCTGGCAGATTTCAAAATCCATTGCAGTTTCTTATCCTGGGTCTTATCCTCCGGATCTATGCCTAACAGTAACTTCAAGTCCTTTAACATCCTGATGCCTCCTATTCTGCGCTTACAACCGTTGCCTTCCCTGCGTTTACCACATAGTAGGAAGCGTCGCACTCGGCAATTACAATGTCATTTCCAGAAGCAGCCTTAATATCGGCAGAGCCGTCCCACACCGGCCAGTTCTTTACGTTCTGCCCCTTCACAGGCACATCCAGCATTTCCCCCGTTTTGTACTTATATGAGTTTCCACTTGTAACCGCAGGGGAAACCGTAATCTTCGTATCGCCTGTCTCTGTACCTGCCGCACTGGTTACCTTTAACTCTCCCAAGCCTCCACATGTCAGCTTTGCAAATGCCTCATCCTTCACAATCATAAAGCCCACATCCATGGTAACCCTGAGCGCTACCAATTCCTGCTCATACAGGTTCACCGGAGTTCCGTCCGCATTGGTAAGCGTAGACAACTGCGCTTCTTCGGAAATCTTGTAGCTCATCCCGTAAGGAATCCCATAATACATATAGTCAAAATCCCCTGCGTAGATTGTGCCTTTATCCAAGGCTTTCATTTCCACCATCGGGTGTCCGTCCAGCGTATTATTTGCCCTGTCATACAGACTCTCTACAACAACACCGTTCTCAATCCTGTGGGAATTTCTCAGCATACTCCTGTTCTTCTTCGTGGAAATGAAGGCATTGACGTCATAATCCTCATTTGTCAGCAAATCCTCTAATTCAAGGATATGGTCATAACTAAGGTCCCCGTCAACCACATTTCCCGTAGCCGATACGGACTTTTCAACCGCATGTAGGAATGGGTTCTCTTTATCCAGGATTGCCGCGGCATCGAATTTTTTATAAAATGCCTCTGCAATCTTCGGCTTCATAACCTCAAAGAAATCAGACATTTTATAATGCAGAAATTCTCTTGAGCATGGAATAATAACGCCCAATTTTTTTGCGACCATCTTCACCTGCAGCCACTGAGCTTTTGACGTCTTAATCTTCTCTCCTTCACCTACCCAGTATGCACCTGGTCCTTTTGCGAAATATTCAAATTTCTTCTCCTTTGAATCCATTTCCTCGTATTTCGCAAGCTGCATTACTTTGCTGTTTTCCATGATTTCCTTTAAAATCAAGGTTTGGTGTTTCTCTGGAATAGAGCCGTCCTTATGCTCAAATACAGTTACACGGTCTGGATTCCACGTCTGTGCAAATAGCTGCAATCTTGTCTTTAAATTCTTGTTTCTGTTCATTTTCCTGCATCCTCCTAATTCTTAATAATCCTGTTTTCGCTTGCCATCTTCCTGATGGATGATAAGCCCCTTCTGTTTTCAATCACCTGACCGCCCTCCTGCGGCGTTGACTGTCTGGCTTTTGACTTAACCGCCTCTGAAATCTCTGCATCCCACGCCTTCTTAATCCCAGAAATCGCATCCTTGATTTTTTCGGCGTCAGAGATAGTTACAAGGAAATCCGCAAAAGCAACCGGAAGGGCCTGCGTTTGGAGTTCCTTGGTGATTTCAACCAGAAGCTTCTCCTTCTCAAAAGCCTCCTTTTCTTCTTCAAACTCCTTTCGTTCCTTCTGCCGGATGTACTCCAACCTTTCATCTTTAGTCATCTTCGCCAGTTTCTCAGCCTCGGACAGCTTGTCATCCGTCATAGACTGCCATTTCGTCTGTGCAGTACTGACAGCCCGATCCACAGCCTCCTGCACCCGCTTATCAAATTCCGACTGGTTCCCTTTCTGTTTGAGAAAATCATCAAACGACATCTGATTCTGACTGCCGTTCCCACGGCCGCCATCTCCGTCCCCGTCATTGTCTTCATCATCTTCAGAATCATCATCTTCACCGGAATCACCGCCACCAGTGTCTCCTCCTGCGTCAGCAAATAACTGCAAACCACTGTATAAAGGGGATGGTTTCCGCCGTGTTTCTGCGATCAATACCTTTACTACTTTGTTACACATTTCTGATACCTCTCTTTCTTTTAAGCTATTTGGACATAGTCCGGAAATTCTTTGGATATCATGCAGATACCAAGGAAAAAGGAATCTACCAGAGTTTTTGATTCCTCTGACAGATTCCCATATTTTATATCAGCCTTTCCAGGCGATATTTCGTATTCGATTGTATCCTCTGTCAAATCTTCAATGGATTTGAGCAAAGTCTGTAATAATGCGGTTACGCCAGCACACACGATATCCCTGCCATGCTGGTCGTACCAAGAATGGCCCGTGACTGTGATTCCGTCCTTTCGGACACTTACCTCAATCAAGATGAATCACCTCCTCTATCAAGTTTTCTCCATGGAAAAACACCACCCCTTTCTGAGTGGTGTCCTGTACTAAATTTGCTGTACCGTTCCATTTTCATTTATCGTTATACATATCTGAATTGGATTCCGCTTCGCTGATTCACTCGGTTGGCTTGGTAGGTTGTCGAGTGTTTCTTATTTTTTTATTTTCTGGTAGACCTCATCAATTCCCATTCTTATT
>OFGR01001831.1_pt1 | contig 15565 bp, 18 predicted proteins | sample 1521811 | NCBI WGS metagenome assembly OFGR01 (sample SAMEA3504098, study PRJEB24116) | mouse gut metagenome | biome: mouse gut; feature: mouse-associated habitat; material: faeces | place: Denmark | collected 2011
GGCCTTTGGCCGCCCGCAAAAGGTTGCTGTTGTTTCACCTCTTGCCGAAACGACAGCAGCCCTTTTCGTCCCTTTTTCCGCCCCGGTAGCGGGCCCTACAGGCGCCGTTTTATCGGACATGCAGGGGCAGAAGCCCTGCCCTGCGAGGGTATCCCTGCTTGCCGGCGGCCGGGATGGGATGTTATGATGGGGCATGGGGCTGAAAAAATTAAGGGCTTCTTAATATTTTCCCACTTGCGATTTAAACTGTCTGTGCTATGCTAGGTTCGGAAATAAACAGGGAGAGGAGCGGCGAGATGTATACCATCCTGATTTGTGACGACGACAGAGACATTGTATCCGCGCTGGATATCTACCTTACCAGCGAGGGTTACCAGACGGTGAAGGCCTACGACGGCCAGGAGGCTATCCGGGCGGCGGAGACCCACGAGGTCCACCTCATCCTTATGGATATCATGATGCCTGAGCTGGACGGTATCCGGGCCACCGCCAGGCTGCGGGAGGGGAGCAACGTGCCCATCATCCTGCTGACCGCCAAGAGCGAGGACACCGACAAGATTCTGGGCCTGAACATCGGGGCGGACGACTACATTACCAAGCCCTTCAACCCCCTGGAGGTTATTGCCCGGGTGAAGTCCCAGCTGCGGCGGTACACCGCCCTGGGCGGGGCGGAGAAGGGCCCCGGCCTGATTACCGCCGGGCCCATCTCCATGGACGACGGGGCCAAGGTGGTCACTGTGGACGGCGAGCCCATCAGCCTCACCCCCATCGAGTACAACATTCTCAAGCTGCTGCTGTCCCACCCGGGGCAGGTCTTTTCCTCCACCCAGATCTATGAGCAGGTGTGGAACGACCCGGCCTACGGCTCGGAGAATACGGTGGCCGTCCACATCCGGCATCTGCGGGAGAAGATTGAGATCAACCCCGCCGAGCCACGGTATTTAAAAGTGGTATGGGGGCTGGGCTATAAGATTGAGAAGGGGGCTTAGCAGTGAAAAAGCTGCAATGCAGCGCCGCTGCAAAAATCTGCGCGGTGCTTGTCCTGCTGGCCGCCGCCTTCGGCGCGGGCGTGTTCGGGGTGCGGGCGCTGGTCAGCTCTGTTTCCATTACCAGAAGCAGCTGGCAGGACAGCTCCCGCTTCTACAGCGCCATTGACGATCGCCGCCAGGACTTGGTGGAGGGGATCGAGCTGTCTCAGGCACTGGAGGAGCTGGAGAAGCAGATTGCTGAGGGGACCGCCGACCCCCTGGCCTATGCCGACGCGGAGGCCCTGCGGGAGGAGAAGGCCCGGGTGGAGGAGCAGTTTTCCCGGCAAAATACCTGGTTCCGCTTCCGGCTGCTCACCGACGACGGGCAGACCCTGCTGGGGACCAATCTCAAAGACGACGAGGCCATAAGCCGGACGGTGAAGGAGATGCACTACTTCTCCTTTGAGCTCTGGGAAGGGAGCGTCAACTATGACCCAGAAACGGGCGACCTGGGTCTATCCCCCTCAGACGCCAACCCCGAGGGGGAAACCGCCCCGTCGATGAAGCTGGTGCTGGAGTACGGCGTGCCCGAGAAGGTTGACGATTCCATCCAGGACGAGTTCAGCCAGATCTGGAGGCTGTGGGACATGGACCGGGCCTCCTTTGACCAGTACCTCACCGGCTTTTTGAATCTGGGGGCGCTCACCCTGCTGGCACTCATTTGGATTCTATGGACCGCCGGGCATAAATCCGGTGCGGAGGAAATCGTCCTCACCTGGCAGGAGCGTATCTTCTTCGACGTGTACGCGGTTGTCATGATTGCCGGGATAGCGTGGCTGGCTTTCGGCACTGTCTGGGCGGCGGAACAGCTCTACTGGGGGCAGTCCTACGCCGTCCGGGGGGAGGACTTTGATACCTTCTTTAACCTGGGTGTCGCCGGGGCCGGGGCACTGTTTGCCGCCGGGGTGGGGTGCGCTGTCCTGCTGCTGCGCACTCTGGCCGTCCGGGTGAAGGCCCGGTGTCTGGGGAAAACCACCCTGCTGTGCAGGGTGGCCGCATGGATGGCAGGGACCATCCATGACTTTGTTCGATTCCTGCCCTTTACCTGGAAGATAGTGCTGGGCTTTGGAGCCTATGTGATGGTGACCTTCTTCCTGATTATGGAGGGAGTCTATAACGGTGCGTTTATGTTTATGTATCTCTGCTTACAGCTGGCCCTGGTGCTGTTTCTGGCCTGGTGGGCCTATGGCTACTACCGCCTGCGCCAGGGCACCAAGACCATTGCCAGGGGCGACCTGGAGTATCAGATCGACACCCGGCACATGCCCTACGACCTGCGCCTCCAGGCGGAGGATTTGAACAACATCTCGGTGGGCCTGGCCGGGGCGGTGGACGAGAAGATGAAAAGCGAGCGGTTTAAGGCGGAGCTGATTACCAACGTCTCCCACGATTTGAAAACGCCCCTCACCTCCATTATCAACTACGTCAACCTGCTGAAATCCACCCAGCAGACCGACCCCAAGGCCATCGACTATATCGAGGTGCTGGACCGGAAGTCCCAGCGGCTGAAGAAGCTCACCGAGGACCTGGTGGAGGCCTCCAAGGCCTCCACAGGGGTGCTGTCGGTGACCCGGGAGAAGATCGGTATGTCCCAGCTCATCGACCAGGCGACGGCGGAGTGGGAGGAGAAGCTGTCTGACCGCAGGCTCACCCTGGTGACCACCCTCCCGGAAGGGGAGACCTGGGTGTATGCCGACGGCCGCCACCTGTGGCGGGTCATCGACAACCTGCTGTCCAACTGCGCCAAATATGCCATGGAGGGCACCCGCATCTATCTGGACCTGGAGCGGGGGAAGGGACAGGTGGCCCTGTCGGTGAAAAATATCTCCCGGGACCCCCTGAACGTCCCGGCCGAGCGGCTGATGGAGCGGTTTGTCCGGGGGGAGGAGTCCCGGTCCACCGAGGGCTCCGGGCTGGGGCTGTCCATCGCCCGGTCCCTCACCGAGCTGCAGGGGGGCGCCTTCGACCTGGCCGTGGACGGCGACCTGTTCAAGGCCATCGTCACCCTGCCTCAGGCCAATTGAATACGGTGCCTAAACCGTCTATCCTGTTTTCCGGGATGGGCGGTTTTTTCCATGGGATAAAAATTACAAAAAGCTATGGATTTTTTCGGGAATTGTGGTATGATGATAAATACCGCCATTATGTGGTGAATTTGTGTGGAAAGGGGGGTGGACGCCGTGGGGAAAAAGAGGACGGCCCTGGCCCTGACGCTGGCTGTGCTTCTTACGCTGAGCGGCTGCCTGTTCCGCTCCCCGGATGACCTGTACCGCCAGCCCGAGAAGTCGCCGGGCTATGAGCAGCTCAACGCCGCCATCCGGGCGGTGCGCACCGGCCTGGAGGCCGAGTTCAACACCCGGGTGGAGGACGTGACCATCATGGCGGGGGACAATACCGCCAGCATCCAGCTTCAGGACCTGGACGGGGACGGCCTGCGGGAGAGCGCGGTCACCTTTTTCCGGGTGCCCGGTATTGAGAAGCCCATTAAAATCTACATCTTTACCCAGATCGGGGAGGAATATGTCCCCACCGGCGTGGTGGAGGGCGAGGGCAGCGCCATCTACGCCATCGCCTATGCCCAGATCAACGGCGAGGGCCGGGAGGAGCTGGCGGTCAACTGGCAGATCAGCTCCGGGGCCTACCAGCTGGGGGTGTACACCCTGGACGAGGTGGAGCTGCCCGGCGGGGATATGGACGTGGAGGAGGCCCTGGCCGCCGTCCGGGCCCTGTCCCGGACCGACCTGATGGGCAGCGAGCGGCTCCTCACCCGGTGCAGCGTGGCCAGCGACGGCTCCAGCGGCTGCCGCCTGCTGGACATGGACCAGGACAGCCGCATCGAGGTGCTTGTTACCCGGATGGACGCCGGCGGGGCCAGCAGCCAGGTGGAGGTCTACGGCTGGGAGGACGGGGCCGTCGCCTCGCTGGGGGTTACCGAGCTGTCCGCCGGCGTAAGCGCCATCAACCGCATCCGCACCAACTACCTGGCCGGAGGCTACAACCAGCCCGCCCTCTATGTCACCAGCACCCTGGCCGAGGGGGGCAAGGTGATTGACGTGGTGTCCTGGCTCAGCGGCCAGCTCACCAATGTCTCCATGGGGCCCGAGGGAGTCAGCCGGGAGCTGATTCTGGGCTATACCGAGATCAACCCCACCGACATCAACCAGGACGGGGTGGCCGAGCTGCCCTCCCCCTTCCAGCTGCCCAGCTACGGGGAGAGCGCCTCCAGCAACTTCTGGCTTATCGACTGGGCTCAGTACGACCAGCGGGGCAAGCGCAACCACGTGCTTACCACCTACCACAATGTGAGCGACGGCTGGTACCTGACCATCCCGGAGAGCTGGCGGGACCAGATTACCATTTCCCGCAACGACCAGGTGACGGGCCGGCGGGAAGTGGTCTTCTCCCACTGGCTGGGGGAGGAGCGGGAGCCGGTGCCCTTCCTGTCTGTCTACCGCATGGCCAGCAGCCGCACTGCCGACCTGGAGGAGGAGGGCTGGACCATCCTCCGGGAGGAGGAGAACATCACCTATGCCGCCCGCTTCCACGAGGACGGCTGGAACTGCGGCCTGGACGAGATGGACCTGCTGGAGCGGTTCGACACCATCCGCAGAAGCTGGTATAACGAATAAGCCGCCTCCCTCTTAGAGGGAGGTGGCACAGCCGAAGGCTGTGACGGAGGGAGTCCGTTAAAAGAAACTCCCTCAGTCAGCCCTATGGGCTGACAGCTCCCTCAAAGAGGGAGCCTTTTTTGCTATCCTATGATACTGATTTTTTGTCGGAAAGACAACGGAATTAACGGCTTTTTAACGGGGCAAAAGGGAAGAAAAGCGGGAAGTTAACGGCCTTTCCGTGAGCAAAAGCAACAAAACCCCCGGCGGATTGAATCCGCCGGGGGGTGCTTTAGCTGCCGGTGACCGGGTGAACCCGTTCCGGTTCCTCGTTCTGGGCCAGCTCGGCCAGCTGGCTGTACACGTCCTCGGAGAAGGTGGCCAGAACCTTGGGGTTTTCCTCCAGCTCCGCGTCCCAAAGGAGCAGCGTGTTGTCGGCCAGCCAGTGGCGGAATTCCAAGTCGGGGGTTACCTCCGGGCCAGGGCAGAGGAGGATGGGATTTCCCCGCATAAAGAGCATGTTCTTCAGCTCCTCCGGGGTAATATGGACCGGCTCTGTATCCACTGCACTGCTGAGACTGCGGCGGATGTTGAGGAGTTCCTCCTCTGTAATATCCTTCCCCAACTGGAGCGGCCCTGTCGCCTTCCCAAGCAGCTCCTTGGCCTGGGCGACGGCCACCGGGTCAGAAATCAGCCCCGGTGGGCTGGCACTGGAGAGACTGGGCTGGCCCACATAGATGGACTGGGCGGCTTCCAATTGCGTGAAAAACTCCTCCAGCTCGGGTGTGACGCTGGGTGTTATCACTTTTTCACCCCGTCCTCGCTGCTGCCGGGCCAGCAGTTCCAGCCCCCCCGGGGCGGAGACATCCAGTATCCCTGCCACACGGTAGGACTCCGCGCCCATTTCAGCGGGTGTGACCAGCAGGCACCAGTCCCTGTTGACGGCGGGGACGGTGTACAGCAGATAGGTGTGCCCGCTTGTTCTGTCGTCCGGGCTCTCCAGCAGGGTGACGCGGGGCGAGGTGAAGGGGGCTTCAGACAGATCAAGCCCCAGTTCCTCGGGGGTATTCAGCAGGTCGGCGGCTGAGTCCAAAATCTCCAGGGCCTTTTCCAGCAGGTCGGGGTCGGTGATGGCGTCGGGGTAGATCTGGCTGGAGAGGGGGGATGGGGAGAACTGAACCGCCTGGGTATGACTTACCTGATACCGGTACGGACCGTATAAGTTCCGAACCGGCTCCTCCCGCTCCGCAAAGACGAACACAGCAGACAGGGCGACGACAGCAATCACGGCGAACAGGGCGGTCTTCACTGTCTCCGGCTTCTTCACCAGGGCGGACACCCGCTGTGTGATCGACTTCTTCCCGCCCGTCATGGCGGTGGAGCAGGACAGCAGGTCCCCGGGCCGGAGGGACCGGGCGGCCACCATGTCCACCAGGGTGCGGCCGTAGGGGATGCGCTCCTCCTCCCCCAGCCGGGCCACCGCCCCCTCGTCGCAGGCCAGCTCACCATCCCCCTTGGACATCCCCACCGCCAGCCACACCAGCGGGTTGTACCAGTGGAGGGCCAGGGCCAGGCATCGCAGCAGGGACCAGAGGTGGTCGAAGTGTGCGTAGTGGGTCAGCTCGTGGGCCAGGATGTGGCGCAGGGCGGTCTCATCCTCCGCTGCCCCGGGGGTCACATAGACGGCGGGCCGGAGCACCCCGGCCAGACAGGGGGAGGGCAGGCCCTCCGTCACGTAGACGGGGATGGGGGCGTCAACGCCCTCCAACCGCTCCCGCCGCTTTCTCAGCCGACCATGGAAGCGAAGGTTGGAGACCAGCATGGCCGCTCCCGTCAGTCCCGCCCCCGCCAGCCACAGGGCAAGAACGATCTGTTCCGGGGACAGGATATAGCGGTACCAGGTAATTGTCTCCCCATCTCGCCGCAGACAGCCCACTACGTCTGAGTAGGATAAGATATCCCCCGGCTCCAGTGTGGTTTCAATGTCAAGATTGAACTCGGCAACAGGTTTGCTCCGCTCAGGGAACACAGGGATGGATGGCTCCTCCCACTGTCCCACCTCCGGGGCCAGATTGGAGGCCAGCACCGGCAGAGCGTCGGAAACCGGGGCGGGCAGCTCCACCTGGAAGGGCACCAGCAGCCGCAGGAGGACCACCCCCCACAGGGCGTATCTCAGGCGGGCGGACAGCCGGCCCTTGAGCAAACACCGCGCCGCCAGCACAATCAGAATCAGAACGCCGGAGGTGACCGCCCATTCTGTCAATAATTTCATCTCTGTCCCTCCTCCGCTTTCCGCAAAATCTCATACAGCTCGTCAATTTCTGCCCTGGACAGGGCCTTGTCCTCCGCCAGGGCGGACACCATCAGCCCCACGCTCCCCCGGTAGACCTTGTCCAGGAAGGAGCGGGTCTCCCCCCGGACGGCCCGGTCCCGCTGGAGGTTGGGGGTGTAGTGCCTGGCCCGGCCCTCCACCGTGCAGTGAACCAGTCCCTTGGCCTCCATCCGCCGCAGGGTGGTGATGGTGGTGCTCTTGGCCCAGCCCAGCCGGGTCCCCAGCGCCGCCACCAGCTCCATCACCGTCTGAGGCGACTTCTCCCACAGGCAGTCCAAAACATACCACTCACTGTTGGTCAGGTTGACATCGTCCATAGGAAAGACCTCCTTTGGTTTACTTTGTAGACCTATCATAGCACAGCTGGTCTACAATGTCAACCAGAAAAATTTTCCGGTTGAAGCGTGGACATTCGGGCCAAACTATGGTAGACTGCTCTCATACCCGTCAACGTCAAAACAAGGAGGAACTGTTTATGGACAACAAGGTCATGTATTCCCTGAGCTACGGCCTGTTTGTGCTGTCCGCCCGCCGGGGGGACAAGGACAACGGCTGCATTACCAACACCGCCATCCAGGTGACCACCGACCCCAACCGCATCGTCGTGGCCATCAACAAGGGCAACTACACCCACGACATGGTGAAGGAGACCGGCCGCTTTACCGTCTCCATCCTGTCGGAGGAGGCCAAATTTGACCTGTTCCAGCGCTTCGGCTTCCAGTCCGGCCGGGACACGGACAAGTTTGCCGGCTTCCAGGCCCACACCGGCAAGGACGCCGACGGCATCCCCTACGTCACCCAGGGCACCAACGCCTGGCTGAGCTGCAAGGTGGTGTCCGCCACCGACCTGGGCACCCACACCCTGTTCCTGGCCGACGTGCTGGACGGCGGGGTGCTCTCCGGCGCCCCCAGCGCCACCTATGCCTATTACCAGGCCCACATCAAGCCCAAGCCAGCCGCCCCCGCCGCGCCCAGCGAGAAAAAGCGCTGGGTGTGCAAGGTGTGCGGCTACGTCTACGAGGGCGACGAGCTGCCCGCCGACTATATCTGCCCCCTGTGCAAGCACCCCGCCTCCGACTTTGAGCCGCTGGCATAAAATTTTTAAAAAACCGCGCCAAGGCGGAAACCTTCGGCGCGGTTTTTGCGTCTGTTAAAGTAAAGGCTCCCTCTCTGAGGGAGCTGTCAGCCCGCAGGGCTGACTGAGGGAGTCCCCAAGGTCCCCACAGACCTCCAAAGGACTCCCTCCGTCACGGCTTCGCCGTGCCACCTCCCTCTAAGAGGGAGGCTTAGAGAGAGGAGGCTCCCCCATGGAGGACACAGCCATTATCGACCTGTACTGGGCTCGGTCCCAGCAGGCCATCGCGGCCAGCGAGGAGAAATACGGCCCCTACTGCCACACCATCGCCCGGCGCATCCTGGACCGGGAGGAGGATGCGGAGGAGTGCGTCAACGACACCTGGCTCCGGGCCTGGAACTCCATGCCGCCCCAGCGGCCGGGGATTCTGTCCGCCTTCTTCGGCAAGCTGACCCGGAACCTGTCTCTGGACCGGTGGCGGCGGAATAAGGCGGCCAAGCGGGGTGGCAGCCAGGTGGAGGTGGCCCTCCATGAGCTGGAGGACTGCCTGCCCGACCGCCGCAGTCCTGACGAAGAGCTGGAGGCCGGGGAGACGGCGGCCCTGATCTCCGCCTTTCTCCGCCGGCAGAGCGAGGCGGATCGGGCGCTGTTTGTCCGGCGGTACTTCCACCTGGAGCCGCTGGACAGCCTGGCCCGGCAGTTTGGGATGAGTATGGGACAGGTGAAGTCGAAGCTCCACCGGATGCGGGGCAGGTTGAGGCTGGAGCTGGAGCGGGAGGGGGTAGCGGTATGAACACAGAGCATCTGTTAGACGCCATCGGCCTGCTGGACGACGACCTGGTCCGGGAGGCGGAGGAGTACAAGTCTCTCAGAAAAGGCCCCGGGTACTGGCGGTGGGGGTCTTTGGCCGCCTGCTGCGCACTGGTGCTGGCCCTGGGCTACGGGGCGTTGTGGCTGGGCACGGGCGGGGATTACAAAAAGGGACTGTACTGGGACGGCGTCAGCGGCGGGGGCAACACCGCTGCCAGCGCACCGGCCAGCAATGACACGCAGTGCGGTGCGGAGGACGGCAGTTCAGGCGGCGCTGAGTCGATGCCGCCGGAGCCCTCTGCTCCTGCGGAGCCCGATTACGCCGGCGAACAGCAGGGGGACAGGCGCCCCGCCATTATGGTGGACGGCGTCCTTTACTTCTCCACCGGGGAGTCCGTTTCTGCGGCGCCCAGTCCTGGCGAAGTCAAAACGGTGACGTCCTACACCAGCGGCGTGCCCGAGATGGACGGGCAGAGCAACTTCTCCCAGGACCTGAGTGCCCAATACGCCCTGGTCACAACCGGCGGGGAGCAGAAGCTGGCGGTGTGGATGGAGACGGAGTGGATTTTGTTCGACACGCTCCCGCCTCCGGCAGAATAAAACAGGGGCCTGCCTCCCGGGCAGGCCCTTCGCTTATGTTTCTTCCGTTTCTTCCAGCACCTGCACCTGAATCTCCAGCACCCGCCGGTGCTCCACCTTGGTGACGGTGACATCCAGCCCCTCGGCGGTGAAGTGGTCCCCTGCCTCGGGGACCCGGCCCACCTGCTCCAGCACCCAGCCGGAGACGGTGGCGGCATCGCAGGCGCCCTTTACCTGGAACAGGTCATACATGTCGTCCAGGTCGGCGGAGCAGGCGATCAGGTAGCTGCCGTCGGACTGCTTCTGGAAGGTCTCGATTACCTCGTCGTGTTCGTCCCAGATTTCGCCCACCAGCTCCTCCAGGATATCCTCCAGGGTGACAATGCCCTGGGTACCGCCGTATTCGTCCACCACCACCGCCATGTGTACCTTGTTCTTTTGCAGGATGCGCAGCAGCTCGAAGACCTTGGTGTTGCCCGTGGTGTAGAACACCGGGGCCTTCAGGTTGGACACCATGGTCTCCCCCCGGTAGCGGGCGGCGTAGAAGTCCTTTTCATGGATGACCCCCACGATGTTGTCCACCGTCTCGTGGTAGATGGGGATGCGGGAGTAGCCCGTCTCGGCAAAGAGGGCGGCAATCTCCTCCATGGAGCTCTCCTCGTCGGCGGCGGTCAGATCTACCCGGGGGGTGAGGATCTCGGAGACCTCCAGGTCGTTGAACTCGATGGCGTTGCGGATCAGGTCGCTCTCGTGCTCGTCCAGGCCGCCCTCGGTCTGGGCCTGGTCCACCATGCCCACCAGCTCCTCCTCGGTGATGCCGTCGTCCCCCTTGGCCCGGAAGACCCGGCTCATCAGCTTTTTCCACTGGCTGAACAGGAAGTTTAACGGGGTGAAGACCACCATAAACAGCCTGAGCAGAGGCTGGGCGAACATGGCGAAGTCCTCGGGCCGCTCCTTGGACATACTCTTGGGGGTGATCTCACCGAAGACCAGGATGATAATGGTGAGGGCCACCGTGGCCACGGTGGGGCCGTACTGGTGAAACCACCGGGTGCACAGCACGGTGGACACGGTGGTGGCGGTGATGTTGACAATGTTGTTGCCGATGAGGATGGTGGACAGCAGCTTGTCATACTCCTCCGCCAGTGCCAGGGTTTTGGCGGCCCGGCGGCTGCCGTTGTCGGCCCGGGTCTTCAGGCGGATGCGGTTTAAAGAGGTAAACGCGGTCTCAGTGGCCGAGAAGTAGGCCGACAGGACCACCAGAATGAGCAGGGTAATAAGCATGGCGATACTGGTACTGTCTATTTCCATAGGGGAAAAATCGACTCCTTTTATTCTGATTTGCATTGATGTACTTTTGCAGGGGGCACATTGCGCTCCTGCACGCCGCGCAGACGGTTAATATTCCCAAAAGCGGGTATATTTGAATAGGGAGTATACCACACCTGCCCGGGGAATGCAAACCTATTTTACCCATCCACCCCAATCTTCACAAAATTTTAATGGAAAGGGTAAAAAAGCTCTTGACGGTGAGGGACAGGCGTGATATAGTAATCGATACCTGTGAAAAGGGGCTTTTTTCTGCTGCCCGGATACGGTGTCCGGGGGCGGACCCCTCTACCTGCGGGACACAGGGAGGCAGCAGCCGGACATCCACCGTACCCTCTGGGCGTGTTTTCGCGCCCTTTGGCGCTGGATCCCGGCTTTAGACAGGCCGCGTCCGGCGTTTTCTTTCTCTTTCCGCAATTTTTCTTGTGTTTCCACCCCCGGAGGGGGTGGAAATCACGGAGACAGAGAGAGGGGAGCGCGGAGCGCGAAACCTGTCAAATAAAAAAGGAGGACAGGCATGAAAGAATCACGGGATAACAGAAGTACTCTTGTCAAATTAATAGAACGTATGAGTGATATGGATGTGCGGCAGATGCTGGCATATGCAACAGGGTATGAAGCCGGAAAGATTAGTCAACTGTATGGGGAAGAACAGTCACGTAATTCCACAATACAGATTATTAAATTACAGATATAAGTGCGTAGAAGGAGGTGGAAAGAAATATGGTTAAAGTAAAAAAGCCAACGGGACCGATAGCGAACAGGCCGATGCCGCATGGTTCCAAATGGAAGATGTATTGGGGGAAATTTATAACTTTTAAGAAGGATGGGCAGATTTATTATGTGCTTTTCCAGTACAGCTTTTTAAGAGGGATATACGATATCTCGATCACTACTTCATATGCTGATGACCGGGATATCATAATCCTTGATTTTTTCTCAAATCTAGCACAGAGGATTGTAAATGAAATAGATACGCTTTATTCTAATCTGTTTCCACGGCTGTATGAAAAACAGCATCCTGAGCTGTTTTCCACGAAACAGTAATGTATCCTGCATTGATCAGTTCATTGATTCGTCGCTTGTCATCCGTGTCTGCGCAATGGTATATGCCGGTTCCGCTTCTGGCAATCGATTTTATTTTATTCCATACCTCATATGTTCTACCATCCATAAATTATTGTCTCCTTTCCATGTACTCGGCCTGGCAGAGCCTGTAAGTACAGTATAAGAAAAAGGAATGGTAATGGCAACATGTATTATAGAGAACGCGGAGCCTTAACTTAACGGAGGAGAGGCTTAAGTAAATAATATTAGATTATAACGGCAATTTTATGTAGAAGTGTAAAGGGCCTTGATACTCTACAGAGAAATAAGGCACAGGCTAGAGAGTTAGAGGATACGATCCGCTCTATGGTGATTGAAGATGATTTGCCATTGGAGGTCTTGGAACACACGGTGGGTATTCTGAAAGAAAATGCTAGACAGATCAAAGAAACAGTAACAGAGATTATGGAGAAAGAGAGGGTATTGCATGGAACAGATACAGGCGCAACGCTTTTATGAGACCTTGGCTTTACTAATAGCCCGTAAAGAAGGTGTAGATATTAAAGTAACGGTTACGCCAAGACAGGACGGTGTTGGAATTATGAGAGACGCAAAAATGGCAAAGGAGTTTCAGGCAGCAACGCAGGAAACGGCAGCAGTGTGAGAGGGGCGAGAGAAGAAAATGGAACATCCAAAAGCCGAAGAAAAAACTTAGATTATAGTAATTTACAGAAGCAGGAGGTCACCATAAACGAAAACGTAATGAATTTAAGCAAAATTATTGAACTGGGATTGGTTGATGATAGGACGGAAATATGGTGTCGTGACCGTGATATGCACGTTTTGACGCATGGAAACTGGTATCAGGATAATGTCTTGGAATATATGCATAGAGAAATAGAAAGTTTCACATGGCAGGATGATGATGAGTTGTTTATTGACCTAAAATAATGTGGGCGGAGCCTTAACAGAGGGAAGATGGACAAAACAAAGTTGAATTTTATTCTTGAATCTATGCAAGGAGTTAAACAAAGTGAATGGGAAAAACTGAAACATGCGATAGATGCCTATTTTAACAATGAGGTGACCATCCAAAAAAACAAAATTTTGATGGCGCGCCCCGAAGTTATTACTGATTTATACAAGCAGTTATTCTGAAGTTATTTGTATGCAAATTAAATTAGTTTTATAGTTTTTGCTGTGATAGAAGATTTGAACATAGTCCAATTGATAATATGTGTCTTTTTCGTTGCGTTGGATTGGCGACTCGCAGCGGTTTTTTGATACGCTGGCGGCGATTTTGTCACGCCGGGAGGGCGTAGAAATTACCGTTAAGGTGACGCAAGAGGGAAAGATACAGCAGAAAGACGGAGTGTTAGCAATGAAGAAATACGAGTTTACAGAAAAAACGAGGATCGTTCAAAACGGGTGTGAGGAGACGAAACTGCACAGAATCAGGGCGGTGAATACATTCGGAAATGTAAAGGCGGGCGACATTGGAGGATGGATCGAGAGCGAAGAGTGCCTTTCGCACGATGGTGACGCCTGGGTTTACGGCGATGCCATTGTGAGCGGCAAAGCGTGTATTTGCGATAACGCCCAGGTTTACGGCAACGCCTGGGTTTACGGCAAAGCCCGGGTTTGCGATGAAGCCCGGGTTTACGACGAAGCACAGGTTTATGGCGAAGCCTGGATTTACGACGAAGCCCGAGTTTATGGTAAAGCCTGGATTTATGGCGACACCTGGATTCGTGAGAACGCCCAGGTTTGCGGCAAAGCCCGGATTTGCGATGAAGCCAGGATTCTTGGCGAAGCCTGGGTTTGCGATGATGCCATTGTGAGCGGCAAAGCGTGTATTTGCGAAAACGCCCAAGTTTGCGGCAACGCCTGGGTTTACGGCAACGCCCGGGTTTTCGATGAAGCCCGGATTTGCGACGAAGCCCGGGTTTATGGTAAAGCCTGGATTTACGACGAAGTGCAGGTTTGCGGCAAAGCCCGGATTTACGGCGAAGCCAGTGTCAATGGCAAAGCCTGGATTTGCGACAAAGCTAGGATACGCTCAACGGAAAATGTGCTGACGGTTGGCCCGATTGGAAGCAGGAATGACTTTGCCACGTTTTATAGCGGAGAAAAAGAGATTCTGGTAAAGTGCGGTTGCTTTTGTGGCTCCATAAGCGAATTCCTTGAAAAAGTAAGGGAAACGCACGGAAACGGCAGACACGCCCTGGTCTATCAGGCTGTGGCGGAAACAGCCTGCAGGCAGATCATCCCGCAGGACATGAGGGAAACCCGTCCATAACTTTGCTGGGTATGAAGAGACAACAGAAAATCCGTAGGCTTTCCATATATTATAAAGGCCGGGGGAGTGTATGTCAATCATAAATACAGCTGTATGGAGCGCTGCCGAGCGGCAGGCTTTTCGTTATGCAGACGGTATCACAAAGGTCACAGATCCGTTCTGGGTCAATACCTGCAGGGGATGCGGGAAGGTCTATATGTCCTGCATATGTACCAGCAGGTGTCCGGAATGCGGGAGTCCGGAAGCTGATCGGCAGCTGGGGAAGGTTCCTTATGACCAGGTGGTTGCAGAACGGGGAAAGCCTGGAAAGCAGGGTCGGACAGAATAAATCGGAGTTTATCAGGTTTTATCACAATAAATCAGAACAGATCCGGATTTGCCAGAGCAGATCAGAAGAAATCAGAGTAAATCAGAACAGAGATCATGAAAGGAGGCGCCATGTTTGGACAGGGCGGGATTTCTAATTCTTTCCATACTGCAAAAGAGCGGGGCCACTGGCCGTCTGTCATCTATGACAGTCCGGGAGATTGTCTTTGCGGAAGACATGGGGTGGAAAGAAAATACCATATATAAAAAAATAAAGGCGTGCGAACAGTCTGGCTATATCAGCCGCGGAATGAAAGACGGAAGGGCCGGTACCTGGTTCATTACACAGGCAGGCTGCAGGCGTCTGGAAAAAGAAAGGAATGGATTATGAAGAAGAAGATCTCATTTGTTGCAGTGGGGCAGGCGGCAGGGAATATCGGACGGCTTTTTGAAAAGGCGGGATATGCCGTCCTGTATGTAAATACGTCGCAGGAAGATTTGGACACGCTGGAAGGGGCAAAGTTCAGGTACCACATTCCGCAGGGGGAAGGGTGCAATAAGGACCGAAGGAAAGCGAAACAGTTAGTCATTGATGATTTTGACAATATTGCCGCTGAAATCGAATCCAAGGCCAGGGCGGACATGATATTTGTGATTTTCGCAAGCGGCGGCGGGACAGGATCAGGAGCCGGTCCCATGCTGGCTGACTTGCTGATCGGTGAGGGCAGATGTGTCGGAGTGGTTGTCATCCTTCCGGCGCTGGATGAAAGCATAAAATCACAGATCAATGCGTATGAGTGTTTTTCGGAGCTTACGGAGATACCGGGTACCTGTGCGTGTTTTATCATGGATAACGGCACCGGGGACAGGATGGAACTGAATGCCGTGTTTGCGGATTCTTTTCTGACGTTTCTGGATATCCCGTTAAAGCACAGGAGTATTCGCGGAAATATTGATAAAGCAGAGATTATGGAAACGCTTAAGGCACACGGGTCAGCGGTGATTGTCCGCAGCAACGGAAAGGAAAGCGCGGACGTGATCCGTGCTGCGGGTGAGAGTGTTTTTGCGCCGTTGGAACCTGACCGGGCGGTAAAATACATAACGGCTTCTTTTTCCGGGGAGAAACTTCTTGGAACCGTGCCTCTGAAGGTG
>OFGR01001833.1_pt1 | contig 15561 bp, 20 predicted proteins | sample 1521811 | NCBI WGS metagenome assembly OFGR01 (sample SAMEA3504098, study PRJEB24116) | mouse gut metagenome | biome: mouse gut; feature: mouse-associated habitat; material: faeces | place: Denmark | collected 2011
CCTGGGCCTGGAGGCCAGAGCCCCCCCTTTTGCCCCCCCCCCCATTACCCAGCCGCTCCCTGAATGGCAGCTGTGAATTCATTCAGGCTTGTGAGGATCATGCCCTTTTTCGTTTCGGTGTCCAGCTCCTTGTCACAAATAATGGAACAAAAACTATCCGAAAGCGCGTAGCAATAATCATATATTTGTGACATGATCGCCCGCATCTGCTCCCGGCTGATATTTTCCGAAAATGACTGCGCTTCCTTTTCCACGGTTTCTGTGGATGTCTCCGCGCCGCTGCTTTCCGGTGCGTCGCCGCCTTTCCTAAGCCACGTCAGGAATTTGCGGATCATTCCTTCATCTGCATCGCCCGCCGGTTCCGGCTCCGGCCCGCCGCGCTTGAAAAGCCGGATATGAGCGTCAGGGTTCGCGCCCTGATCCACAAGGTCAACGCTGGTCACTGCTAAGCCCTTTAATTTGGTCGCCATCAGGCACCACCTTCTTTCATTTCTTCCCGCACGGCTTTCCCCTCGATGGAAAACATCGAATATTCACCGTTTTTGATTTTCTCCCAGACTTCATCGTCTGTGATTTTGAAGCCGATCCACCAGCCCTCCGGCAGGATATCCGCCGGAATGCCAAGCGCTACCGCTTTCTCTTTGGTGAAAACTACACTCTCAATCACGTGTCCAACGCCGCCGCGCTGGTGCATTTCCCCGGCGGTTCCGAAGTCTGCCACGTAGTCATACGCCGCCCGTTCCAGTTCGTCTGGATCAATGGCGTCCTGCTGCCAGTCTACGATTTGCTCACCATTCACACGGACAGCTACGTTCGCCCAACCGAATACAAGCCGCTGGTCGCCGTCCGACTTCATGACGGTCAACCGGTGCGGACGGTCCCGCGCTTTGGTGAGCTGATTATAAGTTTTAGCACTCATTTTGTACTCCTTTCGGGTATGGAAAAGCCGCCGCTCTTTCGAGTGACGGCTTTCGCGTCTGGTGTTTTATTTTCACCTGTGTTACAATCGGTATACAGCCTCGGCCAAGGCTGAATTCAGATGAAAGGGGGTACCATGTATGTCTGGTGAAGATAAGGTAACAGGAAAATGCCCGTATGATGATGAAGATACGGAACTTAAATTAGAATACACGCTATATCAGCCTGCGGGTTATCCTGCGCCTGTGCACGTGTATACCGCGAACCGTTACCCCAAATCATTCGATTATGGGGGTGATCCCAATAATTGCCCTATTGCCCTTTCTTACGGTTTCCAGTGAGGATACTCATGGGCCGCTACGTTTTCCTCAGCCTCGAAGCGGTTAATCAGCATACCGCAGTAAACGCCTGTGATGTCTGAGAGTTTATCTCTTACGGCTGTGTTGAAGTAAGTGGTATGCGTTGCCCCGAACTCCTTTGCGCATTCTTCGGCATAGCGGCAATTCCCTTCGCAAGCCCAAAACCAGCGATCCATGTACATGAAGCCCTGCATCATTCTTGCAAGACAATGCAAATCTTTTTCGTTTAACTCCATAGCAAATACCTCTTATTGAAACAGGGCAGCACATTGGCCGCCCTGCTTTCTATCTACATTTTAGTCGGCTGATACTTTACAGGAATTTCTATCAGTTTCCCTTTTTTGAGCTCATCCCAATGGAGGGGAGGGAAGCAAACAGAAATGTTTCCGGTTTGCTTATTCACCATAAACGGCGGGCGGTCAATCTGTTCACCGTTAATTCCAGCCATACCCAAAACGAAACTATGCCCGATGTCCGTTGCAGTTTCTACACGTTCAAAAGGTGATCCTTTTATAACCATCTCACACGCAGTATTGATATCAACCATAAAGTTCTCCTTATTCAACACACTCTTTGATTAAATCTGTGAAATCCTTATCGTCTATCCGCAGCAGCCTTGTTTCAGTAGGTTTTATCATGCCCTTGCTGAAATAATAGCTTGCATCTAGTTCTCCAGGCTGAGGATCAACAAATCGCGTTATTCCTCCGACCTGTTCTGCAATGAAAACATGGCCGCCACCGCTTTGCCACCGCACCCGGACAATCGCCCTCGCGCCGTCCCCGTAATCTTTCATTCTGGATAAGATGCTTTTCAGCACCGTGCTGCCGGTCTTCCCCTGCGGCGTTTCCAGATACGAGGCACCTTCTGCGTAAACGTTCGGCCAGCCCCGCGAATGCATCATATACGGCAGGGTATCTGTCCCATCCATGATTGCCGGTTTGGCACTCACCGCGAACCCCCGCCGCCGTGCCTCATATGCCGAAACGCATCTCTGACAGTTTACCTGCCATTCTGTCCCTGTAAAATAATTGGGGTTAGTCGCTCTTACATCATCGTCAATATCATGTTCATCGGAAATCATCTGGAACCCCCACGGGTTCTGTGTCACTATCGTATCATCATTTTCCGAATCGGTCAAGGCCGGTGAATCGGCTTCAATCATTCGCGTGTCGGGGAGGATTTCCTCATATGCTACAGCACAGCGGCAGGAAGGATGTGCTGGCGGCAGCAGCTTCCCAAAGCTGAATGGCTCGGACATATTGCGCTTTTCCCCGTCAAGCGCCCCGCAGATGGGGCAGACGCGCTCATCATCTGCGGTCAGGTAAGTCTTCGTGCAGTCCCCTATATAGCCCTGCTCCTGCGCGTCCTTCGTTGCGCCGTAGTGGCCCGCGTTATAGGCAAAAGCCAATTCTGTTCGGGCGATATTCTGCGCCCTGTAACGGTGCTGCCGTCCAGCGTACCGGGCAGCGGATTCCGCCGCCTTGCGCTTCGCGGTTTCAGGATCGCAGCGTGGATGGGCTTTCAGATAGGCTTCTTCGACCGCTGCGCGGTGCCGCACGTTTGCAAGCGTCTGCCCGACCGTCAGTCCTACCGTAGGGCGAATCATCCGAGCCGCTTCATCCGGTGTGATCGCCGTGTAACCGCTGATATGGGAAACCACCGCGTTCAGCGCCTTGCGCTGCTCCTCTGTGATATTGGTGACCAGCTCCGCGCCGTGCTCTTTAATGAATCCAATTGCTGCGCTTATGGACGGCTCATAAACGAACTTCGGGTATTTCGCGCTGACCTCTGCCGCCCCGGCCTGCGCTGCCTGATCCCAGAGCGGCGCAAGCCTATCCTGAATAAACCGGGAATAATCCTCCGTCCACCGCTGGTAAAGCTGCGGTGTAATTTCACCTGCAAGATACGCTTCCCGCAGCTCTGCATACGTCACACCCTGCGCCTGTGTATTCCAGAAGGAAACCAGAAATTCAATCGCTTCCGGTTCGGCAGCATTCAGGTAAGAATACAGCTTATCAAGCGCCGTTTTCTTGTCCCCTCTGCTCCGGGGCTTTGCTTTTTGGAGCATTTTCGCTTTCGTGAATCGGATCATTCTTCGTCCTCCGCGCCGGGTGCGTCTTCATGCCCTTCTCCGGCGTTTCCTGCGGCGGTTTCGGGTTTCTTAGGCTTCGTATCCCCGTTGCTTTCCTGTGGCTGTACGGGCTTCTCCGGCGGCTTGTCGCGGGTCATATATGTGGTGTCAAAATCACGCTCCGGCAGGCTTGCCGCCATTCGGAGATAATCTTCCATGCTTTCGTCCGGCGTGATCGCGCCGATGCCGACCATCTTACTGACAAAATCACCGAGCGCTGAAAGATCCTGCGTTTCGATATCTCCATGCACAAGCTGTGGATAATCTGTAATCCCCTTGAAATGCTCCCCATTAAGGTCTATCAGGCGCGGGATTGCCTGGTTATTGAAGACCTCACATATCAGGTCAAGGAACGCGCCAAGCGCAACACTGAACAGCTCGGTCTTATCGCTGGACAGGGCAAAGCTCCCGACCTGCTGGTGTCCAAGCAGAACAAAATCCGCCAGCACCGTCATTGCCATTCGGGTATCATAACGTTCAATAATCGCGTTGGTGTCGAACTGCCGCCGCCCGCCGGTCGAAAGCAGTGTAAACTCCCAGCCGGACGGCAGCACGATCCCCTCCCGTTCGTCCCGGCGGACGCTGCGTACAATGCTTTCCGCGATTGCCAGCTGATCCTTGTTTTCGTCACTCCAAAGGTCCATGTTTTCAGGCGCTTTCAGTACCGGCAGGCCCGCTAAATCCCGCTCAACTCCGATACCTTCAATCTCCTGAATGCGCCGCTTGAAATACCAGCTCCGATAACTGTTGCGCAGGATGCTCCGCCCCTCCGGGTTACCCTTTCGGCTCTTGGTCTTGAAATGCAGTGCTTTCTCAATCGGGATAAACACCTGCTCATAGGTCGGCGGGGCGCACTGGATCAGTCCGAGCAGGTTGTCCTTTGTGTCATATTGCCATTCCCATAAAGTGTCTTGGGATCGGATGGGAAGTTTGCGCCAGCCAATCAGCCCGTCGGTGTACTTGCTGCGGGTTTCCGGGTTTTTTGTATTCCCCATGCGGCGCTTGTAGACGATTTCATGATAGCTCCAGCCATAGGTCAGGAAAGACAATACTTCCGAAATGAAGTCGCTCCAGGTTTCCTCCATATCATTCATACAGCTCTGTACAAATGCGGCAGCATCCAAATCCGGGCCGCTTCTGCCGCCCTCCTGGATGCTCCATTTACACTGCCGCATCAGCATTTCCGTTGCAAACAGGATCGCCCCGATTACATCGTCATTCTCTGACATCTCTTTATATACTTCGATTCCCCTGCGGCCTTGCAGTTCTCGCAAAAATTCCTCATAAATCCAGCCCGTATGGAACCGATACAGCCCGGTTCTGCCGTACTCTCTGAATTTGTCCACGCCCTGCGTCACTTCCTTTCCACGCTAACCGCGCCAATAGCTTTCTTTCTCCATCCCACCGCCGCCAAGACGGGAAGCCGGTTTGTTCATCAGGTATAAAATCGCCTGGACGGTCGCGTCCACCGTGTCTTTGTACGTCCCGCCGGGGAATCGCAAAAGGTCGTCTATCAAATCCGCTTTCCACGGGGCAAATTCCGGGAACAGGACGTTTCCCGCCTCAAAATATGGCGCGACTGAAAGCGCACGATCCTCTTTGCTCCCCTTCGGGTTAAACGGGATCATACCAGGGATCGTCTTACCCAGATAATCAATAATAGCCGGGCCGTTTGCTTTATCCTCTACCACTTTCGCAAGCGCTTTTGGATGCTTTGCAGTCAGGCTTTTTATTGCCGTTACACTGGCGGTAAAGCTCATTTTATCATTCACCGCATCAACAAAGAATAGCTGTGACCCTTTCCGCGCCATTACGATCCCCGCGCATTTCGCGCTTGCTTCGCTGTTCTTGAACGGCAAATCCCAGGACTGTATGAGCGTCACATTCGCAGGGAGTTCCTTGTAGGTCTGGTTCATCCATTCGCGTCTGAAAATCGTACCCCCGGCTGGCTGCGGCCGCTGCTGATACATGGCGCTCCAGTCATATATGCCAATCGTGGCCCGAATTCTCCGCAGTTCTGCCAGCGGGTATTTGCCCGGCCATAAGGCTTCGCCCTCCTGACGCGGGTCTTTATGATGGCGCTCCGCCTCTGCTGCTGCCGGGAGCAGCAGCACCTCCCATTGGTCTGCCTCCGGGTCTTTCTTCGCTGCTTCCAGAAGCCGTCCTGCGAGGTCATCTTCATGCCAACGGGTAAGCGTGACAAGTATGGAGCCGTCCCTCTCCTGCCGGGTATAAAGCGTGGAAGTATACCATTCCCACAGTTTTTCACGATATGTCGCGCTGTTGGCTTCTTCCCGGTTTTTGATTGGATCATCAATTATGATGTAATCGCCGCCCATGCCGGTAATGCCGCCACCCATGCCAGCCCCACGGTAGCTTCCCCGGTGTCCGACAATCTCGAATATGTCAGAATTCCGCAGGGCGTGATCCGTTGCCGCACGGACGCCCCTGCCATATAAATGCGTATCCGGGAATAGGTCGAGGTACGGCGGGCTGTCCATGATCCGCTGTACGTCCCGATTCATTCGCTGGGCAAGGTCCGCGCTGTAGGATGTGGCAATGATGTTTGCATCCGGGTTGTGTCCAAAGATATAAGCTGGCAGCTTCCGGCTGACCAGTTCGCTTTTCCCGTGCCTTGGCGGCATGAAGACCATCAGCCGCCGGATTTCCTTTCTGGTGAAAGCGTCCAGGTATTCACACAACAGCTGGTGGTGCCAGTTCATCTGATACCGCGCATCGGTAAACAGGCAGAATTCCGCAATCGACCGCCGCGCCTTTTCGCAGATAATTTCTTTCCGCAGCAGCTCCATACCCTGCGGGTTATTCTGCAAGTATCTTTTCAGTGATTTCATCCAGCATCGCAAGCTCCTCATCCGAAACATTGCTTAAGTCAACCTTTTGGAAATTGATTTCCCCCGCTATGACCTGTTTCCCCTCCGTCCGCTCTGTCGCTTCTCCGCGGCTGAGACGTTCCAGCTTCGATGCCACATCCACCGTAACTGCTATATCCTTGGGCGTCATTTTGGCAGGCGGTATCAATTCTAAAGCCTCCAGCGCTTTCATCAGCATCGCCTGCGCAATGTCAACATGCTGTCTCCGCATTCTTATAATGCCCTTTTCCAATGCACGGCGGACCATCCTGTCAAATTCTGCATCCCACGCCTCTGCCCTCTGTCCCCACTGCCAGCGCACACTCCAGCGCTCCATTAAAGCCTTGGATTTGCCTAACTTCTGCGCGACCTTCGCAAGACTGCGCTCTGCCCCCATATCCCGATACAGCGCAAAGCCCTCAAATGCCTGTGCGCTTTCTCCATCCTGACGCTCCCACCGTTCAGGCGGCAGGGCTTCTGAACGCCGCTCCTTTGCCATGGCCTCCTCACCTCTTATCTGGCGTTATAAAAACGGGACAGCCTCCCTCCATGGATAGCTGCCCCGTTTTTTTATGATTTTACAAGTATAAGCATATCAGCTTTTTAGGCGAACTGCAACGAACACGAAAGAACATGAGAGAACAACTTTATTGCTCACTCAAATACCGGTAGCAAATCATTCTAACTCCTGCTTCCGAATTTCTTCCCCCAATCATGGCAGCAACCTCTTTCCACGTCAGACACCGCAGAAACCGCAGCCGGAAAATCGTGCGCGTTTGGTCATTCTCAATGGTAGAGATGAAACGATTCAGCTTGGTTTCCTCACGGTCCAGCTCGGCTTGGAGTGCCCGGATACGGTTTTTCAGGTCGGCAATCTCAACAGCGAGATCACCGACCTTATCCGTAACACCAACCGCATGAGGCATTCCAGTCAGGGACTGCGCCCCAGGGTGGGCGGCATTTTCTAAGGATTGCAGCATTTCCAGATTCCGTTCCAGCCGCATATGTAATCTGTAGTATCGCGATAATTCCTTTAATGACAATGCTGCCCACTCCTTTTTTATCTGCTTTACTTGCGCTTGAACTGCCGTGACTGCGGACACGTGCTGAAATGCGAAATATAACCGAAACCTGTCACTTCTTCACGCGGACCGTCAAACTCGCAGCTGACAACACGCCCGCTCTGTTGAAGTATGATTTTGCCTGCCGCGCCGGGCCGCTCCCAGTAAGGTACGAGCTGTGGGTTGCAGGGCATATGTTTTCCCTTTTCGGTCTTAATCCATACGATCGATGCGCCGCAACTGCGGCATGTTCCGTTTGGCATGGTGTAAACTTCCTTCCTCCGATTGTTGTTAGATTCATACATGGCCTTGCAGCCGATGCCGGGAAATAATGATAAGTGCGTCATTAAAACCACCTGTAATTCAGTTCTTCTTCAAGCACAGACCATCTAAATTTCTTGTCATCCGGCGAAAGAAACCCCTCATCTTCCAGCTGAAACCTGCTCTCATAATCATGTAGGGTGCGTCCTTTTGTATCGAATGTTGTCGGGCTATCTTTATCCCATTTCAGCATGAGCGCCCAATACTCAGGATATTTTTTGCGCAATAAACGGAGCTGCCCGATTGACTGATTATGGCAAAACCAGCAGCCACCCCTTGCACTATCCGTATAAATGGGAGATAACAGATCGTTTTCTTCACACCATTCCCGGCATACGTCCTCTGTCCAACCCGCCGCAGCAAGAGGAGATACCGCCGAAACTCCATCAAGCCGCGCAAGCCTAATTGGTTCATCAATGGCAATTCCCCGATAGGATACCGCCCCCTTATGATGACATTTGTTTAGCGCAGCAACTTTTAACCTCGAATTGCACCATGCACCACACTGATGCGGCCAACCATAAATTGTTCCTTTGTGCTTGCTGGCTTTCCCGCCTGATCCAAAAACTGAATAAAATCTTTGTTCATAGGTCATGGAAGCCCAAACGTGTTCTACAGCAATCCCCCAACGGGCTTTAATGATTGCATCGGCTTTCGCCTTAAATTCCCCCATCGGCGGCAAATCAGCAGGGATGGTATCCGTTGCCCAAACCTCCGCATGTACTATACGGTCAAGCGTCCATCCTAATTTCTCAATCGCGCCCAGGCAGGCAAGCGAATCTTTTCCGTAACTCAAACTTAGAATGTGCTGCATTTCCGTTTCCTTTTGCGGTTTGGTTTCTGCCGCGCCTTGGTGCGGTCTTTTTGGTGCTCCGGCTGGCGGATAAGTCCGTTCCAGTAGGCTTTGCTTGTACGGCGTTCCTTGGCTGCTCCCATTACTGCATCTTCTTCCGGCTCTTCGCAACGTTCAAACGTAATTACCCGGACCCACGGGTTGGCTTTCCATCCGTAGAGTGCTCGGTCTGATGGCTTGATGGCGCTGTCCCACAGGCACTTAAACGCGTCAAATACGCGAACTGCATAGTCACACAAGCCAATGCACATATGACGCGCCAGATTTTGAGCATATTCCTCGCGCTGCGTTTCAGTCATTTTCTTCCATTGCTCGCGTTGTCTATCAGAAGGGAAGTCCGGGTCGATCAACATCTTACAGATGGGCGGAATTTCAATATTGACCCCCTCTTCAAGAATGCCATCTGCACTGATATCCTGCAATCTCTCCACTCCCACATCCGTCACCCGCAGGAAGATGCGCGCTGCTCTACGAGGCATGTGAATTGAGGGATGCCACTTCACATTGGGCAGTGTTTCTCCATCAGCTTTGTAGTGAATCTTCGGATCGGTTCCCTCCGCCCACGTCTCCCGTACATACAGGATGTCGCCGGGGCGGTAGGGCAAATAATCGCCAAACCTGGAAGCAGGGATACCAAGACCGCCGTCCATCCATTGATAGCCTTTCCAGTGCCACAGTCCGTCTGTATCCATAACAGGCTGCGGCTTAATTACCCGCCGCGTCACCGTCTTACGGCCCTCTAAGATGGCTTGTACCATTTCGGTGTTAAAAAGAATCGGCTTCATCCCGCGCCTTCTTCCGGTTTGCGGCGGTAGGCCAACCATGTTTTTCCGTAATCTTCATAAAAAAAATCAAAGGTAATCCCCGGATAACCGCAGGAAAATGCTTTGTCGTCGTACCACTGCACGCACGTTCGATAATACGAGGAAACAGTTTCTCGAAACCGTTCTGGTTCCAGGACTTCAATCCATGCCCATTCCTTCAAGTCCATTTCCCGCAACTCATCCAAGGTAAGCGGCTTATTTGATTCAGACTCCGCAACCGGCGCGGCATCAAACAGATCAATAATCTGATTTGCCCGATCCCATGTTGGATCATCTGAAAGCAGCGAATAAACACCATCCATAAATTCACACCGGTATGCGTCATTGTCATACAGTTTCATATCATTCTGCTCCTTCATGATCCTCGATATGGAACAGTTCATGCGTGCCGTCCAGCAGAGTTTTTTCTTCTTCCGACATCTCATAGCCCAACGGTGTGAGCCAGGCATACAACCCTTTCAGCTTTGCAGAAACATTATGTTTTGGGTACTCCTTCCGGTAGGAGTCAGACCAGCTTTCCTTTCTGTTGTCGTTGAATAAGGCATAAATCAATACCGGAATCTGTCTCTCGCTCATCTCCCGCAAAGCATCTACCGCCTTGGCCGCTCTGTCCATGGCCCAGCCGCTTCCTTCCAAGCCAAGGATCATCTGGACGCTGTCTCCGTCTGAACCGACATAGCTATTCGCGTTGATGGCTCCAAATATCAGCGCCCCGCGAAGGATCTGCTCGGCGTTCCGTTTGCTGTAGGAGAGAGTCTTCGCAAATGCGGAACGCAGATCATAGGCAACCGCAGCCTTTTCGTCCAGCTGGCTCCACGCTTCGGCAATTTGCTTTTCCCGTTCGATTTCCTCCGCAGAACGCCGAACCGGCTCCGCGCGTTTTGACCTTTCAGCAAATACGATGCGGCCGCTATAATCTTCTATGTAGTAAAACAGCTGCCCAGATACCTTCTTGGAAAGCAGCGGCGTTCCTTCCTTCCAGTCGGAAATATAGGTGCTGTCGATATGGTTGTATTTGCTGCTGTAGTGTTCGTTTGAAGGAATTTCCTTTGCACCAAGGGTTGCCAACAATTCCATAACACGCGGCATTTTCTTTTGGACGGCCTGACTGCGGAGTTTGCTCCCTACTGTGGCATCAAAATCGCGCGTGCCTATTTTCGACAGGCATTCATTCCGCATAGCAATATCTTCAATTTGTGCCAGCTTATCAAAATCCGAAAGGGAAAGCTGACGGGCCGAGACCTCTTTCAAAACGTCCTGGTCAAGCTCCATCATCTTCACCCGGCGGCGGACCGTAGCAACCGAAAAACCGGACTTTTCCGCAACCTCTTCCACGGTGCTGCCAAGGTCAAGCATCATCTGGAAGCCCTGCGCCTGCTCGTAAACAGTCAGTTCGGCACGCTGCATATTTTCCAGAAGCATGGTCTGCATCTGTTCCTTAACCGTCATTTGAGCGATCACACAGGGAACCTCCGTCAGCCCGGCCAGCTTCGCGGCGGCAAGGCGGCGGTGTCCGATTACAACGGTGAACTGTTCAAAATTATCGTCAACAGGAATCACAGTCAGATTCTGAAAAATGCCGTTTGCCCGGATGCTGTCCGCCAGCTCGGTCAGGTCGCCAAGGTCTTTCCGGGGATTGTCCGGGTGCGGATGCAGGCTGCCCACCGGCAGATACGTCATAAGCCCGTTAACCGGACCGGCGGCAGAATGAGAATGTTCATTGATTTCTTTCATATCATAGCTCCTTTCGGCATTTCGCCTTAGAAAAGTGTAAGCTGCCCGGTTTTCGTAGATGAAAACTCTATTTTTGCGAGTTCGCTTTGTGGTTTTTTATGACAGGCTCCGGCGTATCCGCCTCTTTTAAGGCGGCAGCCGGGGCGATTGCCGCAGGCTGAAAAAGGGTATTCGTTTTTGCCAAAAGCCTGCGGTAATGCCAAACATCACGAAAGTACATAGGGGTATACCATACATTGGAACCGCCCCGCGGAAGCAATCCCCGCTTATCATAACAGGTGGACGGATGCGCGATTGTATCGTCAATCACGACATATCCCGGGCATCCCATCAAACTCAGCTGGACATAACACATACATCCGGCAAGGAAATCAACATCCTGCGCTGTAAAAAGAACGGATGTTTGATAGTTAATTCCCTTTCTCCGGCATTCGTTTGCAAAGGCGATCAGAAGTGCGCCAGCCCCGCAGGCCGGGTCGCTGACAGATATCCAGCCATCCCGGTCAATGCGATCCTGCATATCCGGGCCATATGTGATTGCAGCCTTCATCCGGCACACATTATATGGCGTAAAAAACTGTCCTTTCCACTCGTTGCCCATATCTAACGCCATGAACAGCTCGCCAAGAAAATCCTGGTCTGGATCGCGCTCCATATCCATGACAACTTCGGCAAGCATCTCCACGAAAACGTCCAGCTCCTGTTTGGAATACTTTCCGGCACGTGCTAAATACGCTTTTTCACGTTCCTCCCGATACGGCCCATTTATGGCATTTGCCAGGCTGATAGCCGACATAATGATAAAATCCTGCCAGATTTCCCACCGGGAATACCGTCCGCTCAGACCCTCCAAAAGGCGGATAATATGCTTCTGGCTTTCCCCGTGTACCCGGCGTGCGGCCTTACCCATGGTTTAACCCTCCATGCTGTGGTCTTGCTCGTCCGGCTCATCATAGGGCAGCACCTCTCGCGGGTGGGTGCCGTCAAACGGCCCTACAACGCCAAGCGTCTCCAGCGCTTCCATCAGGCGGGACGCTTTCGGGATCTTGATGCCCATCTGCCTTTGCAGCAGGGCACAGGATGCTTTGTTTGCGGCACGGACAATGCGTGCAGCTTCTTTGACTTCCGGGTCATCAGAGTCCACAGGTGCGCCGTCTGCACTGTCAATAATATCACTATCAGGCAGCTCGTTGCCATCGTCAGAAGCGCCGTTCCCGGCCCCGCTGCCGGTATTGCCGTCAGTATCTTCTTCCCCGTCCTCGGGTTCCTCATCGAAACCGCTGATGCCGTCACCTTCGTCATCGTCCCCAAACGATTCCGCGTCCTCCGGCCAAAGCGCTTCGTCATCAATCACCGGCATTCGCCGCTCGGGTATCAGCTGATTTTCAATGACGCTGCGGAAAAAATATTGCTGCCAAAAAGTAATCATCTTAATCAGGATGTTTTCGATTTTCGTGCGGGTCGTTTTGCTGATCGTGAAGGTTCCGCCGCGCACTTTGGTTTCCAGTACGCCGTCATTAAAAATCCACGTCATAGAAGCCGCCGGGCTGATATATCCTTCGTCCTCCACGCTTTCCAACATGGAAATCTGTGCATCCATCGTGCAGGAAGGTTTGATTGTAAAGGTCATCGGATACCGCTCCTTGTGGAAACGGTAAACCAGATTATGTTCTTCACAAAGCCCCTGCATTTTCTTTACCTGCGCTTCATAAGCAGAAATCTCACTCATTTTTTGCTCCTTTCTGTGTCAATCCAGCAGCAGCAGGAATCCATCCTGCATTGCCGGAACCAGATAACTGATGATCTTTGCATCGCTTTCGGAAATGTACTTTCTGCCAAAATATTTTTTCATATCCTTCCAGACGGGCCATGGAAAACGGTACACATTTCCGGAGCTGAATCCTGCAATGATGTAACAACGCGCCCCCAATGCCTGATGCTGGTCAAGATATTCCGCCTGGCCCTCCGTCACGCGGTTTTGCTCCATTTTGGCGGCTCCGGTGAACTTTGCCTCAAACATCACCGTTCTACCGCCTTTGATAATGCCCTTATAGTCCGGCTGCGCCTTTTTCTCAAAAAATGCCACGAACTTCCCGCCGCCCAGGCTCTGCACCGGACGCATCGGCTCCGGCGTTTTCTCGATGATCGCAAAGCCGTTTTTTCGATACCGCGCAAACGCAGCGTCCAGACGTTCCTCAAACCACTTTCCCTGCGCCTTGCTGGCTGCGCCCTGAAGCTGGCGGCGCGGGTCCTTGTTATGTTCCATGACGGCTGATTCTCCAGTTTTTGCTCCGGTCGTACCGGATGACCACCTGATGCGCTTTCGTGCGTTCATGAATGCGGCTGCCTGTCCCTTCGTCAATCAGGAACAGATCCTCCGGCATACGCTCGGTGCTGATAATCGTAGTCAAATGGTTAATATACCGATAGTTGATGATATCAAACGCCAGCCGGATATCCCCTCGGTCTACCATGTCCGTCTGCCGGTTGTCGCGCTGGTCGTTTTTGCGCTTGAAAAGGTCGTCTATATACAGCACTTTACAGGTTTTCAGCGGATTTATCAGCCGCGCATATGCCGCAGCGTCGTTGATAACCGCCTTGAGCCGTGTGCCGTCCTCGACCCAAAGCATATACCGCACAGGGATACCGGCTTTCAGGAAGCGCACCGCCGCTGCCGTCCCTAAATGCGTCTTGCCCGCTCCCGGCTGTCCCGCCAGCAGCAGCCATTGACGGTTTTCATCATTTACGAACTGTAAAACGTCACTTTTAACAGCCGCCTGCCATTGCTCCCTGCACTGAAAGGCCTCAAATGTGTACTTATCCATCACCTCGCGCAGGCCGCTTCGCCGCAGCTCCTTGATGCTTTCGCGTACCGGTGCGCATTCGCAGTCACGGATAAATCGCTGTCCGTCCTGATATGCCCAGAAATAACCACGGTTCATGCACTTCGGGCAGTCATAGCCGGTCAGATGCCCCGGCTGGCGGTTGGAAACTTCTACAATTTCCTGCTCGATTTCGTCAATGCTTTTCCCACGGAAATCAGTACCGTTTCCCGCCAAGGAATTCCTCTCCCGTGTCGCTCCCATGATTTTTGCAATCTGTTCCATTCGCGTTTTGCTCCTTTTGCTTCTTGAATCTTGCGCTTCTGGCCTGATAAGCGCTTAAATCCCGCACTTGTTCGGCAAGAATGTCGTCCATGATTTTTACCGCGTACCTCGCCGGGCTGTTGGCTCCGGATAACGCAGTTTCGTCAATCACCGCAGTGAGCACGTCCGGCATTATACCGTCCAAAAGGCAGCGGGTAATTGCATCAAGAACCGGTTTCGAGTTGAAAACACGGCAGTTTTCCTCAAAATAGGCGTACAATTCCCTCGCTTTTGCCGGATATGGCCCAATCGTGCCGCCCGCCGCCTTTTCGCGCGCAGCACTAAGGACGGTAGGTGCAGTATGAATTTCTACTTTACTTTTCTTTACTTTACTTTCTATGGCATTCGCAGCTTGCAAATCGGCATTCGCAGGCTGCGAATCGGCATTTGCAGCCTGCGAATCCGCGTTCGCGGGAAGCAAACGCAAACCAGTGCATTCCTCCGCATCCAGCAGCCAAAAATCAGCGTTGACGGTTCTTGCACGTCTGGACCGAATAACGGCATAGTATCTTCTCTGGATTCCCTTACTTGTCAAAATGCCATGCTCTTCGAATAGCCCCTTATGAAAGAGTCCAACCCGAAAGCATGTATTTACGGTTGCTTTAACCGTCTCTGATCTAATGCCGCCGCCCATCCGTCTTGCTGTGGTGGTCGAATCGTCATAGCTCCACTTGTAAAAGTATCCGTCGAATTTATACGCCATCTGGCAGAGGTAAAAGTAAATGCTGAACCCCTGCCAGCCCTGCGCTTCCAGCAATTTGTCAATTTTCGTGTCGCCGTCAAATATATTTACCGACCAACCGGCGAAGTCAATACCCTGTTTTGGTTTCCCTGACATTTTACACGATCACCTCCCCCCTTTCGGTCAGGTCCTTTCCTGCTTATCGTAGCACGGTTTTCATCCGCTGTCGTTTCAGCCTTACATCAGCAAATGTATACCTCCGCGCCGGTCAGGCACTGCACTTCCCTTCGGAACCGGTCTTCCTCGCTGTTGGCTTCACTTAAATGCAACAGGTAAATCTGTCGCACGTTCCGCAGGTCGTTTGCATGAAGCATGTCCAACAGATGGTCAAGGCTCATATGGCTTTTTATCAGGCGGGGTACGCGCTCGATTGGTATATAACCCGCCTGGATGCTGCGTTCCAGCCCTTCCTTGGAATAATTACATTCCGCCATAATATGGGTCAGTCCGGAAAAGCGGTATTTTATAAAATAAGTATCCGTAAAATATAAGAGTTTTTCTCCGGTGTGTTCGCTTGCAAACAGGAAACCAAGCGGTTCCGGCGCGTCATGTTCTACGTCGAAGGGCAGCACCTGAAACGTACCAACTTGAAACTCCCGGA
>OFGR01001836.1_pt1 | contig 15539 bp, 28 predicted proteins | sample 1521811 | NCBI WGS metagenome assembly OFGR01 (sample SAMEA3504098, study PRJEB24116) | mouse gut metagenome | biome: mouse gut; feature: mouse-associated habitat; material: faeces | place: Denmark | collected 2011
CCCAGCGGAAAAGGCGGCTACATCACGTCTGTGCAAGGAGGTTTCCAGTAATGGGGCTGAACAGGATCAAAACGGACTCCGTGGCCGAGCTGAAGAAGCGGAAGAGCCGTCAGGAGCTCCAGGAAGAGAACGAGCGCCTTCAGGTGAAGGTGGAATCTCTGGAAGAGCAGTTGACTGACACGCAGATGGCCCTCTGCGATGTGTACGAGCTGCTGGAAGGCGGTGAGGGGTAATGGCAAAGGTGTACGCTGACCTGATCCGCAAGGGACTGAAGAAGCCCAAAGACGTTCCGGCCCGGCTTCGGGCCGCCGTCGAGGCGCTGCTGGAGGGGCCTGCCAATGAGTAGGCTTCGGGAGTGGCTGCTGAAAATCTTGCTCAGGAAGGAGGTGCAGACCATGGCCGTTGTGTACGCTACTCTGATCGTCAAAGGCAAAAAGACCCTGGAGCAGGTGCCCGCCAAGCTCCGTGAGGAGGTGGAGGACATCCTGGAGGCCCTGGAGGTCAAGGTCTAATAGGCCAACACATGGGGCGCACCGCTTCGGTGGTGCGCCCTCATTCTTTCTGAAGGAGATGAAATGTCATGGTAATTGAACTTTCCATTGGTGGGCTGGTCACGCTGCTGGGCATCCCCACCGCTATCACGGCTTTTTGCTCCTGGATGCTTCAGCGCCGGATCACCAAACGGGACGCCGCTATGGAAGCTAGGGAGAAAGCCCGGGAGAAGAATGAGGTGCTGCTGATTAAGAGCACCGGGGCCGCAATCGCGCTGGGAGAGGCCACGGCGGAGGCCATGCAGCGAATCCCGGACGCACACTGTAACGGCGACATGAAGGCCGCCCTGGAGTACGCCCGCAAGATCAAGCATGAGCAGAAGGACTTTTTGACCGAGCAGGGAATCCAGGCCCTTTACTGAGGAGGCGAAAGCGTGAAAACGATCCTGATTGCCGCCGGCGCCCTAGTGGTCGGCATCGCCCTGGGCATTGTGTACTGCGAGGCCACCATCCGACACTTGCGAAAGAGGCTGAAGGAGCTGCGGGCGGGGAAGCCCCCGCCCAGCATCCTGCGGTCAGTGACGCGGTTCCTGTTCGTCACCACGCAAGTGTTCGCCCTTGTCTGGGTAACGTGGTCCTATGTCATCGCTACCTACTCGACCGTCGTGCTGGAGCAACCGTTCCCCGTAGAGACCCTGAGTGACCGGGCCATCATTACCATCCTGGGAGTAAGCGCCCTGAAGGTGGTGGAGAACATTTTCGAGCACAACGAGGGTGTGGTGTTCGGACAGAGCCAGTCTGAGGATGATTCGCCCGATGAGGGCGGGGAAGAAGGAGGAGTCGGATAAGTGAATACGGAAGAAAAAATCTGGAGCTACCTGAAGGCCCGTGGACTCACCGACGCTGGTGCCGCCGGTCTGATGGGCAATCTCTATGCTGAGAGCGGTCTGAGGGCAAACAACCTCCAGAACAGCTATGGGGGCAAGCTGGGCATGGCTGACGCTGAGTACACCGAAATGGTGGACAAGGGAAGCTACACCAACTTCGCCCGGGACAGCGCGGGTTATGGCCTGTGCCAGTGGACCTACTGGAGCCGGAAGGAGGCTCTGCTGGCCTATGCGAAGGCCGCAGGGAAGAGCATCGGGGACCTGGAGATGCAGCTTGACTTCCTGATGAAGGAGCTGTCTACCGGCTACAAGGTGGTGCTGACCACTCTAAAAACGACCACCTCTGTTCGGGCCGCCTCCGATGCTGTCATGCTACAGTTTGAGCGCCCGGCAGATCAGAGTGAAACGGCCAAGGCCCGCCGGGCCAGCTACGGCCAGAAGTATTTTGACAAATATGCTCAGAAAGGAAGTGTCAGCTCCATGGGATTCTCCAACAGCCCCCTGGCTACCATTACAAAAATTTCCCCCAACAGGACCCCCAACCGCAACCACGTCATTGATACCATCACGATCCATTGCTATGTGGGCCAGGTAACTGCCGAGCGGGGTCTGAATGGCTTCGCCAAATCGGAGCGGCAGGCGTCCTGCAACTACGTTGTGGGCTATGACGGCAAAATCGGTCTGTGCGTGGAGGAGAAGGACCGTAGCTGGTGCTCCGGCGGGACCGATAAGAACGGGAACCCCATCCGGGTCAATGGCATCTCAGGCAAGTCTAATGACTACCAGGCCGTCACCATCGAGGTCGCCAGCGACTCCAAGCACCCCTACGCCATCACCGATAAGGCTATGGCCGCTTTGATCGAGCTGTGCGCCGACATCTGCCAGCGGAACGGGATCAAGAAGCTGCTGTGGTCCGGGGACAAGAAACTGGTGGGCAAGGTGTCCCAGCAGAACCTCACGGTCCACCGCTGGTTTGCCAACAAGGCTTGTCCCGGCGATTACATCTATGAGCGCCTGGGCGACATTGCCGCGAAGGTGAACACCAAGCTGGGAGCATCCGGCGCGGTCACGGTCCCCGTTGCCCCGGCGAACAAGGTCCCGTACAAGGTCCGCATCACCGCTACCGATCTTCGTATCCGCAAGGGTCCCAGCACCAACGCCGCAATCGTCCAGAAGGCCATCGCCCCCGGCGTCTACACCATTGTCAGCGAGGCTACCGGGGAGGGCGCTTCCGTGTGGGGCAAGCTGAAATCCGGCATTGGCTGGGTATCCCTGGACTACTGCAAGAAAATCGGGGGCGCTTGATGAGCAAGCGCCTGTTTTTCTGAAATGAAGATTTTTTGTCAACCGAATAGCTGAGGAGGAAGAATCATGGAAGCTATTGTTCAGTACATCCCTGTTGTTATTTCCATCATCCTGTTCCTGGTGCTGGTGCTCATGGTGGTCACCAACATCATCACCGAGGTCCTGAAGGGCCTGGTGTGGCAGAAGCTCCCCACCAACATCCTGGCCTTCCTGGTGGCGATGACCGTCACCCTGCTGGCCTTCTTCGCTTTCTGCCAGATCATGGACATCCGCATCGCCTGGTATATGATCGTGGGTGCGGTGGTCTTGGGCATCTTCGTCGCCTACGCGGCGATGTACGGCTTCGACAAGCTGAAACAGACCATCGAGCAAATCAACGCCATCAAGAAATGATACAGCGCCCCCGGCCTACACGGTCGGGGGCGCTTTTTTCGTTTCTGGAGATGATCCATCCGGTGGAATGTCTGGCGGACAGTCCGTTGAAATTCCGGTTGACATTTCGATGGATAGGAGTTATACTAAAAATATAGGGATACCGTCCATATTCGGTCGGACCCGCTTGATTAGTTGCAAGAAGTAACCGCCGACTGTGGGGACAGAGGGGCGGTTGCTTTTTATTTTCCCTTGGTGAAACTACCGGTTTATAATTTACTCAACAAGGGATTTATTTGTTGATATTTACGGAAGCAACCTAAAAAATATTGCCATATTTTTGTGCAGTTATTGACAAAGCATTAAACAGAAGGTATAATATGAAGCTACTAATGTAGGCTTGTACCACTATATATTGTGCCCAAAAACACAGAGGGGGAGCATCTATGATTCTCAGTGATAAGGAAATTAGGATATATATTCAAAACACAACCACCCCAATGATTGAGCCCTTTTTGGAGGATCATCTTCAGGCTGCCTCTTATGACGTTAGTATGTCTGGCAACATCTCTGTGTTAAGGCGGATTGAGCAAGTCGTTGATCCGTCTGAAAAACGCAACTTGGACGATATGTACGAAGAGATCAGAATCGGCCAGGATGGATACCTATTCTATCCCGGAGAGTATTTGCTGGCAGAGTTAGCCGAGAAGGTAAACGTTCCAGAGAAACTTATCGCTCACATTCGTCCCAGGACACGCTTTACCAGAGCGGGCATTTTGATAGCCGATCAACATTGCAATCCGACCTATGAGGGCCAACTGTATATTGGCTTGCGTAATGTTGGTCCGAATACAATTCTCCTCCGGCCTGGTTTGAAAATTGCACAGTTTGTATTTGAAGAACTTTCCTCGGTTCCCACTGAAGCGTTGTGGTATAAAAACAAGAAAAATGCTGCGTACCAGCAAGAATCTTCATCCAAAGGGTTCCGTGGCGCAAAATTTGGTGAAGCTGGATGGACTGAGGAAGGAAAAAAGTTTTTTAATGATCTTTTGACCGCCTCAAATGATGATTGAGGGAGAAGATAGATAAATGGAGGAAAAAACGCTTTTTGATAGGGTAGTAGAGTATTATGCCCGTCACAAATGCGATCCGGGCAATATCTCTCAGGAAGAACTTAATAATATTCTTGGAGCATTTAAGCATCAAGTGTTGCAGGATGCTATCCCACAATTTGAAAAAGAAGAACTGGCAAAGGCCAAAGCTCGGGTTGATGAGGAAGTAAAATCCCACAAGCGAAGGGCGCTTCAAGCCTTGAAATTGTCCCTCATTATCGAAACCATTTTCCTCGCATTTCTCGTCGGAATAGTTGTTAATCAAGTTACAAATCTCATTCCTCCAGAGGGTTTGTGGATTGCTATTTTTGGTTCGCTAATTATTTCCGCATTTATTGTGTTTATTGCAACATTAGAGCCAAAGGAGTAGAAATGGAACACAAAGAGCGAGAGATTTTGGAAGGCCGCTATTATCGGCACTTCAGAGGCAATCTGTATAAAGTGATCGGGATTGCAACACATACCGAGACTGAGGAAAAGATGGTTGTTTACCAGGCCCAATATGGTAAATTCGGGCTATTCGTTCGCCCTTATCATATGTTTGCTGAAGAAATTGACCGAAAGCAATACCCGGAGGCCACTCAAAAGCACAGATTCGAGTTGGTGGACTGAAATCAAAATATTACCGTTTAGCAATAAAGCTCCTCCACCCTGGAGAAACCGGGGCGGGGGAGCTCTTTTTTTATGCCCAAAAACAGGGATGATTGTTCATTGTTCAGAAAAAGCTGATAAAAAAATTTTAGGAATTTAACGAAAACGCTTTACAATTACCGTTTGGTAAGTTATAATATAAGCATGGGAACGGAATTACCGAAAGGCAAGTCCGGGACCACCCCAGCCCCTACGGGCCGGGGATCACAACCGGGCAGGAGGTTGATAAGCCAATGGAGGAACACAGCATGACCGCTATCGAAGCCGCGAGACTCATTGATTGGCTGACCGCCAACGGGCACTCCGAGAAGGAAGCTACCGAGTGCATCAAGTTCATCGCAACCGGGATCAAGCAGACCACGACCCAGCAGACTGGCGAAAGCCAGTAAAAAATTAGGCCCCCTCCACCGCCTCACAAGCAAGAAGGGAGCCTAACCCCAAAAGAGGGGCAGAGGGAACCTGCCTTCCCTCCTGCCCTTCCAGGGTAGCACAAAGGCAGGAAAAAATCAAGTCGGAGGATGTAACCATGAACGATATTGAGAGAGTCAGCCAGTTTTGGGATAGCGCCCGGGCGCGGGTGCTGGAGATTGCCGAGGCCGCCGGCCTGGACATCAGCCTGGAAGAGCACGACGATGAATTTCTCTTTGACCTGTTCGATTACGGCGACTATGAGCCGACCGACGCTGAGATCATCGAGGCCATCAAGGACGCCGAGAACGCATAAGGAGGGACGGCTATGAAAACCATCAAGCTGCAAGGAATCAGCGCACCTCAGCCCGCCATTGAGGCCAGGGAGCTCAAACCCGGTATGACGCGGCTCTACAATTACGGGGAGACCGGCGAGATTGTCAGCGTCACCCCCTCCAAAACCGGCAAGAGCGTCACTGTCACCGTCCTGGAGAACGGCAAGGAGTATACCCGCCGGATGAACGCCGGGGCGCTGGTGGCCGTCATACAGGACGGGGCCAAGGTTGCCGCCCCGAAGAAGTCCGAGGAGATCAAAGCCAAAATCGACGCTATCAACTCCGAGTATGATGAGACCATCCAGCGAATGGTGTACCAGAACCCGGACCGGAAAACTGCTGAGGATCACGACAGACTGTGGGCTGAGTTCTGGCGGCAGTACGGGTCGGAGTGGAAGGACCGGATCAAGCGCCTGGAGAGCGACTTCAACCGGGAGCTGAACCGGGAGCTTGAGGTGGGCGACGGTGTGACCATGCACCTCTGGAGCGACGCACACGCCTGTACCATCATCTCCAGGACGGACAAAACGCTGACCATCCAGCGGGACAAGGCGATCCGCGACCCGAGCTTCAAGCCTCAATGGGTGCCCGGCGGCTTCTCTGCCATCTGCACCAACAGCGAGGAGCAGTCCTGGACCTATGAGCGGGACCCGGCCGGGGAGATCATCCGTTGCCGGTGGTCCGAGAAAAACGGCTGCTGGCAGTCCGGCTCAGACGGCTCCATCAGGATCAGCCGGGGCCGGCATGAGCACTATGACTACAACTTTTAGGGGGGGGGCGGCGATGACACCGGAGCAAATCGGGGATGCGGTGGTAGCTCTTGCTATTATCTCAGGGTACTTGCTGATCCTGGGCGTCGGCTGCCTGATTGCCGACTTCGTGTTCCCGCACATCCCGTTCATTGAGAGGTATCTGGAAAGCCTTCCCGATTGGGACGATGAGGAGGACTGCTGACTATGTTTGTGGTCTACTACAAGGCCGCCGGGAAGCCTATCCGCTACTTCCACCCGGACGGGATGCAAAAGACCATCAAGACCGCCTGGGCCTTCCCCGAGACCGTCCGGGCAAAAGCGGAGGCCGCCGGTCTGAAGTTGCGATCCATTGAGGCAAGCCCCATGGCGGAGGCCATGTATCCGCAGGGGTGCCAGAAGAACAAAATCCGCTGGTAGGAGGTGCCTATGGGAAAGTACATTCCGCCTGAGCGTATGACAGAGGCTCAGATCAGAGAAGAGGTCAACCGGGAGTTCCGGCGCTGGAACGAGCTGGCCGCCGGAGGCTGCCGCGATCCTCATTGGCCGGACGGCTACAACATGAACCTGGTCCGCAATCACATCATTTACTGGTACTCGCTCCTGAGAGAGAAGATGTCTGCACCGGTCCAGCTCTCCCTCTTCGCAGCTTGTGATCCAATGGGAGGGGAACGCCCGATCCCGCCGAAGGTCCATGACCGTTACATGGTCCGGGACGGAGAGTACCCTAACCGCCTGAGCGAGGCAGTATGGCCCAACCTGGTATGGGGCCGGAAAGGAGAATACCATGCCTGAATATGTAACTGCCTATGCGCAGGACAAAATCAAATCTCTGCTCGGAAATGAGTTGATAAGGCCAGAGCACAAAAAGCGGCTTGAAGCGGCAATAAAGCGGGCTGTTGACCTGTACGAACGCGGCACGATCACCACGGATGAAGTGATGCTGCTGATTGCCAAGGTTTGATTTATCCACCCTGAAATGGGCAAAGAAAGGAGCTGGCATAGATGCCGAAAAGCAAGGAAATCCTCTTCCGCACCAAAAACGGCGGGAGAACGTATGAGGCCCAGCGCGGCAACCTGATCTTCGAGCTGGTGGATGTTCGTGGAGTTGATGATGTGGATTCCACCTACATTGTGAAGGTCCGGCACAAGGTCATTGACACCCTGGGCTTTACCACCTGCGGCCACCGCGACTTCCCCCTGGAGGAAGCAAAGGCGTTCTGCCAGGGGATTGCTGACGGGGAGATTGACCCGGAAGCCCTGCTGATGGAGTTCGCTGCTGAGAATGCGGCGAAGGAAGAGGCCGCGATCCAGGAAGCCACGGCGCGGGCAAAGACGTTCCGGGCCAGGCTTGACGAAGCCGGGCTGACCTTCATGCGCTTCCTGGAGCTGATGTCCCTCTATGGGATCGTGGGCGACATCGGGCACAACCTCCTGTTGGAATGGGAGCGGAAGGGGGTGCCACATAATGGCTGAGATCACCGATGTCAAAATCGGCCAAGCTCTTCCACCGGAGCGGTGGAATGAGGCGGCGGATCACATGGAGATGGTCGCGCCCGTTGTGGCACAGTTACTCTTGCGGTTGAACGGGGACGGTATGGGCGCCCAGGACGCTGCCGACTTCATGGCAGACGCCACACTGGCCGTTATCGCCTGTCGGCACGTTGCTCTCTTCTGCTCCGAACAATGTCGGTTTATCCCGATGCCAGAAAGTCGAGAAGGAGGATGTAAAACGTGAAACTCTATGACAATGACAGCTACCGCGACACTTTCACCGAGGCGGTGTATAGCCTCCTGAGTGACGATCCGATGTGGGATCGTGCAAATCAGATCATCGACCTGTACGACTCCGCCACGGCGGTAGAGGTCCCGGACTCCACCCTGGGCGGCACATACGTCAACGTCGAATGGCTCAGACGGACAGAGGAAGAGCTAAAGAAGTACAAGGAGCTGGCCGCACCCCCTCATGGTGGCCCTGGGGATGGCAGTATCGAGATCGTGAAGCCGGCTGAGGATGATCCCCATACCTACCTGAAGCCCTGCTGGATTTGTGGCAATACCGAGATCGTCTACGAACGGTACAAGCACAAGGCAGGGGAGCGGTGGCGCTGCTGGTGTACGAAGTGCCTGGCCTGTATTGATCCCGGATGGGCCCAGGACCGGCTTGCCGTCCGAGCTATCTGGAACCAGAGCCCGCCTAATGATCCGCTGACCCTTGACCAACTCAGGGGGATGAAGGGAGAGCCAGTGTGGACACAGCGAGATTTGTTTCCGGAGGAGTGCCGCTGGAGAGTCATCGAAAATGTTTATGACACCAAAATATCGTTCACAGATGGCTCATGGCTGTTTTTCTCCGATTACGATAAGTCGTGGCTACCTTACCGCCAGAAGCCGGAGGGGGTGCCGGAGTCGTGAACAGGGGGCAGATCAGCATACTGGATGAGATCATAGTGGACAGCTTCGCCGGCGGCGGCGGTGCCTCCACTGGAATTGAACTTGCCTGTGGTCGGCCGGTGAACATCGCCATCAACCATGACCCGGACGCGATCCTGATGCACAAAACGAACCACCCGTACACCACCCATTTCCAGGCCAGTGTGTGGGACGTGGACCCGGAAGAGGTGTGCGCCGGGCGGCCTGTCGGACTCCTGTGGGCCTCCCCTGACTGCAAGCATTTCTCCAAGGCGAAGGGCGGGAAGCCCGTGGACAAGAACATCCGGGGGCTGGCGTGGATCGTCCTCCGGTGGGCCGGGACAGTCCGGCCCCGGGTCATCATTCTGGAGAACGTGGAAGAGTTTCAGACCTGGGGCCCGGTCCGACGTGGGCGACCGGTAAAGGCAAAGGCTGGGCAGACCTTCAGCCGGTTTGTCAGCCAACTGGAGGCGTTGGGGTATACCGTAGAATGGAAGGAGCTTGTGGCGGCAGACTATGGTGCTCCTACGACCCGGAAACGCTTCTTCATGGTGGCCCGGTGCGATGGGCAGCCTATCACCTGGCCGGAGCCGACACACGCACCCAGGGACAGCGAGGAAGTCAAAACCGGGAATAAGCTCCCATGGAGAAGCGCAGCGGAGATCATCGACTGGACCCTTCCAACCCCGTCCATATTCGCTACCAGGGATGAGATCAGGACCAGCTATGGCATCACAGCACAGCGCCCCCTCCGCCCCAACACCATGCGGAGGGTGGCCCGTGGAGTGGACAAGTTTGTAATCAAAACGGACTCCCCATTCATCGTGACAGTAAACCACGCCGGCGGATTCCGGGGACAGGGTGCTGACGATCCCCTCCAGACCATTACGGCAAAACACGGATACGGGGTAGCATCCCCGCTGATGGCACCACTGACTATGCACAACAACACAAACGCCGGAGGTACGGCCGCAACTGATCCAGTAAACACAATCACCACCGGCGGTCATCAAATGCTGATAGCCCCTACGCTATCCGCTATTGGACAGACGGGCGGTGGGGACCGATGCCGAAGTGTTGAGGCCCCCACACATACCCAGGTCTCAAAGGCTGAAGAGTGCGTGATATGCCCCGCAATGATCCAATATCACACGGAGCAGACTGAGCGGGTCAGAGGCCAGGGAGTGACCGGTCCTATTATGACCATCGACGCCGCAAACCGGTATGGCCTGGCGGCGGCCAGCATGGTCAAGTATTACGGTCAAGGGGTCGGCCAGGATGTTATGGAGCCTTCCCCAACCATCCTTTCCAAAGACCACGCGGGGCTGACTATCGCCAACCTCTCCAAATACTTCGGCGGAGTGGTGGGCACCGAAGTAACTCAGCCCCTTCCTACCGTCACATCCGTTGATCACAACGCACTCCAGACGGCCCATATGGTCAAGATGAAGGGGGACAACCTTGGCCATGGGATGCAGGAACCGGTCCAGACGATAACAGCAGGAGGAGGCCATTTTGGAGTAGTTACGGCCCAGATTGTAAAGGTATTCCCGGGCGCAGACCTCCAGAACTGGCCGAAAATCCGGGAGTTGCTGAATACATACTGCGATTATTCAATGTCGGACGATGAGGTGATCCTTTTCGACATCGGAGGGGTCATGTACTTCATGGCAGACATCGGGCTGAGGATGTTGACGCCCAGGGAGTTGTATCTGGCAAACGGTTTCCCGCCTGACTACCAGATCGAACGCGATTACACCGGGACTGCCTATGGGAAAAACAAGCAGGTAGCCCGCTGCGGAAATGCTGTGCCGCCCCCGTTCGCCACTGCTTTGGTACGATCCAATTTGCCGGAGTGGTGCGGAGAAGAAATCCATACAATGCGTGAGTTGGAAGGGATGGTGGCTTCGTGAATGAAATCTGTTATCAAATATCCTGGCGCAAAGTGGTCTGTCGCCCAATGGATTATTGCTCATTTCCCGCCCCACCATAGTTATCTGGAGCCGTTTTTTGGAAGCGGCGCGGTGCTTTTCTCAAAGGAGCGGTCTAACATCGAAACCGTCAATGATATTGATGACGATGTGATAAATCTGTTTGACTGGATACGCAGAGACCCGGAGATGCTGGCTCATGCAATCCGGTGGACCCCGTACTCTAGGGCAGTTTACGACCAAGCCTGGGCGGACCAGTATACAGAGAAGGACCCGTTCAAAAGGGCTGTAAATTTCTACGTTAGAATGATGATGGGACACGGTTTCCGCACCACTGGAGAAAAAGTTGGGTGGAAAAACGATGTTCAAGGCCGGGAAATGGCCTACGCCGCCCGATACTGGTGCGAAACTCCAGAAACCATTATGCAAGCTGCCGAGAGGATACGGGGAGTACAGATCGAAAAAAAGCCGGCGGTTGAGCTGATTGAGCGGTTTAATTATTCTGGCGTTTTGATATATGCTGATCCACCGTATCTCCTATCAACACGGAACAGGAAGCAGTATAGGCACGAACTGAGTGACCAGGATCACATCGAACTGCTTGACGTTCTGAAGGCTCATAAAGGGCCTGTGCTCCTATCCGGTTATGATAGCGAGTTGTATAATGAGGCCCTGAGAGGGTGGCACCGCGATGAGATAGGAGCTATTGCCCAAACATCGGAAAGACGCCTTGAAGTGCTATGGATGAACTTTGAGCCGCCAAATAGACAACAACGCCTATTTTGAAATCGGAGGAGTGACTGCAATGAACAAAACCGCAATCGACTGGTGCGATGTCACCTGGAACCCCGTCACTGGATGCAAGAGGGATTGTCCATACTGCTACGCAAAAAATATAGCCAACCGCTTCGGCCATGGAAACGGTGACGGCGGGGAGCACTTCCTGGGTGAACCGATGATGAAGCCGAGAACAGCGACGCAGGACACCAGGGTGGACCCGTACCCGTATGGCTTCGACCCCACGTTTCACCGCTACCGCCTGGGTGAGCCGGCCGAAATGAGAAAAGGGCAGAACATCTTCGTCTGCTCCATGGCTGACCTGTTCGGACCCTGGGTGCCCCTTCGCTGGATCATGGAGGTCATGGATGCTTGCCTCGCCGCCCCTCAGCACAACTACCTCTTCCTGACAAAATTCCCGGAGCAGTACAAGAGCCTGGACTATGTATCCCTTCTGCCCCGGGCCGATAATTTCTGGTATGGGACCACAGTAACCAACCTGAAGGAGCTGCACAGGGTAGATGAGCTTCCCGAGTTCGCACACAGGTTTGTCAGCATTGAGCCGATGATGAGCCCCATCGACCTGGACTTCGCCAATCAGCCGGTTGACTGGATCATTGTTGGGGCTGAGACCGGGAACCGCGAAAAGAAGGTAAAATCACACCTGGAGCGCGACTGGCTGATGGGCCTGGCCGGACACGCACACATGAACGGAATCCCGATCCTGATGAAGGACAGCAAGGAGCTGAAGGCTGCATGGGGAGACCGGGCATTGATCCAGGAGTTTCCCGATAGGCTCAGGAAAGGCAGAGAAGGCCATGAGTAAGGGCGGGAAGAACGCATATCTGGAGAAGAGAAGGACGGAGATCAACGCCTACCGACAGGCCGAGAAGGAAACGTACATCCAGTACATGACCGATATGCTGATGGTGACGCTCAACGATCCTGAAGTCATGGGCAAGGACGTGTTCGGCGCCCAGCGGATTGCAAAGATCGTGGATGCCATGGGCAAAAAGTTCGACCAGTACCACGGTGCCCTGGAGGACGGGCCCGAGGCCGACTACTTCCAGGAAAAGCTTGACCGCCGCCTCCGCCCTATTGCGGGGAAACGGTTTGTTCCATTCGCTGATCGGTACAAGTGGATCAAAAAGATTTTTTATCGTTAAATCAAAAACAAAATTGACGTTTGTTTATCGAAATGGTATAATAAGCCGCGTCAGCGCAGGGAGGGATCACATTGACCGTATCCGAAATTGTAAAGGTCTACCTGAAAACTGAAAAGATGACCAAGGCGGAGCTATGCCGTCGGATGGGGTGGAGTTCCCAAAACCTGTCCGGCCGCCTGAACCGCAACTCGTTCTCCGCAGAGGACTGGAGGAAGGTCATGGAGGCCATGGGCTATGAGCTGCGGATCGTGAAGCCCGGGTCCTCCAGTGGACTCCGACTCCCGGCCGGGCCGAGGGTCCGCAAGATGGAGGGCAAGATCATCTATGACACCGCCACGTCCGAGCCATTGTGCAACACCCGCATAGGTGAGGATGACATGATGTTCCAGGAGTTATACCGGGATCAGATGGGCCGGTACTTCATCGTCAGCTATGCGATGTGGGAAGGCGGAGTCCACCAGGTCACACCTATCGGCCGAGCGGACGCCAGGACCTTCTATGAACGCTTCTCCGCCGCCGGGGATGCAGATGATATTTTCCGTGAAGGGAGCGGGGACAATGAGTGATACCAGAGGGACCACCAAGCGGATCAGCGCGGAGGAAATCGAACGCCAAAAGCAGTTCTGCGCGGAGATCAGGAAGCTGAATGAGGGGCGTCCCGGGGGTCCCCCTCTCGCCTATACTCAGACCTACGGCTGCCAGCAGAACGAGGCCGACTCCGAGCGCATCCGGGGCTATCTGGAAAAGATGGGCTTTTTCCGTCTGGCCAAGGCCGAGGCGGGAAGCGGCGAGCGCGCCGCCGAAAAGGTTCCCGGCACGCCACTTTCTCTCATGGAGTGGCCCATTGAGGAGGTGGAGGCGCATTTCCGCGAACTTGGCCTGACCCGGCAGCAGGCGATGATCGCGGCTATGCTGGCCCGCAAGACGCCCGATGCAGCCATTTGCGAGACGTTGAACATCTCCCCGAGTACCCTCAAGACGCATATCCGCAACATCCATCGGCGGCTTGGCATCAGCAGCCGGCATGAGCTGGCCTGGCTGGTTACGGCCGCGCCCGCTGCGGGCGAGGCTCCTTCCAATCGTTGAGGCACGTGCAGGAAAAAAGCATAAACGGGCTTTATGGCTCTTTGTCCCGGTATCTGGAAACCCTGTACCGGGTCGTTTCCATATCGACCACGCCGCAGCCTTTCGGTACCGCCCTTCAGGATATCCTCGCCGTCCTTTCCAGACATCTTGATTTCGAGCGTCCGCCTATCGTCGTGCAGGACCCGGAAAGCAGAAACCTGCGCTTGTCCCTCGCCTTCAGGAGGCCGGACGCGCCCCATGCGGCCTACGCCCCGGGAAAGGGCATCACCGGGCAGGTCTTCGCGAGGGGCCATTCCCGTGCCCTGCATGAAGGAACACCCCGACTTTCGCAACCGTCTGTTCGACCGTTCCGAAGAAGAAATGGCCGTGTACGCCTTTTTGTACGTTCCCGTGTGCACGGCCCCGGACGGCGAGGTCATCGGCACCCTGAGCGCGGATACCCCCCTCGCTGCGGAGGAACACTTGCGCCTGCGGTGTTCCTTCCTTTGTGATAGGGGGGCCGTTGCTGATCGGTTTTCGGCCTTTTTTCTTCATAGAAAGGTCCTTTTTCTCTTCATCGCGCCCGAAGCGGCGCGGAGAAAAGGCGGACCATGAAATGCCGTCTCTCAAAAGAGCCTGTGTTTTAGAAATGTTGTTGCGGCATGTCGTCATCTGCGAAGAAAAAGGGCTCATTTCGGAAAACAACGCTTGACAGAAAAGGGCTTCGGCGGTAAACCTCTTCTTCGTTGAGCGGGAGTAACTCAGTGGTAGAGTGCAACCTTGCCAAGGTTGAAGTCGCGGGTTCAAATCCCGTCTCCCGCTCCAACAAAACGCTCGTGGCGACGTAGCCAAGTGGTAAGGCAGAGGTCTGCAAAATCTCCATCCCCAGTTCGAGTCTGGGCGTCGCCTCCAAAACCAAAAAGGACCATACCAATTCTGGTGTGGTTCTTTTTTTGCCGCAGGACTGTCGTGAAAGAGAGAATATTGGAAAAGGAAGGGTCAATATGGAACATATTCTGGAGACTGTGATCGAGGTCATTGTTCCTGTACTGGAACTGATGGGACTCTTTATTGTGGCGGAAGCCGCCTTGGAGAATTTTCTCCGGTATCTTTATTGCCTTTTTACCCGCCGCAAGCCCCATGTAAAGGGTGCGTTGGCCCGGGGGATGATGCTGGGACTGGAGTTTATGATGGTGGCGGAGATTTTGAAGACCATCGTGATCCGGGACACCAAAGAGCTGTTGATCCTTGGTGGGGTCGTAGTCATCCGGGCCATTCTGGCCATTGAATTGGGCCATGAGGAGAAGGAAGAGAAGGAAGAGGACAGGGAAGAGCAGGGGGAGGCCCGGGAGTAATGCCCGTGGTGCTTGAGACACAGCGTTTACGGCTGCGGGAACTGGGCTGGGAGGATCTGGAGCCGCTGGCTGAGATCTTGTCCGATGAGGAGACCATGGCCCACTATCCGGCCCCCTTTGACCGGGCGAAGGTAGAGCGGTGGATCAGCTGGAATCTGGAGAATTACCGGGTTTTCGGGTTTGGCCTTTGGGCGGTGGAAGAGAAGGGGAGCGGAGCGTTTCTCGGGGACTGCGGCATTACCATACAAAATATTGATGGGGCCTTCCGGCCGGAAATCGGATATCATATCAACAAACGGTTTTGGCGCAGGGGGTATGGGAGCGAGGCGGCCTGTGCCTGTCGGGATTGGGCGTTTACCCATACACCCTTCGGAGAAGTGTATTCCTACATGAAGAAGACAAACCTTGCCTCCCGGGCCACTGCAATGGCCAATGGGATGGAGCTGGTGAAGGAATATGAGGAAAAAGACGGCGGGACCCATTTGGTCTATGCCATTACAAAAGCCCGGTGGGAAGGGCTGCG